>Ga0233433_10000736_pt1 | contig 34201 bp, 28 predicted proteins | sample SI_122_August201_5_FD_179868 | JGI IMG/M metagenome (GOLD analysis project Ga0233433, IMG submission 179868) | Seawater microbial communities from Saanich Inlet, British Columbia, Canada - SI_122_August2016_100_MG | ecosystem: Environmental > Aquatic > Marine > Inlet | place: Canada: British...
CGACGGCAATGTCGCCCGCGTTGATGGCGATGCCTGCCAAATCAGCGTCGGTGAAATCATGATTGGCACCGGGGGCCACCACGATGGCATTTTCGGCGGTATCCTGTTCCACCTGTATGAGGCCGATGCCGGTGGTTTCACTTTCTGAACGGGTGATGTGATCCAGATTGAGGCCGTGCCCGCCCAGAAAATCCAGAACCTGGTGGGCGAAATCATCATCGCCGACCTTGCCCACAAAGGTGACGTCTGCGCCGGAAAGGTGCGCCGCCAACGCCTGATTAGCCCCCTTGCCACCGGGGTAGGTGTTGAAGCTATGGCCCGACACGGTCTCCCCCGGTTTCACAATACGATCAACCGTTGTAACCAGATCCAGATTGATTGAGCCGAAAACAATAACCGTCATGGACTATTCCTAAATCGCAGCAATTCGCCTGATGATCAGATCAACCACCGCCGGACCATCAACGTCATGGGCCCACAGCACATTGGGCGCGCGACCACTACTGCCCCGCATATCGACCACTGACATGCCCATGGTCAACTCACTATCGCATTCGACCTCAATATTGACCATTTTTGCATCGAACAAATTTGGGCTGATGAGCCATGCAAAAGTACAGGGATCATGCAATGGTGAATGTGTCTTACCGGTACCGTTTTCGTTAATGGGCAGCACCATACCCGAAAGCGCATTCGCGGCCGGCCCACCGTGGCTCAACCGGTCGGCCTCGTCCTGGCCGCCCAACACCTGATGCGTTACGTCTAGGCCGAACATGACCAAGGGACGGCCACAGGCCAGAACTTTTGCCGCTGCATGCGGGTCGGCATAGAAGTTGAATTCAGCCGCCGGTGTAATGTTGCCACCGGCCCGCCCGGCACCGCCCATGATGACGACCTGTTTTGCCCGCGCGAATGTATCCGCGTCTTTCTCCATAGCCAGCGCCAGATTAGTAAGCGGCCCGATGGCGACGATGGTAATTGTTCCGGCGTCTGCCGCAGCCAGTGTATCCAACATATAGTCCACGGCGAACTGTGACTGGAGAGGCTGTGCCGGATCAAAAACCTCCATGCCATGCAGGCCCGTAACGCCGTGGTGTTCAGCCGCATGAACGGGCGGACGCTTCAACGGCTTATCAGCACCGCCGTAGACCGGGATGTCAGAACGGCTGCAAATCTCACAGATCATGCGGGCATTGCGTTGGGTTTTGGACAGTTCCACATTGCCCACCACGGCGGTGATGGCCAGAAGGTTGATCTCGTCCGGTGAGGCAATAGCCAGCGCAATGGCAAAAGCGTCGTCTCGACCCGGATCGCAATCTAGAATGACCTGTTCTGTCATATGTCCTAGTCCGGCAGAGGGGATAACCGCCCGATACCGGGCAATTTTATGGCCAGATCCTTGGGGTCCAGCCCAAAAGTGAGGCCCAGAACGTTAAATTCCACACCCTCTTCGACCGCCGCCATAACACCCAGCAAGCCCATGAAGGAAACCTGATAGCCTGAACCGCTGGGGGTGCCTGCGACGATACCGCTTGGCAGGTAATCCTTGCCGATAGCCGTCGGTGGCAGATCGAGCACCAGACCATCCACATTGCGGGCTACAAAGGCCGTGAAGGTATTGGAATTGGGGCCGGGCCAGACGGTGTATTCATCCGCGTGCGGATAGGCCATGACGGCTTGTTCAATGTCGTCGATAATGGCCTCTACGTGGTCACCGCGCACATCAAGCAGAATGTCCGGCATGGCACCGAACCAGCGTTGGTCAGGTTCTTTCTCGGTAACGGCTACCACGGGCATATCATGAAATTTTCGCCAACCAATGACCTCATAAACCATGAAGCCTGGTGCATCGCGACGTTTGGTTGCGATCCAGGTATGCACACCGAGCAGCCCACGCCAACTGAACGCGCGCGCCGCGTAGACCTGAACAATCGGTTCCGGGTTGGTGAGTGGATCAGGTGCAATACCCGCCGACTCCCGGCTCGCCGTGCGCCAGTCAGCCCCCATGGCATGCCCACCCACCATGGCCACAATGGCGCTGAACAACAGCACCACCACAAGCCCGGCAATTATATTTCGTATCCATCGCATTGATCATAACCCTGTTCACAGCAATAGAATATGGAAAGAATGATGGCAATAACAAGGCGTAAGCGCGAACCTCACCATTTCGTGAAACGAGGCGTAAGCGCGGACAGCTTAAGAACCCTGTCTATATTTGTCGTAAGCGGCTTCGATTTCCTGATGCCGCATCCATATGGGCGAGCTCAGGACTGTCTTGATCAGAATGGGTTGCCGGTTTGTGCCGGTCTTCTGGAACACCACTTTCAGGTACTGTCTGGCCGTGCCGCTGGTCACGTTGATGGCCGACGCGGCCTGTTCCAGCGTGTCGCCGATAACCAGACGTTCCAGTAACCGCGACTCGGTCGGGCTCAGGCCGTAAAGCCGCTGAAGCACCTCGCACGAGACTTCCTGGGGACGGCCCATATCTGTGATGAAAACCACGGCCAGTGGCTTATCAAGAACGCCGCTGCCAAGTTTGAGATGTTCGCCCCAAATCGTGGAAATCATCAAGGGATATCCCCGGTGATCATCACCTCGCTCAACAATCATGGGAAAGCCGGGTTGCGTGTTGCCGGCCGCAGCCTTTTGCACCGTATCGCGAATGGCCATTTTTATTTCGACGTTCTGATCCGTATTACTCAGCGTTAGAGCCCCGGCGGAAATAGTTATGCCATCTCGTCGATTGGTAATCTCCTGTGCCGTCACATTGGAATAGATCACCTGGCTATCTTCATCCACGACAATGATGCCGCTGGGTACATGATCCATCACATCACGGGCTGTTTGGCTTTCAAAATCGGCAATGGAAAATCGTTTTCGAAGGCTTACTGCCCGTTTGATATGCGGGATAATAAGCCCCAGCAGGTCACATTCTTCCTGATTGAAAGCTTTGCCATCCTCACCGCGCATGAGTGCAAACCCGATATTCCCCCCATTCTCATCCGGTAATGTCATGGTCAGAGAGTATTCAATGGCGGGTGATTGCTCTGGGTATTTTTTGATGAGTTTATAGGTGGCAGACTGGTGCCACGTTTCTTCACTGAAGGCCTGGCGGCAGGAAATCGGTTTACCTGGAAAATTGTTGGATGCAATCAGGCGCGGATCCGTGTGGAATAACTTGCTGAATTTTTCAATAAATTCATTGGATTGATCGAACCCGGATGTAAGGTAAAAATCGAAATTGGATTCATTGGGATCATATATGAGAATATTGACCCACGGCGCGTGGAACAGCCCTGACATGTCTTCCAGAAATCTGGGCCATTTATCCATGTCAGTTGCAGCGTCATAAAGATGACCAAGGACATTGGAAAAATCAGATGTAGCTGCCAAACCGTACGATCCCCAATCACACGTGTCGCATTGACTCTAAAACAGGCAAAACCCCCAAGGGTATACACCAATAGATAAGTAATTAGAACGTATCTAGCGTGCGAATACAAGGCCTGTCATACCTAGTCAGCCTCATTCGAATAATCGATCGAGTTGATGCCGATATGGTGTACGGGGCGGTGTCGATTGAGTCTGGCAAACTGCTGTTAGGCCGTATATTGGTGGTATTGTTCACCCGAAATGTACATACCGCTGTCCTAAAGCGGTAATTAGAAGAGACGCACGCTGTTCAATGACTGACAAAAAGTGGCAATTCTGGATCGATCGTGGCGGCACGTTTACGGACGTGGTTGCGCGCAGCCCGGACGGGCAACTCACATCTCACAAGCTGTTATCGGAAAACCCGGAACAGTACGAAGATGCCGCCCTGCAAGGTATTCGCGATGTACTTGGCCTTGGTAAAGATGATCCCATACCCGCATCCCAGGTGGACGCCGTCAAAATGGGTACCACCGTTGCCACCAATGCGCTTTTAGAACGCAAAGGTGATCGCACGCTTTTGGTCACAACCGAAGGCTTCGCGGACTCTTTGCGGATCGGTTATCAGAACCGTCCGCGCCTGTTCGATCGCCACATTGTTTTACCGGAAATGTTGTACGAGAAAGTGATCGAGGTCGCCGAGCGTGTCACGGCCAGTGGTGATATTCTGCAAGCCCCTGATCTGGATGCCGCACGTTCCGACATGCAAACTGCTTTTGACGATGGTATTCGATCTGTCGCCATCGTATTCATGCACAGCTATCGCTATCCCGATCACGAACAGGCCGTGGCCGCCATCGCGCGCGACATCGGCTTTGTACAAGTGTCCGTATCGCACGAAACCAGCCCGCTCATCAAACTGGTGTCACGCGGCGATACCACCGTGGTTGATGCGTACCTGTCGCCTATTTTGAGACGCTATGTGGACCGGGTTGCGGCCCATATTGGCGAAGACAAGAATTCTGACGACAACACCCGGCTTATGTTTATGCAATCAAACGGCGGACTAACCGACGCCAACCTGTTCCAGGGCAAAGACAGCATCCTGTCCGGGCCCGCCGGTGGTGTGGTCGGCATGGTCCAGACCGCCGCCATGGCCGGGTTTGATAATGTTATTGGTTTCGATATGGGCGGTACGTCTACGGATGTGTCCCACTTTAATGGCGAATACGAGCGCGAGTTTGAAACGCTGGTCGCGGGTGTGCGCATGCGGGCACCCATGATGCGCATTCACACGGTCGCTGCGGGTGGTGGCTCGATCCTGCATTTCGACGGCTATCGTTACCGGGTTGGCCCGGACAGTGCCGGTGCCGACCCCGGTCCGGCGTGCTACCGCCGTGGCGGACCATTGGCGGTTACCGACTGCAATGTCATGTTGGGTAAAATTCAACCCCAGTATTTTCCGCCTGTGTTTGGCGCCGGGGCTGATCAACCCCTGGACGCAGAAGTGGTGCGAGCGAAGTTCACAGACCTCGCCAATCAAATCGGAGAAGCCACCGGATCAACGCCCACGCCGGAAGACGTGGCCGAGGGTTTCCTGAAAATCGCTATCGAGAATATGGCCAACGCCATCAAGCAGATATCTGTTCAGCGCGGTTATGACATCACCCACTATACGCTCAACTGTTTTGGCGGGGCCGGTGGTCAGCATGCCTGTCTGGTGGCCGACTCATTAGGCATGACACGGGTGTTTTTGCATCCGTTTGCCGGTGTTTTATCCGCCTACGGTATGGGGCTGGCCCATGTGCGGGCCATTCGCGAACACACCATCGAAGCGCCGTTGTCGACAGACCTGCTTAGCCAACTGGAAATCCGGCTTGATGAGCTGGGCACCTCGGCGCGAGCCGAAGTGGAAAATCAGGGCGTGGCCGCGCAAGACACCCAGGTGGTGCATAAAATTCATCTGCGATACGAAGGAACAGACTCGTCGTTGATCATCAACTTTGGCCCCATGGATGACATGGTCGCCGAGTTTGAAGAAGCCCATTATCAACAGTTCGGTTTCAACGCCCCGGACCGCGCCCGCATCGTGGGCACCATCACCGCCGAAGCCATCGGCGAAACCGGTGCCGTGGATGACCCCGAGCACAAGGGCACAAGTGCCGAGGAGCCCGCTCCGCTGGATACTGTTACCATGTATTCAGGCGATGAGGCCCACGCGACACCAGTGTACGAACGCGACGCCCTGATCCCCGGACAGGACGTGCACGGCCCGGCCATCATCGCCGAGGCTACCGGCACAACGGTTGTGGAACCCGGTTGGCGGGCAAGCATGACCAACAGACGGCACCTGATCCTTGAGCGTGTGGTGCCGCTGCCATCCCGCATTGCGGCCGGTACAGGTCAACATGGCGCCAATGGGAGTGCCAATGGGGAGGAAGGCGCTGATCCGGTTCTACTGGAGATTTTCAACAACCTGTTCATGTCCATTGCCGAACAAATGGGTGCCACGCTGGCCAACACGGCTTATTCGGTGAACATCAAAGAAAGACTGGATTTCTCCTGTGCCATTTTTGATGCGGACGGCAATCTGGTAGCCAATGCGCCACACATGCCCGTGCATTTGGGCAGCATGGGCGAAAGCATCCAGACCGTAATCCGCGAAAATGCCGCCGCCATGAAACCCGGTGACGTTTACGCGCTGAATGCGCCCTATAACGGTGGTACCCACTTGCCTGACGTTACTGTCATTACGCCTGTGTATGACGACGATGCAGATAAGGTCTTATTCTATGTGGGATCACGCGGCCACCACGCCGACATCGGTGGTATCACGCCGGGGTCCATGCCCGCCGACAGCACTACAGTGGAACAGGAAGGCGTTCTGATCGACAACTTCTTGTTGGTCGAAGGTGGCAAGTTGCGTGAACAGGCGCTGAACGATTTGCTGGCCAGCGGCCCTTACCCGGTTCGCAATGCGCACCAGAATATTGCCGATCTGGCCGCCCAAATCGCCGCCAATGAAAAAGGCGCTCAGGAATTAGGCAAGATGGGCGTGCATTTCGGCCAGGACACCGTGCATGCCTACATGCGCCATGTACAGGACAACGCCGAAGAATCCGTCCGCCGTATTCTGAGCAATCTTAAAGACGGCTCATTCACCTATGAGCTGGATCAGGGTCACAAGATTGTGGTGAACATTTCAGTTGACCATCGTGATCGTAGCGCCGTGGTCGATTTCACCGGAACATCCGATCAGGTCAGCAGCAATTTTAACGCACCATCAGCCGTCTGCATGGCCGCCGTCCTGTATGTGTTCAGGACGTTGGTGGATGATGACATCCCGCTCAATGCCGGGTGCCTTAAGCCGATCAAGGTGGTAATCCCCGAAGGCAGCATGCTGAACCCGCAATACCCCGCCGCCGTGGTGGCCGGTAACGTGGAAACATCGCAAAGCATCACCGACACCCTTTACGGTGCACTGGGTGTCATGGCCGCCGCACAAGGCACCATGAACAACTTCACCTTTGGCAACGATACGCACCAGTATTACGAAACCATCTGTGGCGGATCCGGCGCCGGACCTGATTTCAATGGCACCAATGCGGTTCACACACATATGACCAATTCACGCCTGACAGACCCTGAGATTCTGGAATGGCGGTTCCCTGTTTTACTGGAAAGCTTCCGTATTCGACATGGCTCCGGCGGGGCCGGCAAACATCGGGGCGGCGATGGGACGGTGCGGCGGGTACGCTTCCTGGACGCTATGACGGCTTCAATCCTGTCCGATCACCGGCGCGTACCACCCTTCGGGTTGGATGGCGGTGATCCGGGTACACTGGGCATCAATCGGGTTATCCGAACGGATGGTACCGAGCAGATACTGGACGGTGCCGCCAGCACGGAAATGGGGCCCGGCGACGTGTTCATGATCGAGACACCCGGCGGTGGTGGTTTCGGGAAGGCCTAGATAAATTTCTTAAAAAAACCACAGAGACACAGAGGCACAGAGGCACAGAGAAGAGTATTTTAGCGACTCCTTGTTTTCCTCTGTGCCTCTGTGTCTCTGTGGTTTTTTCTTGCGTGTAAAGCGTTAGCACCACATATGGCCATTAACCCTTGACAGACAGCCCCTATATTGGGGCTACTAGTACAGTATTGGCCTTCGCGTGGCGAGGAAAGCCTTGATAAAGCTGTGTTTTTTGAGATTTATCCGAATCCCTGCCGGTATGGATTCACCATTCCATGTAGGCAAGGGCTTCGTCGTGGCTAATTTCATCGCATTTTTTGCTCTGGTCTGTGGGCTATTGGTCACAGGGCCGGTGCGGTCTGCGTCGCTGGATACAGCGTTGGGATTGCTATTGCTGGAACACCCGATGATCCAGGCCGCCGAAAAACGATTGGTGGCCAGCGAATTTGGAATCAAACAGGCCAACGCCGGGTTCTATCCAAGGGTTTCACTTACCGGCGATAGCGGTCCCCAGTACATCGACAACCCCACAACCCAGGCCGCAGGGCAGGATTATCATCGATCCAAACATACCGCCACGTTGGTTATCACCCAAATGCTGTTCGACGGAAACCTGGTGGATTCCACGGCTGATACCGCCCGACTGACCAGCGAGACGGTACGGTTAACGCTGGAATCCACACGCGCGCAAATACTGAACGAGGGCCTCAACGCTTATATCGAAGTCCTGCGCCAGAAACGCCTGGTGGATTTGGGATTCGAAAACGTGGACAACATCCAACACCAGTTGAACCTGGAAGATGAACGGGTTCAGCGTGGCTCCGGTATCGCCGTGGACGTATTGGAAGCCAAGTCCCGGTTACAGATTGCCAAGGAACGCCTGATCACCTTCGAGGGTGCGTTACGCGATGCCATCACCCGGTACAGACAGGTTTTCGGACGCCAACCCGATGTTGATGCCATGATGGACCCATGGCCACCGGTACAGCTCATTCCATCAACGCTGGAAGAAGCCATTCAGGTAGCCTTGCGCCTTAATCCGGCGCTGGATACCAGTGCTGCTAACGTGGAGCTGGCCCGAGAACGCCGCCGTACCGCAGAAGCCGGACTGTACCCCATTGTCAATCTGGAAGGGGCGGCCAACTATGAGAAAAACAATGATACAACGCTTGGCATGCGTCAGGACTATACACTGTTGCTGCGCGCCAGTTGGGATTTGTACGCGGGTTCCGTGACAACGGCGTCCATGGATCAGGCCACCTTTGATTACCGAGCGTCCCAGGACACCCACACCTACGCTGAACGCAAGACAATCGAACAGGTGCAACTGACGTGGAGCAACCTGATCACCACTCGCCAGCGGGTTTATCAGTTGGAGAACGCGGTTGGCATTGCCGCCGAAGTTCATAGTTCACGGGTCAAGTTGCGCGAAGCGGGCAAGGAAACCATCATTAACGTGCTGGACGCACAGAATCAGGTTACATCAGCCCAGATCAATTACACCACCGCTTCCTATGACGAAAAAATATCAGCATATTCATTGCTGGTTTCCATGGGTCGTTTGACGGCTGAGGATCTAAACCTGCCGATGCCTTAGGGCCGCAGCGTCTCCCGTCATTCCACAATACGCTGAAGCTTGCCGGAAATTTGGCGAAACACCCCGTCTTCAGTCTGACGTGTGAACTCCAGATCCATGCCGTTCTCGGTTAAAGTCCTGTGGTAAATTTGCATCTCAAATCCACCATCATCGCTCACAGAAAAGCCGTACACGCTCATACGATTGCCGTCGACTCGCGCCCACAAGTACGCCTCGCCCTTCATGGGGTCACTGGGAACCTTAGCGCCGAACAAGTCCTTCTTTTCGGCAGATGAGAAAATGCCCTCACGTTTAGTTGCCCGGAATTCGAGGCTGTAGTCCTTTTTCTTTACCGTACCATCACCACGATACACAAACGTTCTCCATGATAATTCGAAGCCGTGATTATCAGTGGAGGCAATGGTCACATCGAAATCTCGTTTGGTCACACCGTCGCCATCAGTACTCAATGAACGACCAGCGTAGGTTCCAAAGAATGATTCGAGATCAACGGCCATGGCTTTTGACGGCAGCATCACAACCATGCAGGCAAGGCTGAGAATAAAAGCTAATCTCAGATGTTTTGAATGAGAAAACATTGGGGCTCCATTTCATATAAATCTACTCACCATCCCACTTCCAGCATAGATGGCTCGACAATCTGGTTCGATAACGTCTCGTCAAATTACTGTGAACTTCGCGGCGTTTTAGTCGTGTAGTGCATTCACCTGGTCATCGCTTTTTCCGGATCATAAATCGTATCCGTACGGCCGTCGATATGCATACCGTCGTCGCCATAGTAACGTCGCAATATGGGGTGGACAGCGCGGGACGGCTCTCCCTTTAACCACAGGCGCAACAGTAACCGACGACGGTCCAGTTCGGGCCAGTCTTCAAACTCGGTACGAGAATGTAGCGTCGTGTAATTATTGATGAAAAAGGCATTGTGCGGCTCGTGCCTGAATTCCAGCATCAAGTCTTCACGCATGGCTGTGGATTCGAACAGATTCAGCGCTTCCACTTCCTGATCGCTTAATGGTTCGCCCGAATCGTCAGCCGCCATATTGATGAAGTCGCGTAGATAACACATGCTCATCTGGTCACCCACCCACGAAAACACTGGCACCCGGTAATCGGTAATAGCTGGCTCTCCCGGTGGTTGTTCGCCAAACCAGTGATAATGGAATCCATTGTACAGGGGCTCCAGCAAATCAGGGCGCGTGGCGGCAATCTCATTGTGAATGGCAACAGCACTGGCAAGGCGGGACAGGCCGCCCGATTTGGACTGGCGGATACACAGCAAGCCAACAATGTCATCGGAATCCGTATGCAAACGCAGCTCCTTCGCACTCCGGTATCCCCGTTCCTGGGTGCCGGGCTTGGACACATCCGTTACATAGCCCAACCGGTCACCCATCGGGCTTTGTGACACACCGCGTCCGAAATGCGTGCCGATACCCCAATAAATCATGCTGATTTCATCCAGTGAATAATCATCCACCGGAAATCCGCGCATGACGATCATGCCACGGCCATCCATGATCTCGGATCGGATAGATGCCAGATCATCGGCGATTTCGGGCATGGTAAAATGTTTCGATGTGAGTTCCTGCAAACCAACACCATCAGCGTGCACTTCAGCAATCGCTTTGGCAAAGGCATCCAGGTGGCGATCGGTCAGATCAAAGGCATAGTCATCAGCGGATGAAAAATCGCTGGCGCGCCATGCGGACGGATGGTCGATCTGGCCAAGCTTGACGGTCGTCATTGTTTTCTCCTACAAGCTACCTTTAAACGTGGACATGGACAGAGTTTGTACGCCATCACCGTATACCGCAACCTGTTCTTCCCGTTTTCGTTCTTCGGTGCTACCGTCCGTTCATGAACAAAGCCACACCACGCAACACTCCACGTACCCGGCGCAAGGCTCGCCATATTCTGGATAACTACTACATCGGGCCTGCACGCTCAGCCGATGTTCTCGAGATTTGGGCCTATACCGATCAGTTCAGTTACGAGCCGGGCCAGACCGTGCAACTTCACCTGAGCACCACCGGCGACACATGGGATATGGAAATCGCCCGCGATGGGGTGGTATATGAGCCTGTCATGGAACTCAGCAACCAACCCGGCGTCTCACATGACACGCCAGCCGATGGCTCCGTGAATGGGTGCGGGTGGCCGGTCGTTCACGAGTTTCTGGTGCCGGGTGGCTGGCGGCCGGGTGCTTATCTGATCACCTTCACCGCTTATTCTGGTGGCGAGACGGTGGAAGAACACCACCTGATCATCATCCGGCGCAAATCGGGGCTCAAGCCCGCACCGATCCTGCTGGTTTGTGCCACGGGTACATGGGTGGCCTACAATGACTGGGGTGGCTCCAACGCTTATCAGGGGATTACGGGTGAGCAAGGCGATGAGTTTTCACCAATACTGTCCACCCAGCGACCCTGGACCCGTGGTTTCTGTAAGTTACCCGCCGGCGCACCTCGGACAATAACCGAACAGCCGGGCAAGCCCGGTGACATGGTACGCTATCCCTATATGGAATGGGCCTACAGTTACGGCTATTCAAAGAAATATGCCTCAGCCGGATGGGCCACCTATGAACGCCACTTCGCCCATTGGGCCGAAGCCGCCGGATACGAGATCGACTATGTCACCCTGCACGATATTCACAACAATCCGGACCTGTTAGCGCCCTATTCTTGTGCCGTATTCGTGGGCCATGACGAATACTGGAGCGCCACCATGCGCGACGCCGTGGACCGTTGGGTTGAAGGTGGCGGTCACGCCGCCCGCTTTGCCGGAAACTTCATGTGGCAGGTGCGCATGGAGAACGAGGGCAATACACAGGTATGTTATAAATACGTGGCCAAGGACCACGACCCGGTCATGGGCACAGACGCACAAACATCTTTAAGCAGTGCCTGGGAGATGCCCGAAATCAATCGCCCGGGTGCCGAGACCTTCGGTGTGAATGCCTTGGAAGGTATCTACGCCGGGCTTGGCAATTGCGTGGGGCGCGGGGCTGGTGGTTTCACCATATACCGCCCTGAACACTGGGCCTTTGCCGGTGCCAATGTTGGCTATGGTGACGTATTGGGATCAAAATCCCGTATCTTTGGATACGAAATTGACGGCCTTGATTATGTCATTGAGGACGGTCTGCCGTCGCCCACCGGCAAAGGTGGCGCGCCCGATGGACTCAGCATTCTGGGCCTCGGGCTTTGCACCAATGTGGAAGCCGATCACCATATCTGGGGTGAAACCCTGTATATCGGTGATGAGGACGGCCTGTGGATCGCGGATGCGCTCTATGGCAATACCTCACCGGAAACCATGGCGAAAGTGACCCGCGGCAACGGCATGATTGTCCATTTCAGCAAAGGCAAGGGCGAGGTCTTTACAGCCGGTACCTGTGAATGGGTGATGGGTCTGACGCGGGGCGATGAGCAGGTCATACGTGTTACCCGGAATGTTTTGGACCGGTTTTCATAAATTCGATCTTAGGCCCAGTCTGGCTTAAACAAGGATTGCGAAAAGCGAAAAATTCTGGATACATAGGCGAAGATTTTTTGCCACCCCCAACATACACCTGACAGGATTTATGATGACCAGAGCCTTTGACCTTCCCGGACGTTCCGCCGTCCATGCCACCGAAGGCATGGTTGCCACATCCCATGCGTTAGCATCCTCATCGGCCTTGCGGGTGCTACAAGAAGGCGGCAACGCGGTGGACGCTGCCATTGCCGCCGTGGCCGTGTTGTGTGTGGTTGAACCAGGCAGCACCGGCATTGGTGGTGATTGCTTTGCCATTGTGACGGAACCGGACGGCACCACCACTGGTTTGAACGGGTCAGGCCGATCAGCCGCCGGTGCGCACCTGGACTGGTACCTGGAACAGGGCATCACCAATCTGGAAGCCCACCCTGTACATTCCATTACCGCGCCCGGTGCCATCCGGGGTTGGGAGAAGTTGCTGAATGCCCAAGGCACCATGGGGTTCGATCGGGTACTGCGCGATGCCATCAATTACGCTGAAAACGGCTTTCCCATCTCCCCCCGTGTGGGCCGGGACTGGTCGGGTGTAGAAGATGATTTGGCCAAGAATGAAGGCGCTGCACATAACTTCCTGCAAGGTGGCAAAGCCCCTGCTGTGGGGTCCATGCATGCAGTGCCAACCCTCGCTAAAACATTGCGCGCCGTGGCCAAGAACGGATCAGATGCCTTTTATGCAGGCGCCGTCGCAACTGAGATCGCCAACACTGTTCAAGGCCTCGGTGGATTCCTGAGCGAAGACGATCTGGCGGCTGTGAGCGCAGACTGGGTAACCCCCATCACCACCAGCTATGGCGGATACGATATCCATGAGATTCCACCCAATGGCGTGGGAATCACGGCGTTGATTATGCTCAACCTCATGGAAAAAGTTGGTGCGCGCGATATGGGATCGCACAGTGCTCTGCGCCAGCACATGGAAATTGAATGCGCGCGGTTGGCTTACAGCGTGCGTGACGCCTATGTATCCGATATCGATTATATGACGGTTTCTCTGGATACTCTGCTGTCTGATGCCTATGCCACTGAACTGGCCAAAGGATTTGATCCAGACCACCGCAACAACGATATCAAGCTGCCCACCATTCCCCATGCAGATACGGTATACCTCACCGTGGTCGATCGCGACCTGCGCGCCGTATCGTTTATCAATTCGGTGTATGAGACCTTCGGGTCACGCATCGCCACCAAGGATAGCGGTATTGCCCTGCAAAATCGCGGAGCCTGCTTCGTGGTAAAAGAAGGTCACCCAAATGCTATCGGACCATCCAAGCGTCCGTTGCACACCATCATCCCCGGCATGGCCACCAAGAATGGCAAAAGCGCCTTCTCGTTCGGCGTCATGGGCGGCGCGTATCAGCCCATCGGTCAGGCACACGTGCTCAGTAATATGATCGATCACGGGTTCGATCCCCAGGAAGCCGTAGACTACCCACGTGTATTCTGGGGTGACGAAGAAGGTACTGATGCCCTTAAGGCGGAAGCCGGCGTTACGGATGAGGTGAAACAGGGCCTGTGCGATCGCGGCCACACTGTGGTCGCATCCGATAGCCCTCTGGGTGGCGGTCAGATCATTTCCATTGATCACGAACGCGGCGTCATGGTTGGAGGCTCTGATCCTCGTAAGGATGGCCAAGCTCAGGGATATTAAGACGCAGAGCTACAAGCAACAGTAATACAGAATGGAATTCAAATGACGAAATGGCTGCGATTTGAATCGGCGGGTGAAACCGGATTCGGCACAACGGATGGCGACACTATCACGGTTTACGAAGGTGATATGTTCAGTAACCCCACCAACACCGGTAACCAGATTGATGTATCCGATGTGTTGGTGCTGATGCCCTGTGTGCCAAGCAAGATGTTTGCCCTGTGGAATAACTTCTATGCACTGGCCGAGAAACTCGGGAACGATGCACCGCCCGAACCGCTTTATCTATTGAAAGCTAACAGCAGCTTTCTGGGCCAGGGCGGTGAGATCAGACGACCTGTCGCCTATGACGGACGCGTTGTCTATGAAGGCGAAATCGGTATCGTTATTGGTCGCGAAACCAAAGAAGTGAGCGAAGGCGACGCTGCCTCACACATATTCGGCTACACGTGCATCAATGATGTGACGGCTGCGGATATTATCGGCAAGGACGAAACCTTTGCCCAGTGGGTACGTGCGAAAAGCTTTGATGGCTTCGGCGCGTTTGGCCCCGTCATCGCAACAGACGTTAATCCAGACAACCTGATCATCAAATTGGTGCTGAACGGTGACGAGCGCCAGAACTACCCTGTTTCTGACATGATCTTCCCGCCGCACAAAATCGTCAGCCTGATTTCGCAGGAAATGACCTTGATGCCGGGTGATGTGATCTGCTGTGGCACGTCTGTGGGTGTGGGTACCATGAAATTACCGGTCAACGAGGTCTCGGTTGAGATCGAGGGCATCGGTGTTCTGGAAAACACGTTCATCAATTAATCAGGCATCAATAAATCAGGTCGCGAATTTCCGCACCAGCTCGATCAGGTGATCGGCGTCGTCTTCGCTGTTTTCGTAGTGCAGCACGCAGGCACGGATGGATACAGCACCGTTCACCTTGGTGGTCGGCACGTGGCCCTCACCACTTTCGACGATACGGTCTGAAATCCGCTGATTTAGCGTATCCAGTTCTTCGGCGGACAGACTTGATCCCACCGGTACGTATCGGAAGTTCACGGTGGAGACCGATACCGGCGCCAGTAGTTCCAGATCGTCGGCACCTTCGATAATCGCGCCCAGCCGACGAGCCACATTATTGCAGTTGACCACCATGTCTCGTACACCACCCCGGCCCATGCGCGCAATGGCCGCCCAGGTTTTCATGGCCCGATCGCCAAACGTCAACTCGAACATATGCTCACACGGCCACGGTATACTGCCTTCTTCCGTGCTGGCGGCCCGCAGGTAATCGGGTACCAGGGTATAGTTCTCATGGTTCAATTGCCGGTCACGCACCAATACGGCACCACAATCCACGGGTACCTGTAACCACTTGTGCGGATCAAGGGTCAGCGAATTAACCCGGCTCATGCCGCTGGTCATTTCGGTGTAGGCCGGATCAAGGCCCACAATGCCACCATAGGCCCCATCCACATGGAGCCACACATCGAACGCGTCACACACATCGGCGATATCATCCAGCGGATCAATGGCGCCCACATTTGTGCTGCCCACAGATGCCACCACACACGCCGGTCGTAATCCGGCGGCCAGATCAGCCTCGATGGCCTCACGCAAAGCATCCGGGCGCATGCGAAAATTATCATCCGTATCAATCTTGCGCAGATACTTGGCACCAATACCCATTTGTTCCACACACCGCTGTACAGAGCTGTGGGCTTCCGCCGAGGTATAATAAGTCATCGCCGGGTGATTGCCCTGCAAGCCTTCTTCACGAATGCTCCAACCGTCACGTTTTGCGGCCCAGTACCGTGCCACGGTTAGCCCGTTCAGGTTCGCCGCCGAGCCACCACCCAACAAAATAGCCATACCATCCGGGGTGCCGTCTGATGCCACAAAGCCGCTGAGTTCCATCAGCCACCGACCCAGACTATGCATGAGAAAGACCGTGGAGTGATCGTAGCCGTCCTGACCATTGTTCAGGGTCTTGGCGAGGGAATCACCCAAAATAGAAATGGGCGCCGGGGATGTATTCACCCAGCCATAGGAATGCTTGTGATTTGTAGGCATAGACCACGGCATGAGCTTGTCTTCGAAAAATGCCAGAATATCATCCGCCGCCATGCCATCCGCGGGCAATGTGAGGTTCGCCAGTTCGTCCCCGATATGATCGGGCGGATTAGAGCAGTCCACAGGTTGTGACGGGCGCTCGGTCAGGTGTTTGACCATGGCTTTGCTGGTGCGTTCCACCAACTTGGCAAAATCTCGCCGATCATCCACGTGCGGCGATTTGAACGTCTTACTCATTGTGCTTCCGTATCCTAGTATCCCAGTTCAGGCTGGATAGGATTGAGCAGCGATTCGCCAGAAAGGTAAAGCGACATATTCTTAAAAAACAGGTCAAGCGTCAGCGGAATATACGCGTCGCCATCATCTGCCGACACATGCGGCGTGACGATCAGGTTTTTCGTGGCCCAGAGGCGTGAATTGGCCGCAATAGGTTCCGGGTCAAACACGTCCAAAATGGCCCCGGCGAGGCTGCCTTCGTCCAATTTATCGCAGAGCGCATCATAATCCATGATGGCTTCGCGCCCGATGTTAATGACGCCCGCCGCCGGTTTCAGCAGATCAAGCCGCCGCCGATCAAATAACCCGCGCGTCTCCGGCGTATCAGGAGTCGCCATCAACACATAGTCCGCCCGTGGCAGAACCGTATCCAGTTGATCGGTGGTAACCACCTCGTCACAGCCATCCACCGGCTTACCGTGCCAATTGACGCCGATCACATGGACGCCAAGCTGCCCTACTTTTCTGGCGGCTGATCCGCCCAGGCTACCCGTTCCAACCACAACGAGGGTTTTACCTGCAATGGGGGAGCAATAGAGCGAATCATAGACCACGTTGCGCTGGTTGGTGACAATGGCGGGCATGTGGGAATGCAGCATCAGCACGCTCATCAAACCGAACTCAGCCGCCTTGGCACCGTGAACACCCTTGTTATTGGTCAGCGTGACGCCGTCCGGTAACCAGTCCATGGGTAACATGTGCTCAACACCCGCGCCGATACAGTGGATCCACTTCAAATTTGGCGCGACGCTACGCAAATTTTCTGTTGGCAGGTTCCAGGTCAACAACACATCCGCATCTTTCATGGATGCCTCGAAATTGTCGGTGTCCCAATCAATGAATGCGTCTAGTTTGCCAGCAATGTCCGGAAAACCTGATACCGCACCATCGAAGCGATCCTTCGTGATGGTGAAGACTTCTTCCCCTTCCGGCGTATTGGGGAACGAGCCTTCGGCCCACCGGTTGTTCTTTACATGAACCTTCGTTGTCATAAATCGATTCCCTTGGCCTCAAGCTCTTTCAGCTTATCAATGATCGTTGCGTCACGTTCCTGATTATCACAGTTCTCATACTCGAACTCTATATCCATCACGGCCGCCCCGATGGCCATAAGGTAATCGCGATCATCAATATCCGATTTGGGTGGGAATGTGAGGATGGTGTCCTGGCCGTAGGTGCGAACCGATGCACCGGGCGGGTTTACGGGTTGTGGTGGCAGCGTGCCGTTTTCCAGGTCCTTGATCTGGCGGCGAATACGACGCCGGTAGAGCGATATGCCCCGATCCGTAGGCATCAAATTCTCACCCATATGATTGGATATACGGCCCATGCCTTCCACGGCTTCGGAATCAGCCGGGCGACGCTGTTTTTCTTCCAGCGTGCGTTCCACAATTTCGCCCTGCTCGATCAGCTCACAACCTTCCTTGGTGTTGTATTCGTGGGGATCACAACGATCACCAAAATTACCCCATGCAAAGGCAACCGAGCTCTCATCATCCACCGGCACGACCCAGCGGGTAAAGGCGGACCGGCCGAAATAACGTTGTTCAGTACCGTCGGCGGCAAAAGCGGCACCGGCCTGGGTAAAGTTAGGCAAGATCAGTTCATTCAGGCGAACCCACGCATTGTCACCAATGCGGCGTGTGGATGAGCCCAAAAAATGATTCTCATTACGCTCGTAGAATTTCAGAACACCGGTTTCCAGCATGCCGTCCGAAAACTGTGGGCTGCTGTTCTGGCTATGCAGGAATGTGGTGTGGACCGGATCAAGGATCGCATCGAGCACCTGAACCCAGTTGCAGGCATATGGTATCTCATAGGGCCGGGTGACCATGTCTTCGATCTCGAATGCATCATACATGGGGAATGCTGGCATGTTTTCGGGCTTGCCCATATAGGCAAAGATCAAACCGTTGAACTCAATCACCGGATAGGCCCCAAGGCGGGTCCGTTCGCGGATCTGTTTGGCTGGGCCATCGCCCAGATCCTCGGCCGGTGTTTCGAGAATTTCCCCATCCGGCGCAAACAGCCAGCCATGGTAACAGCACCGGATGCCGCGATCTTCACACTTGCCGTATTCAAGGGACGCCCGCCGGTGCGGACAGTATTTATGAACCAGACCAATACCGTCATCACTACCATAACGGAACAGGACCAGTTCCTCGTCCATGATTTTAATGGCCTTGGGCAACTCACCTAATTCCGACGTCATAAAGACCGGATGCCAGAAACAACGCAAATACTCACCCGCCGGTGTGCCGGGACCAACGCGTGCTATCTCTTCATCAATGTCGGCTGTATTCGCCTGGGCGTAGCCCTGGAAGTTTCCCGCAGGCTTCAGATCAGGGTTTTTGGATGGGGCCGGGCTCATCATTTAGTCTCCACTAGTAAGCGTAATGCCATACGGATATTTACGATATTCGAAATTACGGTCATATTGATCTACTTAAAACGCATGTCAATAAATTATACCTACGAAATTCGCATTACAGCCATTGACCTCTATGTTATTCGCAGTTAATTGTAAAAAAGTTCTACAAAGGAGCCGTTAATGAGTTTGAAGTACAGGACATGCCGAATACCCAGTTGAAAGCTAATGCATCGCCGTGCGGGCAGCGTCCCGGCCTTCGGGAAATTTTTGGATGAATGCACCAACGCAAGCTTGGCCCCTTGATCACCCAAGGTCTGTTTAGGGGCGTTATGGTTCTCGTCCGCTAGGTTGTAACGCCTAGGACCACCGGGACACGCCAGACGTGGTCAAGTGCATGTCGGTTAACTCATCGCCGTCACTCTTCATCAGCCACGACAGCATCTTCTGGCTGTATTCCGCAACCTTGCCCTGGTGTTCAGGGTCAGCGGCCAGGTTTTCAAACTCACCCGGATCATTCTGCATATCAAACAGTAATGGTGACAGGGTCGCAAAATGAACATATTTGTAGCGCTTGTCGCATAAGACGTAGACCACACATTCATCCGGCGCCAACCCCAAGGGCAGAACGATCTCGCCATTGGAAAGGCCCCGCATATCAAATGCCGCGTGATAGGCATCGCGCCAGTTTTCTGGCGGCGAGCCGTGACAGAAGGGTATCAATGAATGACCATCACATTGAGCCGGAACATCGACGCCAAGATAGTTCAGGATCGTCGGCATCACGTCGATGCTTTCCGTGAATTCATCCACGATTGTGCCCCGTGCCGCATCAGCCGCTGCCGTAGGATCGCGAACGATCATGGGGATATGAAAGGTCTGCTGGAAATAGCTGTACTTGGAATACATCCAGTGATCGCCCATGTGTTCCCCATGATCACTGGTAAAGACGATCAAGGTATCATCATACATATCGTTTTCTTTGAGATATGCTATCAGACGCCCGACCTGCGCATCCACTTCGGATATCATACCGAAATAAGTTGCCTTGGTCTGTTGTGCCTCGGCATCTGACAGGGGCTTATCCTTGGGCGGGATACCGATCGTGTGACCCGCAGACGTTTGTTGGTCCAGAAAATACTCAATCCATGGATGCTGAGCGGCTTCCTGCTCCGGCGTTGGCTGGCGACTTGGCAGCGGCATGTCATCTGCGTTGTACATGTCGTGATAGGGTTCAGGTACAACAAAGGGTGGATGCGGTGAAATGAACGCTATATGGGCAAACCACGGTTTGCCTTCCTGTCCATCTATATAGGTGATCGCTTCATCCACCAAAAAGGCCGTGTTGCTGTCCTCTGCTGTGTACTGCGCCGGAGCGTAGGTGGACTCTTTACCATCTGCGCCGGGAAAATTCCTTTTCGGCTGGAACATGTCACTCCCACGATCCGGCACATCGTAGCCCTTGATCTTAAGTCTCGCGATCCACGGCGCATAACTCCCGTCCAATAAGCACACAGGATCCATGCCAGGCAGCACGCCCTCATATCCGTTCTCAATCACATAATGACGAGGATCCAGGCTGATGTCCGTATAACCAAAAAGGACAGGATCATGCCCCGCAGCACGCGCTTCCTTGGCCACGTTCGTATGGCGTGCGTCCAAAGGCGTACCATTTAAAAAGGACCGGTGATTATGCATGTACATGCCCGTATGCACACTGGTGCGCGACGGTCCGCATGGTGACGCCTGGGTATAGTGTTGGTTGAACTGGACACCGTCTTCGGCCAGTGCATCAAGATGAGGGGTGCGCACATGGTCGTGCCCTAGTCGAGACAGGCACTCGCCACGCCATTGATCCGCAATGATATAGAGGACATTCATGGAACGTTCCCTTCAGTATGTATGATTTAGAAGTGAGTTATTCTGCCGCGTCCGCGACATCCAGCTCTTTCCAGCGATGGCAGGAAATCGTGTGAGATTCTGTCACATGTTCCTGTGCCGGTTCCTGCGTCTTGCAGATATCCGTGGCATGGGGACAGCGAGTGTGGAACTTGCAACCAGGCGGTGGTGATGCCGGGCTGGGAATTTCACCTTCAAGCTTCTGTGCCTTGCTCACGTGATCCGGGTCCAATGATGGAATCGCAGATAACAGTGCCTTTGTATAGGGATGCTTGGGTCCGGCAAACAATTCGCGTGTTGGGGCGGTTTCCACCAGACGGCCCAAATACATCACCGCAACCTTGTCACAAACGTGGGCAACCACGCTTAAGTCATGGCTAATGAACAGATATGTCAGACCCAGTTCACGCTGCAATTCTTTCAACAAATTCAACACGTCCGCCTGAATGGAGACATCAAGTGCAGCCACAGATTCGTCGGCCACAACAAATTTAGGCGTTGAAACCAAAGCACGGGCAATAGAAATACGCTGGCGCTGCCCGCCAGAGAACGCGTGCGGGAAGCGGCGCAGATGCTCGAGGTTCAAACGGCATTTAGCCGCAATTTCACGGACCTTTTCGTCAGTTTCTTCACGTGAACTGGTCAGCCCCATCAGTTCCAACGGCTCGGCGATAATATCGCGAACGGTCATGCGCGGGCTAAGGGCTGCATAAGGGTCCTGAAAAATTAGCTGTGCCCGCTTGCGATAATCTTTCAACTCGGCTTTGGTCAGCGTCTCCAGATTATAATTCACATCCTCGTCGTGATATTCCACATGACCATTGGAGATGGGCACCGCTTTCAACAGGGCTCGGCCGAAGGTGGTTTTACCGGATCCGGACTCGCCCACCAGACCAAAGAAACTGCCGCGTGGAATTTGCAGGGTGATACCCTCAACGGCCTTGACGTACAGTTGCGGGCCGAACAGGTTTTTACCGAGCGGGAAATGAACAGAAAGATTTTCTGTGGAAACTAATGGATGATCGCTCATGCTACGCGTACTCCCTGATCTTCAGTCACAAAGCATGAAACGGTGTGATCCGTGAATACGCCAAAGGATTTCGGTTCTGTGGCATCGCAGCGTCCCTCAATGAATTTAGGACAGCGGGTATGGAACACACATCCACTGGGCCGTTCCAACGGGCTTGGGATATCCCCTGCCACGGGTGTCAACGGCGCGTCCAGATCTTCCAGTTTGGGTAATGCGTCCATCAGGCCTTGCGTATAAGGGTGGGCGGGATGGTGGAGAACTTCACGTACCGGCCCCTGCTCAACCAATCGACCAAGGTACATGACGGCAACCTTGTCCGCAGTCTGGGCGACAACACCCAAGTCGTGGGTGATAAAGACAATACCCATGCCGAACTCTGTAACCAGCTCCTTCATCAGCTCCAACACCTGGGCCTGAATGGTCACATCAAGCGCCGTTGTGGGCTCATCCGCAATTAACAGTTTGGGCTTGGTAGACAACGCCATGGCGATCATGGCGCGTTGGCGCATACCACCGGACAGCTCAAACGCATACTGATCGAAACGTTTACCCGCCTCAGAAATACCAACGCGTTCCAGCATTTCCACGGAAAGCTCGGCGGCCCCCTTCTTGTTCAGGTCCGTATGAAGTAAAAGCTGTTCCACCATGTGATCACCAATAGTGATCGCCGGTGCAAAGCTGGCCATGGGTTCCTGAAAAATCATGGAGATGGCACCACCACGAACCACTTTCAGATCACGCGCTGATTGCAGATCAAGTACCGAAATATCTTCACCATCTGTGGTCAGGGTGATCTTGCTTTCCGGCGAATAGACTGCATTGCCAGGGTTCAGTTTCATCAACGACTTGGCCGTCACCGATTTACCGGATCCAGACTCGCCCACCAGCCCCATAACCTCGCCCGGTGCAATTTCAAAGGACACATCATCCACGGCAGTGATCAGGCCCTCATCAGTTTTAAACTGAAGGGTCAGGTTTTCGACTTTGATTAGTTTTTCGCTCATTATTTATGATCCGAGTAAGGGTCAGCGGCGTCGCGTAAACCATCGCCGACAAATACAAAGGCCAAAACCAGCGCCATGAAGAAAATAACGGGAATAAAGTACCATTGATAATTCAACAGCACGTCTGCCTTGGTGACGCTTTGCAACATCACGCCCAGTGAGTTCACCGGATCTTTCAATCCCAATCCGATAAAGCTCAGCGCGGTTTCACTGAGCACCATGTAAGGGAACGAAATAACCAGATCAACGATGATGTAACTGGTAAAACTGGGCAACAGGTGGCGCCTGATTACGTGGCTGGCGTTGGCACCACATAGTTGTGCTGCCAGTACGTATTCCTGCGATCGTTCCGTCAACAAGTGCGTTCGCACACGCCTTGCCAATGTAGGCCAGCCGATCAATCCCAGAATGATAGAGATAAAGAAGAACCTGAGTTCCGCGCTCCACTCATCCGGCACAAACGCGGCCATGGCCATGAACAACGGGATCGCCGGTACGGTTCGCACCGCATCGGTGATCATTTGCAGAACACTATCGATCTTGCCGCCGAAGTATCCCGACACACCGCCGATAATAAGGGCCAGAACAAAACTAATAACGACGCCAATTGTACCGACCGCCAGTGATGTATAAATGGCATGTAAGGTACGAGAGAAAATATCTTTGCCCGGCTTGTCCGTTCCGAACAGATGAATACCGCCCTCATTCACACCGAACAAATGAGTGTTCGATTTGAACAACTGGAATTTGAAATCAAACGTCTTACCCGGCATATCCAGTCCCATGTCAATGACGTGATATTCCCAACCGGTAACAAAGAGCTCAACAAACCGGCGCGCATCCCGATCAACCTTGCTTTCCCAACGGAAGTTGGTCGCGGCTGATCGCTCACGAGTATAAGTGTAGATGAAGGGCCTAAACGAGAACCCGTTCTCATCCCAGAATTTCGGAATTTGCGGCGCGCCATTCTGATACTCAGCATCACGTCCAGCAATCGTCGGATCGTAAGGCGACAGGAACGGTGCAAATAGCCCCATCAAAATCAGACTGATCAGAACTGCCCCACCCCACATGGCAGAGCGATTTTTTTTGAAACGCGCCCATATGAGCTGCAACTGGCTGGCGGTGAAATACGCTTCCTTACGTTTCTGTTCCTCGAGCGCTTCGGCATCGGTCATTGTTGCTACATCTGTCATGTGATCACCCCCCGCCCGTGATACTGCGCCAGACCCTGGGGTCGATAATGGCAAGCAGAATGTCGGTTAAGAAATTCAGGAGTACAATAGACGCCGTGAGCATGAAAATAATAGCACCGGCTAATTGTTGATCGTTGGATCGTGCCAACGCCTCAATCAACAAGGCACCAGCCTCAGTCAACACCAAGATCATCGCCACGATGGGCAATTCGTTAAAGATGCGGTTCAGATCAAACCCCAGCGAGTTAATGATTGGGCCTAACGCGTGGCGGGCCGGGTAACGCCACAATAGTCGACTCCCGGAAAGCCCGCGTGCTCGTGCCGCCGTGACATACAGCTTACCATTTTCATCAGACATCAACGCACGAACCGTTTGCAGGGCAAAGGCGGTCGCCGACCAGCCTAGAATAAAGATAGGTAACCAGGCACGGGACAGGAAGTCCATCACCCGATCATAGGACCAAGCAGCATCCCTGAACTCCTTGCTGAACAATCCGGTCAAGCTGTCACCAAACAAGACCGTTGATGTGAGCATGATCATCAGCGCGAGCAGGAAGTTCGGCATCGCCAAGCCAAGGTAGCTGAAGAAACGAAGGCCATTATTGAGCGCCGCATTGCTTGATGACGCCGATATAATGCCCGCCGGTATGGCAATCGCATAAGCCAGCAGAAGGGACGTCAGGCAAATGCCCAGTGATATCCAGAATTTCTGTCCAAGAAGCTGATTGATGCCGACGCGAAGAATACAACTTTGGCCAAAATCGCCCTTGAAGAACACGTTGCCAACCCAGGTTCCCCAACGGACGACGTAAGGTTTGTCCAGGCCCATGCGCCGTTCTTCGGCTTCAATATCAGCCACAGAAATCTGTCCGCCTTGCGTGTTCTTAAACGCCAGGTAACGTTCCGCGCAGTTGGATGGAACAAATTCCATGAGAGTGAAAACAATGAATGATACTGTCAACAATGTAATGACAGCCATGACGGCTCGCATAAATACGAAATGACCAAATTGGAACATCGTGAAAAGTCGCCCCCATGTTTCGACTACTGAATAAAGCTTACAGCACTCTATTTAGTAGTCGAAAGAAAGAAAATGCCGGGCACCGAAGTGCCCGGCAGGTTCGTCTTATATCCTGGATACTATTCGTCCAGGAACCACTGTTGAGGCCGGTACGGATAGGTACGGTAGTACTCATACGACGCGGTTTTCAACTTTGGGAAGTTCTTCACAGCATTGCGGTGATAGATTGGCGCAGGGGCCAACACAGTGCCGATAAAGATCAGGTTTTCAGTCATGTTCTGCACCAGACGGGCGCCGATGGCATCCGATTCAGGCGTACCTGCAGGGGTTGACTGGAAAGCAGCAATATCATCCATGATCTGGTAAACGTACGCTGGTGGTTTAACGCCAGCAGCACCATCACTATCGATGTATTCAGCCCACAGCATACCGTTACGAGAACCGAAGTAGTTTTCGAACGGAGGCAGGAACAGCTCGGTGTTACCAAGAACGATGGCCAGAGGCTGACCTTTACGCCAGATGGTTACGTCAAGCTGGTTAGCAGACTGTGCAGAACGGAATTCATCCGGTGTAACTTCCTTTGATGTGGTTTTGATACCAACATCTGACCAATGCTGAGCAATAAGCTCAACAACAGAGGTCGCAACACCTTGCGTTGCGAACTGCATGTTGATGACGAGCGTGTCACCATTAGGCAATTCACGGTTTCCGTCGCCGTCTTTGTCCATCATGCCAACTTCATCAAGCAGCTTGTTAGCCAGAGCCTGATCAAATTGAGCATAGTATTTCAGCCATTTAGGATCCACGAATGATGGAGGAGGGCTGAAACCGATGTACTGTTTGGCTTCACCAAGATCGAAGAAAGCAACTTCGTTGATTTCAGCACGATTAATGGCAACGGACATAGCCTGGCGGAAGCGAAGATCACCAAACACTTTCCGTTTTTCCAGGTCAGCCGACGTCACGTTAAAGGACAGAGTTGGCGCCCCGACTTCAGGTGACAGATCAACGGTGTAATCACCTTTATCAGCATTATCCATCAGGATCGGTGCATCAGGCAGTGACAGAGACTGAAGCTTGTAATCATACTCGCCGTTGATGGCTTTCAGAATACGAACTTCGTGGTCATTGATGTAAACCTCATCCTGTTCGCTGATGTAAGGCAATTGCTGGCCCGTGGTATCAACCATATGGAAGTAAGGGTTGGCCACATAGTGACGGCCTTCCGTTGTATCCGATATTGTGATGAAAGATTCCAGAGACGGCTGAATAGCGGCCGGCAAAGAAGCAATCTTTGAAGGATCACGCAGCATGGGTGACGGAACGTCCGTCCAATCTGACTGACCGTAATAGAAGTTTACGACGTCATAACCTTTGTCGAAACCAGCAGCTTTTGCCAACTTGTCCGCATCCGGGTTGATGTCAGGATGAAACTGGCCCAAGAAATGCTTGGGTTGGAAGGCCTGACCATAGTGAGAGGCAAAGTGAGCCAGCAAACCAGGATAAGGAGCCGGTGTGGTAATACGAACGGTAGTTTCGTTGAGTGCTTCAACTTTCCACTGCTCACCACCAACAAGCGTATAATCTTTTGGCTTCTCGATGACGTTCTTGTCCATGTTCAGATTGTGATACCAGAACACAACGTCGTCAGCTGTGAAAGGTTGGCCATCTGACCATTTGTGGCCTTTACGCAGGTTGAATGTGAGCTGCGTATAGTCGTCATTCCACGACCAGCTTTTCGCGATGTTTGGAACGATTGTCTGAAGATCATCAGAAAAACGAACGAGGTTCACGTGACGCGTAGACAGTAGGTCAGACGTACCGGCTTCGGTCGCGTTCGAGATCATGTCGAATACACCGCCGTATTTGCCGGCAGAGTCATATGGCGCAACGACCAAAGGCTCAGAAGGCAGGCGATCAGCAACACCAGGCAGCGGACCATTACCAAGAATGCGTGAATTCAGCGCACCGATGTCCGGGTTTTCCGAAAAGGTCATGGTGCAACCGGCAGCGGCTTCATATTCAGCCAGCTCGTATTGTTGTGGGTATGCGCCTGCGGCGACACCCTGCATGTTTGCGACGGTTACAGCAGGACATTCTGCCGCTTGTGCCGTAGCCGGGGTCATGCCAAACCCTGCAACAACTGCAAACAACGCGCCTGCATAGACGCTCTTGCCATGTCTAAATAACATTGAAAATCTCCCTATATGTTTTTGTGCCACTTTGTATTTTTATCGTATTAAAACATGACAGCCCAACACCCGCCGGACTGCATATTTGTAGCGGCGACGAAGTTTAGATATGAATCTGCGCCTGTGTCAAACTTCCTAACATCTTCGATGGTCGGCAACCCTGAAAACACCGTGAAGTAGTGGAACACGGAGGGATATGGATAACAAACACTGCGGCATGGGAATAGGGCAAAAAGCCGTCAATCGGACCGTTCGGTCCGCCTGTCCCGGCGGGTGTAAATACCGTCTCGATCAAGACATGGCTGGGATAGCGGGCTTCGTGCTGCTGAAGCCGGTCACAGTTGCCTCAAATTTGACCAGCTTTTAGTAAAGCGGGGTTGTTTCCACATCCATCATTCAGCGAAGCACGATCACCCCGTCATCGGACACTAGCAGGCCTTTCCACGACACAACCGCCATGCAATGAAGATCCACAATTTCGTGCGTTTATCATCAATTCAGTCATTTAAGCTTTATGAACTTGGGAAACAACGGTAAAAGTACATATTCGGCTTTTTGAATGTGAAATGGTTATGTCTGCGCAAAACGATGTAAGTCCAGAAGAAATGGTGAATAATGCCAAGGAGGCTTCTGGCTTCCTGAAAGGGCTCGCCAATGAAAATCGGCTGATGATCTTGTGCAGCCTGGCCGAAGGCGAAAAGAATGTAAGCGAACTGGAGGCTATGCTAAATGTTCGCCAGCCCACGTTGTCGCAACAACTGGCACGTTTGCGATCTGACAATCTGGTATCAACACGCCGTGATGCAAAGGCAATTTACTATTCGTTGGCCAGTGAAGAGGCCCGACAGATCATTCGTTTAATGTTTCAATTGTTCTGCTCAAAAACGGAAGCGGCGGAATAGTGGATTGCCGACGGCTCGGCTTTATTCATCTTTGTCCGGTGTAACGCCCACTTTTTTGGCGTAAGATTCGATCACAACCTCATCAACACAATTGGTCATGCAATCGTCCTTCAACACATCCGGGCGTGGGTCATCTATAAATCCATCAACATTGGGCATAACGACCCTGGAAAGTGCTTCTTTGTTCATTATGACGTCCTCATCAACGATGTCGTTGATGTTCAGTAAAAATGCGGTCAAGGCGTACACTTCGTCATTGCTGAGCGTCTGGGCTTCACCAAAGGGCATGGCACGTTTGATGTAATCAAAAAGGGTCGATGCATAGGGCCAATAGCTGCCAATGGTCTTGCGGGGGTCAAGCGTCGTCAGCGTACCCTCGCCGCCAACCAGTTCTGGGTATCGAGTGCCACCACCGTAGCCAAATTCGCCATGACAATGGGCACAGCGCGCCTCATAAATTTCCTCCCCCTGCTCCACGGTGCCCTGACCGGAAGGTAAACCCATGCCATCGGGGCGAACGTCAATATCCCAGCCTGCGACTTCCTCGGGTGTTGCCATGCGGCCAAGCCCCAGATCATGGTCGCTAGCGAGACTGAATGGAGCGAAGCCGCAAACACTGAAAATCAGCAACGCGGTAAAGAGCGCTCGATTAGGAAAGTTGTACATTTTCAACCTCCCCACTGGCGCGGATCAGCCACGTATGAATAGCATTGCGGTGATAAATCGACCATGTACCACGCTGGTTGCGAAGATCGCTGAATGTGGGTTGCACGTAACCGCTCTCGTCCATGGCACGGCTCTGCATAAGAAGTTCCTCGCCATCCCAGCGCCAGGGCATGCGGAACCGGGTCAGCGATTTATCAAATACGGGGCCATCGATATCTGCCGTCTGCCAGTTCTTACCACCATCCACTGCCTCACCTTAGTCTGCACCTTCAGACAATACTCATCGAGGTCATCCGGTATGCCAGTGATGTCGAGAAAACATTCGTCGATGGAATACGGTTGGGTTTCCGGTGCCATATCCGCAAGTACCTGCATCACCCGATTGGACATATCGGTGTACAGGTGGAAGTTCCCGCTGAGGACCTGAACGTCATGTTTCTTCACGATGTCCGTAAACTGATACAGCGGCTGTGCCATCTTGACCCCACACTCCTTCGCCTCGTTAGACCGGGCGATGGCACACCCGTCATTTGAAGAGAGGATTACGACAGGACGCCCTTCGAGCTTCGGGTTGAACACACGTTCACAGGAAGCATAGAAATTATTACAGTCTACCAAGGCGTAAATCGTCATATAAAGTCCCTGATCGAACCACGCACGACACCCCAAACGGTGGCTTCCTCGCTGTCGATTGTTGAGAAATCACGGACGGTAAGTTCACCGTCGATGACGACAATGACGATGGAGTTCTTCTCTGGATTTAGTGATCGATCAATGATCAGGGTGTCGCCCTTGAATATACCGCTCTCCACCATACCGTCTCCCTCCACCGTTACGAAGAAGGTGGCGGCGGTGTGTTTGATGAAATGTTCATCAAGGCTGAGGTTTATGGTGGTGCGGACGGTAGTGAACATTCGCCAACGATAACATGGCAGTTTCTAGTGTTGGAGCGCGAATTACTAATCGTCCAATATTTCACTCAACACATCGCGTCCGCTTGTGGTCAATACCCATCCGCCATCGATGTTGCGGACCAGACCCCTTTTTACTGCGTCATGAGCAACAGGTAGCGGAACACCCCGCTCCAGTTCCGCCGTGTCAGGATTAGCTGCTAACAACCACAACCGAATGTCTTGAGGTATATCGATCAATAGTGCTGACTGTATCAATGGGTATTCTCCAATGCCTCAATTCGTATATGTTGAGTAAATGATACGTCTATTTCTCATCTTTGTCGTCTTCTCATTGCCTGCTCTAGCGGACGACCCCACAGTCCTTACGGGCACCGTGACCCACGTCCGTGACGGTGATACCATTGAGGTGGGTAAGATACCGATCCGCTTGAACGGCGTGTCAGCACCAGAACTGGATGAACCGCTTGGGCCACAATCAAAGCAGTTCATGTACGACCTCGTCCTGGGTAAGGCTGTGCGCTGTGAGTTGACCGGTGCAAAGACGTATGATCGTTTTGTCGGTACCTGCTACCTGGATGGCATAGATGTTGGCATATCTGTGATTGAGGCTGGGCTAGCGCTTGATTGCCCGCGCTACTCTGGTGGGCGGTACGCGGTGTATGAGAAGGTTGGCACGGGTATTGTGCTGCCAGGATATTGCGAGTGATCTAGCGACATTCATTACACTTTGGCATATACGGAAAGACTGGAAAAGGCGGTAATGAGATACGAAAACGCTATAAAGTTGCTCGGATTGGCTCAACGAATGCAAGGATCAGTCTTGGGCCTTTCACTCTACGATATTGAGGAACAATTATCGTGTAGCCACAGAACAGCGCAACGCCTTATGAGCGCAATAAAGGAGGTGTTTCCACAAACCGAAGAGGCTCCAGCATTCGACGATTTTAAGCGTTGGCGGATTCCTTCAGGAACATTGGACAAGTTGGTTTCTTTCACCGCAGAAGAACTTGTAGGTATTGAGGCGGCCATTTCTGTTTTAGAACGTGACAACTTACAAGACCACGTTTCATCCGTGCGAAGCATACGGGACAAGATAAACCTTTCTCTAAGCGGCAAAGAAAAAAGCAAAATTGCGCCGGACGTGGATGCACTACTCGAAGCCGAAGGGATCGCTATGCGATCCGGGCCTCGCCCACATGCAGAACCTCACGTACTCGAAGTATTGAGAAATGCCATCAAAGCCCCCTCCAAAGTACGTATCAAATACCGCAAACGCCGTGAACTTGAGATAAAGTTTCACACCTTGTTACCATACGGCATCATCCTTGGTCATCGCCATTACCTCATTGCATGGCTTGATAATCCAAAGGCGAACAAGTTTCTACCGTTCAGTATTCCGAACATTGAAGAGGTGGAATATCTCGATGAAGGATTTGAGAGGGATGAAGAATTCTCTCTCACAGCGTATACAGAGCGTTCGTTTGGGGTATTTCAAGAAGAGCCGTTCGATGTCGTGTGGCGGTTCACCCCAGAGGCTGCCGTCCATGCCAAGGAATATTTGTTCCATCCATCTCAAACAATGGAAGAAGAACAAGACGGTTCGCTCTTGGTAAAGTTCCATGCCGGTGGAAAGCATGAAATGATCTGGCACCTGTACGCTTGGGGCGACAATGTTGAGGTCATCGCGCCTCAGGAGTTAGCAGACGAAGTGAACCCACACCGCCGCACTTGGAGAGCGTTTCCGTAGGAGTTTAGGTGAAGTGACCGCATGAGCGACTAATCAGAACATCTATAATCGATTTCAACATCGGGGAATTCTTTTTGTTTGTCTCCCTCGTCAGTCTGATCTCCATCGCTTTTAGTTCCTAGCCGAAAGACAAGAAAAACAGCCTGATTGATCTTCTCTTTTTTTATCAGTTTCTGCATATTGCAAAATTCACGAATGGCTACGGGTTTATCAAATATTCGATAATTTTTTGAATGAGAGACTTTTAATTCTATTTCCAAATCAAGTATTCCATTCGCTGACAATATCACTATGTCATGGGTGCGGCTTTTCCCAATAATAATACTTTTATGCTCAGACGCCCATTGCGCTCGTACAGGCGAAGTGCCTGTACCCGTAGGACCAATTTTTGTACGAAGAGCGCAAAAAATATCAGATTCAAAATCCAATTCGCGGATATACCAAAACGGCTGCAATTTAAAATTTCTATGGACATTATTGATGACTAGTTCATACATACTCCGTAAAATTGACGCTGGAACAGAAGCGTATACCTGCTCAGTTCTATTCTTCAACGCTGGGCATTTAATAGATAAAATACGTGGGTCGTCTTCAAATTTTTCTGGTTTTGACGTACAAAGAACCCCGAAAACGCTGTGAGCATATTCAGGGCCTTCCCACCTGTCGATTTTTTTCTGTATGTCATTTAAAGTTCCATTTATTTGCACCTCGATTATCGCGGCATAAGGAGTTAAGAACCTCGTGGGAGCACCATTGTCTTTTGCGAGAAGGGTCTGCTCACTATCTTTCATGACGATAAGAGCGGCTCGTTTAGCACTACCCGCTGGTTCAAATCCCTTATTAATCATCATTCCTCGATACACGCGACGACAAGTGTACTCGGCTCCTTCACGAGGGTTAACTACATCTGCATGTAAAGTTAACGGCGGTGTTTCTCGAAATTTTGATAACAAAAAATGATGCAGCAGGGCTTGAAGCTCGGATTCGTTCAAAATTGCCGATGGGTCGTCCTGTAGTAAGTACTCAATTTCGGATATTGCGGATTCAATCCCAGCGATAACATCGTCCATTTTCTGCGTCCTTATCCATTGCCCACAGCGGCCTATCCGACATTCAAAATCAAACAGGTTTGAGAACTAGCAAGCTAGAAGCAATTCTCAACCCTGCCCAGCAAGGTTTTAGACGGGGTGACCTATATTGTCGCCTCTTACCGGTATTCCTATTCTCAACGTCGCCAGCATCGTTCCGTGAGTTCAAGATACGGAAGCACTATTCAAATGAAACTCCTAATCATCATGCTCCCGATAGTGTTGGTCTTAATAGCCTTGTTTCGTTTCCCTTTCATATTTTTCATGTTGGTTATTATGGTCTGTTATCTGTCCAGAATTTCCTAGCGAGAAAGGACAATAACTTATCGGTGCTTTGTTACTTGTCGTCTAGTTTACAATTTTGAAGGAGCAGTCCCTGCCTATGAATAATATCAGTTATCGAGAGTCAGTATATGGCTGTATATTTGGCGGCGCCGTTGGGGATGCGTTTGGCTTAGAAGTAGAGTTCATGAGTTACAGCAGCATACGTGAAAGTTTCGGTCAAAACGGGATCACTGAGCCCGTACTGGTGGATGGTCTATCACTTGTAAGCGACGACACTCAGATGACATTGTTTACATTAGATGGCCTGTTCTCACACCTATGCACACCCAGTACTGATGTTATCGACGAGGTTCGGGATGCCTATTTCAGGTGGCATATCACACAGGAGAGGGACAATAGCTGGCAAGCCCCCGATGAGCCATTACGCCTTGAAGATGAGCCTGTACTCAATCACTTGAGAGCACCGGGTGCTTCGTGCTGCACAGCGTTGGCTAAAGGTGTCGGTGGCACAATGATGTCACCAGTAAACGATAGCAAAGGTTGCGGCGGTGTGATGCGGGTTGCCCCAGTTGGCCTGATGACGCACTGGACATCTGCGAAGTGCTTCCACATAGGTGCACAAACCGCAGCCATCACACATGGACATCCGACAGGGTATTTGTGTGCTGGTGCGATGGCCTTGATCGTTAGGGAAATTATTGGCGGCAATGAACTTAAAGCAGCAAGCAAACTTGCTCTGAGTGATTTGCAGCAATACGCCGATCATCAGGAAACAACTGAAGCAATTCAGAAGGCACTAAGTATGGTTGATGACAATGCTTCGCCATCCGCTGAAAATGTCGCTTCTTTGGGCGAAGGTTGGATAGGCGAAGAGGCACTGGCAATTGGTTTGTTCTGTGCACTTGTGGCCAAATCTTATACCGAGTCTATCATGCTTGCCGCAAATCACGGCGGAGACAGTGACTCCACAGCTTCAATAGCTGGTCAGATATATGGCGCGTGGCATGGAATCTCATGCATTCCCCACGATTGGGTTGCGCAATTGGACGTATATGATGTTTCAAGCCGGTTAATAGTAGATTTCTTGCGACTACGCGAACAGGGGACAATTTGATGGCAAGTCACAGACACGACCCAGACAGCACAATAAAAATTCTCAAACAGGGATATCCCGACAACATCGGAGAACGATTATACACCGGATACACTGCTCTCAGAGAACATGAAGGGAAAACATATCAAGAGTTTCGGGACGTAGTAGGCACAAGGCCAACGCCGCCTAATGAGGATGATCGCGAATTTTCGCCAGCAAGTACCATTAGACACGCATTAGATAATGGATATGCAGAACTAGTTTCATCTGGCAAACGAGAGCACAATCAGAAAACGAAAAATTGGTCGAGGAATGAA
>Ga0233433_10000740_pt1 | contig 34117 bp, 22 predicted proteins | sample SI_122_August201_5_FD_179868 | JGI IMG/M metagenome (GOLD analysis project Ga0233433, IMG submission 179868) | Seawater microbial communities from Saanich Inlet, British Columbia, Canada - SI_122_August2016_100_MG | ecosystem: Environmental > Aquatic > Marine > Inlet | place: Canada: British...
GTCGCCGTCTTCGGATACACTCAGATCAGATGCGGAAACCAGTATATTGGCCGCATCATTAGCACCCGTAATGGAAATAACCTGCGTCTGGGTAGTACCATCCTCGGCAGTAAAAACAATGCTATCGGTCATCGTTACGCCTTCGGCCAGGGCTTGCACCTCCGCAGCACCATTATTTAGGACGTAACTCCAGTTACCATCTCCATCTACGGTGACCGTACCGTAATTCGCCACAGCCGTGTCGAGGTTGCCCTCACCTGTATCAACGTCGGTCACGGAGACGGTACCGACCGCTGTGTTATTTGAGCCGTCGTCTTCAGTCACTGTGACTTCCGCGCTTATCCCTGGAGTGACCGTAATCGCGCTTGCATCATCAGTTCCGGTTAACACAATGGCCTGGGTCTGGGTAGCGCCATCATCGGAGGTAAACACGATGGTATCTGTCATGGTAATCCCGGCCGGTAGGGCCTGGACTGCCGGATCACTGTTATCGAGCGTATAGACCCAGTTGCCATCACCATCGACGGTCACCGTACCGTAACTCGCCAATGCGCTGGCTAGCGTGCCTTCACCGGCATCACTATCCGTCACAGAGACTGTACCAGCCGCCGTATTATTGCCGGCGTCATCTTCCGTTACTGCGGTATCAGTGACAGTGACATTGATACTCTGGAAATCGTTAGCACCTGTGATCAACACGGTCTGTGTTTGGGTCGTGCCGTCATCAGTGATAAAAACGATGGTATCGTTCAGCGTCGCCCCTTCCGGCAGCGCTTGCACCTCCGCAGCACTGTTATCAAGGGTATAAATCCAATTGCCTGCACCGTCCACAGCCACAGTACCAAAACTCGCCACTGCCGTGTCGAGGGTGCCCTCGCCGGTATCAACATCAGTCACTGAGACCGTACCAGAGGCTGTATTATCGGCGCCGTCGTCTTCCGTTACGACGGTGTCTACTGCGGTCACGGTGATGTTAGCGGCGTCATTCGCTCCGGTAATCGTGATGACCTGAGTCTGGGTAGACCCATCATCGGAGGTAAACACAATACTGTCCGTCAGGGTCGCACCGATGGGTAACGCCTGCACAGCCGCATCACTGTTATTCAGCGAGTATTCCCAACTACCACCACCATCTACGGTCACTGTACCAAAACTCGCCACCGCCGTATCGAGCGTGCCTTCTCCATCATCAACATCGGTCACTGAGACCGTACCCGTGGCGGTATTGTTCGCGCCATCGTCTTCCGTCACTACCGTATCCGTTGCGGCCACTGTGATACTGGCCGCATCATTGGCACCCGTGATGGTAATCGTCTGCGTCTGCGTCGTTCCATCAGCAGAGGTAAAGACAATAGTATCGATCATGGTCTGACCCGCTGCCAGGGCTTGTACTACAGCGGCACTGTTGTCCAGTGTATAACTCCAGTTACCCGCGCCATCCACGGTTACCCCACCAAAATCTGCTGTCGCAGAAGGCGGGCTATCTTCACCGGTATCGACATCACTCACCACAACCTGGCCGCTGGCGATGCTATCGGAATCCTCGGTTAAGGCCGTATCGACCGGGGTTACCACAATAGAAGCCACATCGTTGGCCCCGGTTATGGTCACTATTTGGGTCTGGGTAGTCCCATCGGTAGCGGTAAATACTATGGTGTCGGTGATAGTCACACCTTCCGGCAGTGCCTGGACTGCAGCATCACTGTTATCCAGCGTATAAACCCAGTTGCCATCGCCATCGACCGTCACCTGGCCTAAACTTGCTGTGGCAGAAGGAACCCCGCTTTCACCTGTATCAATATCGCTGACTTCAACCTGACCACTGGCAGCGCTGTCTGTATCTTCAGCTAGAGCGCTATCAGTAAGGCTTACCACAATCGATGCGGGGTCATTGGCCCCAGTAATGGTCACAGTCTGGGTCTCAGTGGTCCCATCAACAGAGGTAAAAGTGATGGTGTCGGTTATGGTAACCCCAGCCGGTAAGGCCTGGATCGAAGGCAAGCTATCATCCTGCGTATAATTCCAATTACCGTTAGCATCGATGGTGACTGTGCCCATATCGGCTTGAACCGATATCAACTGGGACTCACCCGTATCCGGATCATCGACTGACACCGTTCCACTGGTCCCATCGCCAACAACTGAGGTAATGTTGGCAGCATCATTACCTCCCGTGACAACAACACTAACGGTTTCAGTAACAGTAGCGCCCTGCTGATCACTAGCCGTTACTTGAAAAGAAACTGTAATTTGCTCCCCGCTGGGCAGATCCTGAAAATCGCTGCCAGGGGCAAACGTGTATTCTCCTGTCACTGGGTCTATGGATACACTGCCCTGACCTGCCGCCATGCTACGGACACTGAACACAGGGGTATCAAGATCGACGTCCGTGAACGTCGCTGAACCCGTCACACTTGCGCCGTCTTCTCCAGCCACAAGGTCTTCTACGCTTATTTCAGGCGCATCATTTGCAGCGGCTACATTGACCGTCACCGTCGCCGTAGAGGTCCCCCCTTGGCCATCGCTGACGGTGTAGATTAAGGTGTCTACGCCATTAAAATCTGTAGCGCCAAGATAATTAAGGGTGCCATCCTCATTAATACTCACGGTCGCACCCTGGGACGACTGGACATCGACTATCGTCAGGGCGTCACCATCGACATCGACATCATTTTCCAGCACCACCATCTGCTCTAGCTGGGTATCCTCAATGGCATTAAACGTATCGGCTGCCAGTACTGGTGGGTCGTTAACCGGCAGTACGTTAATAGTCACGGTTGCTGTGGCTGTATTACCGTTACCATCGTCAATCGTGTAGGTTACCTGGTCTAAGCCATTAAAATTGCTTGCCGCCTGGTAGTCCAGCGTACCGTCTTCATTAATCAAAACCTTGCCATCATTGGCTGATACGGCCGAGATGATAGTCAACGGGTCACCATCGACATCTTTGTCATTGGCAAGCACGTCCAAACCTTCAAGCAATGTATCTTCGAGCACCTCAAAACTGTCTGGCAGAGAAACAGGGGCATCTTCTACACCGGTTATGTTTATCACTACATCAGCGCTTACCACGTCACCGGAAGGATCCGTTATTGAATAGGTAAAACTGTCTGTACCAACGAAATCGGCATCTGGGGTATATTCGAAGCTGCCTCCATCGGCCAGGATCAGAGTCCCATTCGAAGGGCCATCGCCATCTACCACAGCATAGACGTTTCCACCCTCACCACTAAGTTCATCATTAGTGCTCAGGTCACCCACCAGGATGCTATCTTCCTCAGCGCTAAAACTATCTGCCACAGCTACCGGTTCGGTGTTAACCGGATCTGCGTCTACGCCAGTAAAGGTTTCTTGCTGTTGGGCTGCAAGCCCTTGCTGAGGATCGACATCACCAGCGTCGCCCTCACCCGTAATACGATCAAGCATGACAAAGCTACTACCGTCACTGCTACTCGAATCATCGCCCGATGCAGTCGCCTCTAGTTCATCAAGCAGGTCGCCTTCACCTTCTTCGATAGCAGTCAGGATTCCGTCTAGGGTTTCCAGGTTAACCTCAGATTCGTCGCGAGATGCGGCCATTGCTTCCAGCATTTCGACAGAAACCAGAAATTCAAGATTATCAATAATAAAAGGTGATCCATCCATTAATCGAAGTTCTACTTGCCCACCTTCGCTGGTCTGCACGGTTTCACCATCAAACAACATTGACCCCGGTTCAAGTTTTCGCGTTTCTCCATCCTCATTAACGGCATATGCCGTGCCGATAATGCTGATGACTTCTGCTACTTCAATCTCACTCATGGGTTTTCTCTACGTTAGTTGAGCTCATCTCAAGAACCTCAGTTCTGGTTGGATGCTTAATCAATACTTCAGCGCCTATCCAGTTCCCGCTGTTTTCTATTCTCATTAGCCACTTGCCAACCACTTGCCAGCCACTTGCCGCTATTTCCTGGTCTCATTAGTCACTTGTCGTCATTGTCCCGAACACTTAGCCACTTAGGTTTACCCAGAGTTTTCTGCTAAGCCGTTGTTAATTCGGCTCAAAAAGCCTGTGTAAACAGAGCTGAACAGGGCTCTGGATTGAACCGGCTTTTAGAATTATCGGGAAAAATGCACCTTCCTAGCGAATTTCGATTAGGGCAGTGTAGGAGGCTTGATAGCTATTAACATTGTACCTTTGGGCAATACAGACAAAAAAGGTTATTCATCTGCTCCAGAATCACCCTGAACGGGCAGATTATTAATCACCAGCGCCAGTTGTACACGGTCACGAACACCCAACTGCTGGAAAATAGATGATAAATGGGCTTTTACCGTTCGCTCACTGATATTAAGCCTGCCTGCAATCTCGCTGTTGTTAGCACCAAGCCCAACCTGCTCTGCTACCACCCTTTCTCGATCGGTCAGATTATTAGGGTCTGCTTCAAGATTAAGATTTGCGCCTTTAACCCTGCGAGTAAGCCGAACAAATTTCTGCACCATTTCCCTGGGCATCCAGAAGCCATCGTGCTCAACAACGGTGGCGATTTCCGCTAGCTGAACCGCAGCGGCACCAGCATGGCAATAACCCATGGCGCCAGCGCGAAGTAAGCGTGAGGCCTCAACCTGAGAGGGGACTGCAGACATAATGACCAATTTATTGAGCTGGACCAATTGGTGCACGATGTCCATCTGCTGAGCTTCGTCCAGGCCACCTAAATCCAGCCAAAATATCAACTGCGAGGCCGCTTCATTAAGCTCAATTGCTTGCTCAACGCATGCCACGATGTGGTTATCACTAAACGAACACCGCCAGCGATCAATCAGGTTCTGACTAGAGGAAATAAGGATTTGCTTCATTCAACGCTCAGTCAGTGAATATTGCTTTGCTCTGAGTACTGGCTTCATTAAATAAGCGAGAATGGTTTTCTTGCCTGTGAGGATGTCCACCTCAACCGTCATTCCCGGGATAATCGGTTTATCGCGGCCGAAATCCGGCTCGCCTGTACGAACATTCACCTCATAGTAGGGATTACCATCTTCATCCATGATGGTATCAGCACCGACCCGTTCTACGGTGCCCTCAAGCCCACCGTAGACGATAAAATCATAGGCCGAAAACTTCACCAGCGACGTCTGACCCTTGATCAAAAAGGCAATATCTTTCGGTTGGATCCGTACTTCCATCAACAAAGTATCATCCAATGGCACCACCTCGACAATTTCCCGACCAGGCATCACCACCCCGCCGATAGTATTGTAATAAAGCTGCTTAACCGTACCACTCACCGGAGAGCGGATCTCAGTCTGCGTGACCCGGTCAGATAACGCCGTATTTATGGCGCCGAGTTCATTTAAGCGACTCAATGTGAAGGTAAGCTCTTCGCGCACTTCATTGACGAAGACCAGTTCAATCTCTTCTATTTTACTCCTCGCTTCCTCAATTGCTGATTCAACCCGCCTTATCTGGGCCTGGGCCTGTGGCAACTCGTCACTGATCTTATCGACTTCTTTCTCTAATCGTAAAACCTGGACCTCAGAAACCGCCCGCTTCGCCAGCATGGGCTTTGTTAGCGCCAGTTCTTTCTGTGAATGTCCCAGGGACGTCTGCAACTGCTTTATCTTTGCAGTTATTTCTATAGATTCCTCTTTACGCTGGGTCAACTGCAGTTCTGCTTGGAGCAGCAGTGAAGCTAACTTCTGTTGACTGGACTGATAAATGGCTTTTTCCTGAGCGACAATACGAGGCACAGAATCGATTAACGCCTGCGTAGGCACGAACGGAACCTTATCGACCACCGCACGCAGACGAGCTTCCTTGACAGAGAGCGCTTCAAACTCCTTTAATTTTTCATTAAAACTCGACTCGGATCGAGTGCGATCCAGGCGAATCAGTAACTGTCCCTTTGTTACCACCTGCCCTTCCTGAGTCAAAATCTGCGTCACCACACCCCCGTCCTGGGACTGAATGATCTGTACCTGCTGGGACGGTATCACCTTACCGTTACCACGAGTCACTTCATCTATTTCCGCAAACGCGCTCCAAACCAACAGACAGATCATTGTCAAGGCGATGGCATACAGCAGCCCCCGCGCCCGCAGTCCCTGCTGAGCCTGCATACCCATCTGCACATCTGATTGCCAATCCAAAGGACCAACTTCGGGCGGCTTCATCCAAGGCTTAAACAGCCAATCAAGCATCCTGCGAAGTAGCGCTCTCATGCATTGCTCCATTCAACAGTACATCCTCCAGCAACTAAACTGATCAGAATTTTAACTATCATGCCTTCCCGACTCTCCCCTGCCGCAGCGCAGTAACAACGGTGTCTTTAGGCCCATCAGCGACAATACGACCATTATCAAGCACTAAAATACGATCAGCCATCTCCAGTAAGGAATTGCGGTGCGTGACCACTACCCAGGTTTTACCTTCTACAAATTTAGCCAGCTGGTTTTTAACTGCTATTTCGGTGGAATGGTCCATCGACCCGGTAGGTTCATCCATCAACAGTATACTTGGGTCATGTAATACCGCCCGGGCCAGAGCTACTGCGCGACGCTGGCCACCGGACAGAGAATCCCCTCGCTCACTGATCATCATATCAAAGCCCTGAGGATGCCGGTTTACAAATTCAGTCAAGGTAGCAATTTTAGCCGCTTCCAATATCTGCTCATCTCTCGAGAAGGGATGAGACAGAGTGATATTTTCACGCAAACTACCGTGGAACAAAGTGACATCTTGAGGCATGTAGCCAACCTGTTTACGAAATTCAGCAGGGTCCAACTGACGCAGGTCAATACCATCAATTAATACAGCACCCTCACTCGGCTGATACAAACCTATTGCCAGCTTTTGCAGTGTCGTCTTACCCGATCCTACCCTGCCAAGAACAGCGACCTTTTCTCCTGGCTTAATCTTGAAGGAAACGTCCACCAGAGAGGCCATCTCAGATTCTGGATAGCTGAAAGTCACATTTTTAAACTCTATTTCGCCAATGAACTTATCCCTGGAAAGAAACTGAGCACCTTGTGGGCGTTCCTGGGGCGTGGCCATGACGTTTTCTACTGATGCCAGGGAAATCTGCGCATACTCATACTGGGTTACCAGGCTGGCTAACAAGCCCACCGGGGCCATAACCCGGGACGCAAGCATGGAACAGGCAATTAAACCACCCAGACTTAGCTCTCCCTCTGCTATTAAATAGACTCCCGTTACTACCACAAACAGACTGACCAATTGCGTGGTGGCGACAGTAACCAAGCTATTTGAATTAGACACCAGGCGCAGTTGCACTCCGGTTCGAGCCAGGAATCCGGTGGTTTCTTCCCAACGACGTTGAGTTTTTGATTCAGCGCCAAGGGCTTTAATCGTATCCAGTCCGACCAGGCTTTCAATCAATGCGGCATTACGTTGAACACCGGCCCGATAAGTTGTTTCTGAAAGGTCCTTCAATTTACCACGCGCAATACTGACGTAGACCAGCACGATCACAATACCGCAGCCAAGTGGCACTAATGCAAAAGGGGCAATCCAGAAAATAACTGCACAAAAAATGAGCGCAAACGGGACATCTATAATCGCAGTGATCGATACTGAGGTAATAAAATCACGAACCGAATCAAACGATTTAAGATTGATTGCATAAGAGCCTACCGACGAAGGTCTATGTTCGAGTCGCCCTCCCAGAACCCGTTCCATTATTTGCCCGGAAACCTCTTTATCAATTCGCTCACTGGCCAGGTCTAGAAAGTAACCACGCACCATGCGCAGGACGAAATCCATGACAACCACCAGTAACAAACCAATCGCCAGGGCCCACAGCGTTTCAATGGCATAATTTGGAACTACCCGGTCATATACATTCATCGTGAAGAAGGGAAGTGCCAGCGCGAACAGGTTAATAAAAAAAGCCGCGATCAGCACATCTCGATAGACCGGCAGATTGGCCTTCACTGTCGACCAGAACCAATGCCCTTCTGAATCGGTGCTTTTCTTTGGCGCGCGTTGATCAAAGCTGAATTTGGGCACACAGATGATAACCGAACCCATACTGAACTCATTCAAGTCCTGTTCTGAGATTTTAACCCGGGTGTCGGGCAAGTCCGGATAAACAACGTTCGCAGTACTGCCATCCTCCTCCCAACTAAACAACAGACACGCCTGATTGTCCTTACCCAGTATCACCACAGGTAACAGACCGGCTGAGATTTGTTTTGGCAATTTATTGACGATATTACTGGTAAAGCCGATGCGTGAAGCAGCCCGATGAAATAAGCTCGGCGTCAACAGGCTTCCTTCAAGAGGAAGGCCGCTTACCAGAGACTCGAAAGTAGCAGCGCCCCCATGATGACGGCTCAAAGCCATCAAACATTGCACTAACGGGTCATTTACGGCGTCATTCATCGGTTTTGTCAACCTCCTCGCCCAACCATCCGGGGTATCCTCAGTTCAACCAGTCATGGAAACGGGTCACCTGATCGATATCATCACACACAAACATCGATATCATCTCACAAAAATTACAATCGTCTTATATTAACATCGACCTCATCTTACAAATATCACGATCGGCTTACCTCTAATGCGACCTCAGCTTAGATCAGCTTACATAAACAAAGAATATCATCTTAGTAGTTAGTTTTGATCTATTTAAATGAACTGATTCAGAAATCTTAATACCTGCTTGCCTTTTTATTAATGCTCTCTTAATAAATTTAGTCGCTGTTATCGTCTAATCCACTGGCCTACCTTACTCGCTATTTGCAGCACCTTGAAGAGCCAGTTTCATCGCCGTTGAACTTTACCCGCGTTACTGTCCTAACAAACGGCTCTATATAAAGACCAGCCTCAGGTTGCTACCTGCCATGCACTCGCGCTGCTACCAAAACGCTGGCCAGCCAATTCCCGTAGAGCCTAGTTCTCTGTACTCCGAGGGCCGGTACCAACGCAGGATTCTCTCCAAGCAGGGATTGGTGTATTCTCGATAAGAGAAGTTAATAACTCAGAACCTAACCAGAACAACACCCGCAAGCAATAATGCAGCACAGGTAAGCAGACCAAGCATGAATATTAAACACAAGAACCATCAACTCAGCGCACTGAAATGCCCCATGAGCCGAGACGATGTGGATTTGTTCAGCCCGGGTGCCCAGGAACACTGGTACGAAGCTTATCCTATTTTACATGAGACCGAACCGGTAGTCCGGATTCCCGGTGAGGGAACGAATTCCAGTACTGATGGGTTTATCCTCACAAAATATGAGGATATCGCGATGGTGGTCAAGGACCCTGTCCGCTTTCCGCCGCGCATTCACCAGGCCATTGACCTGTTACAGCAGACCGACCCGGATACCGCCATCTTCCGTCAGGCCAACGCCATGCTCCTCTCCATGGTGTCTTTGAGGCCTGATAACGAGTTGTATCGCGCCCACCGCCAGGAGCTCACCGATCCCTGGGTAGGCCCCGGCGCAAACCGGCATACTGAAATGATCAAAGACTGCATCAGTCGTCTGCTTGATGCCTGTAAACAGCAGAACGAAATCGAATTTATTTCCAGTTTCGCTCGACCGTTACCTCAGATGGTGATGGCCAATGTGCTTGGATTTCCAGAGTCAGATATACCGCAATTAGCCGAATGGGGGGCTGCTCAGGTTGCCGCCTTTGTTTACGGCCAAGGCCACCGGAATATCCTGTCTCCAGAGCAAGCAACTGAACAAATGAAACTGCTTGCTGGCTTCAAGGAATACGTCCACGAAAAAGTACTGGAAAAACGCCGGTCGCCGGCAAATGACATGATCAGTTGGTTGACCCAGGTTCACTATAAAGCCCTAGATCGAAAATTAACGGACCTGGAAGTCAATGGCATTGTCTATGCCATGGTCATCGGCGGGCTGGAAACAACCCAATACGCGATAGAAGAACAAGCCCAGTTGCTGTGCGAACATCCCGGCCTGTTTAACTCGCTAAAACAGGATCGCAGCCTGGTAAAGAATTTCGTCGAAGAGGGCATGCGCCTGCGCTCCCCCACCCAGGGGCTTTCCACGCGGGTAACCCTGCATGATGAAGAATTCCAGGGTATCAAGGTACCCAAAGGATCCCTGCTTCACCTGCGTTATGGTGCCGGCAATGTAGACCCCTCAGAATGGATCGACCCCTACCAGCTCAACCTTTCACGTAAGGCCGTCACCAGGCACCTGGTATTTTCAGCCGGGCCCCGGGTCTGCCCCGGCGCCGGGATTTCCAGACTGGAACAGAATCTAGCCTGGCAGGGGCTGCTGGATCATCTCCAGGACATAAGCTACTGCGATGAAAACTCCTTTGAGCACCAGCCAGGTATCATGCTTGGTACCCTGAGGCTGAACTTGAATTTACATTGGACAAAAAAACAGTCCTGAATCGAGGAAGTGTTAGCCTACTGGTTAATCCGTCAGCATAGACCGCTAGCAGCAGGGTCAAACAATGGTCGCCAATCCATCCAGCACCGTATTAGGTTGTTCGGATAACATCGCGTGACCACAGGGGTTCAGGTGAATTACCTGGCACTGGGGGATGAGATCAGCAACTTTCATGGCACTGACCGGCGCCGTCATCTTATCCTGGGCGGCGACGAAAATAAGGCTCTGCGCTGTAATTTGTGCTGCCAGAGCATCACCGTCACTGAATTCATTACAGGCATTCAGGTCAGCAAAATAAACGTCCTCAGGGGTTCGCTCTAGTAGACGCTGGCCACTCATCATCATGCTGATGCCCGGGTTTTCATTGCCTCCCATTTGTCCAAACGGGCTATGCATCCAGGTATTAGCCATGTCGAAGGCATCATGCTCATTGGCCCGGGCTGCATCTAGCAGGACATCAGTCACCGGCATGGGCGTTGATGTTCCGAGCAAGACTGTCACCCGGGTTCGACTGGCATAGCGGGCGGAAAAGTTCAAGGCGACCAGAGACCCCATGCTATGACCAACGATGGCCGCAACGTCAACTTCGAGGCTGTCTAAGGCAGCACAGACCCAGTCTGCCATGTCGTCAATAGTCGCCAGCGGCTCCCCTTTCGATCGCCCATGGGCTGGTAAATCCAGCGCATAGACGTTATAGCCATGGCGAGCAAAATAACGTGCCGGCAGCACCCATACACTGTGATCCATGCCCGCACCATGTATAAAGACAACATTGGGCTGGCCCTTGTTAAGCTTGCCATTACCATTGCTGTAAAAAGTAGGCTGTTCATTCACCTGGGTATACATCCTAAAGCCCCCTCTGAGAGGCCCGCAGGCCAGCTTTCAGGTCCGCCAGAAGGTCGGTAGCATCTTCCAGGCCAATGGAAAGCCGGATCAGGCCCTCTGAAATCCCTGCTTTCTGCAGCGCTGCAGAATCCATACGATGATGCGTGGTACTGGCAGGATGGATCACCAGCGATTTAGCATCACCAACATTTGCCAAGTGAGAAAACAGATTCAATTTCTCTATAAACTTGATGCCGGCTTTCCTGCCGCCTTTAATCGTAAAGCTAAATACCGCGCTTGCCCCTTTTGGTAGCAGTTCTTTGGCCAGGTCATGGTCCGGATGCGCTTCGAGCATCGGATGATTAACGCTTTCAACCTGCTCCTGCTGCTCAAGAAATTCAACAACAGTACGGGTGTTTTGAATGTGCCGCTGCATGCGCAATGGCAGGGTTTCTATGCCCTGCAGAATCTGGAAAGCCGTGTTAGGCGCCATACAGGCCCCGAAATCGCGCAGTCCTTCCTTGCGAGCACGGGTGATAAATGCAGCCGGACCAAATTCCTCGGCAAAATTAAGATTATGAAAACCAGCGTAGGGTTCACTCAAGGTGGGGAATTTTCCTGATGCCTGCCAATCAAACGTACCGCCATCAACGAGTAGCCCACCAATGACAACCCCATGGCCAGACAGGAACTTAGTGGCCGAATGCATGACCAAGTCAGCACCAAAGTCGATCGGCCGACACAGATAAGGTGTGGTGAAGGTAGCATCAACCAATAACGGTAACCCGGCATCGTGCGCTATCCGTGCGACTTGAGGGATATTCAACACTTCCATACCTGGGTTTCCCACCACCTCACTGAACACCAAGCGTGTATTTGGCTGGATTGCACCGGCAATCGCGCCCAGGTCGCGGGGGTCGACAAAAGTGGTGTCAATACCGAATCGCCGCAGGGTGTAATCCAGAAGATTGTGCGTGCCACCATAGATACTTCTTGAAGCAACAATATGCTCCCCTGCACTGACGATGGTTGCGATAGCCAGATGCATGGCCGCCTGACCGCTGGCAGTAGCAATCGCGCCGACACCATTGTCGAGTGTCGCGATGCGTTCTTCTAAAACGGCATTAGTTGGATTAGATAAACGAGAATAGACATGCCCTGCTCGTTCAATATTAAACAGGCCCACGGCATTATCTGTATCTTTAAATACGAACGAAGCAGACTGGTAAATAGGGGTAGCTCTGGCCCCCGTGGTTGGGTCAGGCTGCTGTCCTGCATGCAGTGCTAACGAGTCAAATTTCAATGTTGGTGGTTTAGCCATTGGTACTCCACAGTTTGCTAAAGGCTCTTTACTTAAGGCTCTTTACTTAAGGCTCTCTCTACTGACAGCTCAATGGTATTCAAATTTGGACTGCAACGATACTGAAGTTGGCCGCCAAATGCGATGAATGACCTGCTCGGCAGGCAATAGCTCCCCGGTAAACGCAAAAAAGCCCTCTGGCCAGCCACGCCCTCGGTCAGAACCGGTCTATAAATGCCTGACCATCGAGCTGCGACTGAATGACCTCAGGCATGCGAATGCCCATGTGATTGACGATGGAAGGCAGAATATCAATGATCCCTGGAGACCCCAAAAAGTGATCATTTAAGTTAGCGCTATTGGTTGCGATCCAGGTCGTTCGCTCTCGTTGCGACTGACCACCGTGATCCTTACCCGTCTCCTGATTACGACCATGGTCAGTGGTGACGATGATCAGCCAGTCCTCCTTCAGGGCGGCCTGCCTTCGCCGCACTACTTGGACTATCTCTCCGATCCATGCATCCGTTAATTGCAGCGCATCAGTCTGCTCGGTACTGTCACCAAAAATATGGCCGATATCATCCGTATATTGGAAATAAACCCAGCTAAGATCCGGACCATTTCCGCGCAGGTGTGCAACCGCGGCCGCGGCAACATGTTCATCAATGTCTCGAATATAGTTGGAACCAGGATCATGTGGGAAACGCCCCTGATCATTCTCCATGCCGTCGATGTAGTAGTCGAGTTTTCGGCCACCCGCTGCTGGCAGCGTATCACCGATTAACCGTGTCCTGTTATATTCCCAGGTGGAAAACAAGGCAGTCTGCAGATCCGGATTATGGGCCTTGGCGATGCGAAAAATATCCCAATAACGATAGTCAGGGCTACTGACCTGATTATCCCAGACATTGTGCTTATTAGCCCAGGTGCCTGTTAACAGGCTCTGATAGCCTACCGCCGAGACTGTAGGACTTTCACTGGCGCTGCCAACCTTGCCACCGACGAATGCCCGGGTATAACCGCCCACCGCACTAATGGCATCAATATTTGGTGTATGAGTACGCTCCAGTACATCTGCCGGAATACCATCAACAATGATAAAAACAACTTTACGCATAGCGTCCCCCATGGCCAGCCCAGCAGGTTGCATTGCCAATACTGGCTTGATTAGGCAAGCGGTCAATAGCAGGACAAATGTTAACTTTAACCCCACCGCATCGAAGTTGCTTCTCATTGCTAGTGACTATCCTGCATCTGCCTGCTCTGATGATGCCACTGACACGCAGACCCTGCAATCCTGAGCGCTGTGCAGCAACCACTGCAGCAGATATTCGGCATAGGTTCGACGCACCACCAGGGTATAATCTTCTCCCGCAGTGCGGCAGGCTAACAGCATATTGGCTTTCGCCAGTCCAGTCTGGGCACAATCACCCCCTTTAAAATGGTCTGGATGTAAATCCAGGGTGCAGCCCTTGCTAAGAATATCAGCAGCATGAGCCCCCTGAATCTGCAGAACCACACCAGCCCCGCTCAAATCTGTGACGGTGGCATGCAGCCCGGTAAAACTTTGCCTGAGATCGCGGGTTAGCTGAGGCAGTTGGGCATCTGCTATCAACAACAACCACTCGTTTGGCCCGAGCCAAAATACCTGTTTTCGATCCACTTCGACAAACTGATTCGCCTGCTGCGGTAGTGGCAGACCAACAAGCCGTTCAAAGCTATGGCTAAACTCGGAACTCTCTGAGTTACCACGCAAATTAATATGCCCCAGCCCGGCTATGATATGTACACCTAAGTCAATTTCAGAATCACTTGGCAGAGGCGCTGCAGTAACAAACTTTAGCAATCGGCTGGGTAGTAATTCAGACATTTTGACGGGATCCCTTGGCATCGTAAAATACGCTCGTGGTGACCTTCACGGCAACATCCTGCCCCGAAGCTGAACGCGCAAATAACTGATCACCCTTCCTGGCAAAGCCATTGGCTAACAGTCCTAAGGCTATCGGGTGGCCCATACTGGAGCTGTAATAACTCGATGTGACATGACCAGACACGAGCTGTTTACCTGCCGGGCCAGCATCATACAGCTGGCTGCCTTCTGAAACGACGCTGCTACCATCGCAGGAAAGAAGACCCACCAACTGCTTCCGATCTGCCTTAGCGGTATCTGAACGCAATAGCGATCGTTTGCCGATATAGTCCTTATCCTTGGATAACATCCAGTTCATTTTCAGGTCAACCGGGGTTACCGAGCCATCCGTGTCCTGCCCCACTATAATAAAGCCTTTTTCAGCACGCAGGACATGCATCGTTTCAGTTCCATAAGGCGTGATATTAAAGTCCTGACCTGCCGCCATGATTTTGTTCCACGTAGCCAAGGCATGCCGGCTGTCCACATTGACCTCAAACGCCAATTCGCCACTGAAACTGACCCGATATAGCTGAACTTCTATCTCCCCTAACACAGCAGCCTGTACCGACATGAAAGGGAAATTGGGCCGGCTCAAGTCAATATTACAGCCAACCCGTTCAAGTACCTTCCGGCTATCAGGTCCAGCAACAGCAATGGTCGAGAACTGATCAGTCAGAGAGGTCAGATGAACATCAAGGTCAGGCCATTCGGTCTGTAACCACAATTCCAGCCAGGCCAGGACTGCAGCAGCGCCGCCTGTAGTCGTGGTCAGGTAGTAGTGCTGGTCACCGAGGCGGGCCATGACGCCATCATCTTTTACCATGCCATCTTCACCTAACATGATGCCGTAGGCACAGCGGCCGATTTTCATTTTATCTACGTTGTGGGTATAGATGCGATTGAGAAAGACGGTTGCATCGGGTCCGTGAACATCAATTTTACCTAACGTGGAGGCATCCATGATGCCTACACCCGACCGGGTTGCCTGGCACTCCCTTATCACTGCAGCCGCCATATCCTCACCCTGTTCGGGAAAATACCAGGGCCGCAGCCATTGACCTACGGTTTCAAATGGCGCGCCTGCATTTTCGTGCCAGTCATGTATCGCCGATGTCCTGACCGGTTCATATAATTCACCGACAGCCTCACCCGCCCCTACCGCGAAGCTGGTAGGGGTGAAGGCAGGTCTGAACGTGGTGGTGCCCACTTCCGGAATGGGCAGTTGCAGACACTCAGCCAGGATGGCTAAACCGTTAATATTACCGAGCTTGCCCTGTTCCGTACCAAAGCCCAGGGCAGTATAACGTTTAACATGCTCAACACTCTCAAAGCCTTCTCGCACCGCCAGGCGAATATCAGCGACAGAGGTATCGTTTTGAAAATCGATAAACTGCTTTGGACAACTGTCCGCGTCCTTTAAGGAAGGAACTCTCCATAAAGGCTGCAGCGGATTAGTCTGGATTTCGCTCGACTCCGGAATGGCCAGTTGGGCTGCAACCAAACCACATTTTTGGACTGCCTGGGCGCCGCCTAAATAGCCATCTTTTAAACAATCAAGCAGATCCCACTGGCCTCGACAGGCACCCACGGAAATGTTTTCCTGATGGCTTACTTCGGGGACAAAGGCCTGGGCTTGGTCATCCCAGAGAATCTTTCCACCAGCCTGGGAATGCAGATGCACTGCCGGACTCCAACCACCAGACATGGCCAGCAGGTCGCATGCAAGTGTTTTAGTCACCGTTAAACTAGCCTCTGTCTGGCCATCCCAACTCGCCAGTGTAACTGCCTTGACACGACGACTTCCGCTGACGTCGATAACGAGATGACCCGTTATTACCGGTATGTTAAGTGCAACTACCCGGGCATGGATCTCGCCTGCTCCAGTGACACGGCTATCAACCACTGCCACAACCGTTACACCTTCTCGATGCAGGTCGACTGCAGACTGGTAAGCGGAATCGTTATTGGTAAAAACCACAGCACGCTCACCTGGTTTCACCGCAAAGCGATTAACATAACTCGAAACAGCGGACGCCAGCATAATGCCGGGTCTATCGTTATTACAGAAAACAAGCGGTCTTTCAAACGCGCCCTGAGCCAACACAACCTGTTTCGCCCTGACTCGCCAAAGACGCTCTCGGACACCCTTCCTTTGCCCCGGGCTGAGATGATCGGTGCACCTTTCAGCAAGTGTCACAAAGTTATGGTCGTGATATCCGAACACTGTGGTTCTTGACAGCAGTCTAACTTCAGCACTTGCGTTGAGTTCACTTAAAACCGCTTGTAACCAGCTTGCAGCAGGCGCGCCATCAATCCATTGGGTGGTCGTCAACAGACTACCCCCTAATTCGTTCTGCTCATCTGCAATGATCACCCTGGCACCACTGCGAGCGGCTACCAAAGCGGCCATCAAACCAGCCGGTCCCGCTCCGGCAATGAGCATATCGCAGTGGGCGTTGCTATGTTCATAGCGGTCCGGATCAGCCCGGTCAGGTGCGTTACCAAATCCCGCTGCGGCACGAATAAAGCGTTCATAGAAGCGCCACAAGAACCTCGGGTACATAAACGTCTTATAGTAAAATCCCGCCCCGAGCAATCGACTGAAAACATCATTTACCTGGGCAACATCAAAATTAACACTGGGCCAGCCCTTGGTAGAGCGAGCTTCAAGGCCATCAAAGAGCTCTACCTGAGTGGCTCTCGGGTTTGGCTGAGCATGACCAGCACGGCCAATCTGCATGATGCCATTAGGTTCTTCGGTTCCGGCGGCGAGAATTCCCCGCGGGCGATGCAGTTTGAAACTGCGCGACACAATGTTTACGCCGTTAGCCAGTAATGCCGAGGCCAGGGTGTCGCCAACAAAGCCTTGATAGCGCTTACCATCAAAGCGGAATTCTATCGGTTGAGTTCTATCGACTCGCCCGCCTGTCAATAATCGCTTAGTCTGCACGGCTTTCATTATCCTGGAGGGTCGGCGTCGCTGGGCTCACCAGTTTCGAGCTACCGGCGACCTGGTAAGTAACCGTGTTTCTTTCCACCACAAACCATTGACGACAGCCCTGGCTATGGTTCCAAAGTTCACGATGCCAGCCTCGAGTATTTTTGCGCATGAAAAGATAATCTGCCCAGGCCTCATCACTCAAGGAAGCCGGTTCCACTGGCCGGCTGATATCTGCCTCGCCACCACAGCTGAATTCTGTCTCTGCCCTGGAGCCACACCAGGGACATTTAATCAGTAACATCTAACTTACTCCTGTTTACCTAGTGCGCGACTGCTGCGGCACCATGCTCGTCTATTAAAGCGCCACTGGCAAAACGTTCCAATTTGAAGGGGGCATTAAGCTCATGGGCTTGATCATGGGCCATGGTGTGGGCCAATACCCAGCCTGAACCGGGTGTAGCCTTGAAACCTCCGGTTCCCCAGCCACAATTAAAATAAAGGCCTTTAACCGGAGTCGGGCCGATAATAGGACAGGCATCAGGACTGACATCCACTATCCCTCCCCACATGCGTAACATTCTGACTCGGCTAAAGGCAGGGAATAGCTCAATTATCGCCTGCAAAGCGTGTTCAATGGTTTGAAAACTTCCTCGTTGGCCATAGCCAATATACGAATCAATGCCAGCACCGACTACCAGCTCACCTTTATCGGACTGACTGATGTAACCATGAACCGCATTCGACATCACCACGGTATCGAGCACTGGTTTTAGTGGTTCTGAGACAAATGCCTGCAATGGATGGCTCTCCAGCGGTAGTCTAAACCCCGCGTAACCGGCAAGCACACTGGCATGCCCGGCAACTACAACAGCCACCTTATTAGCTGCAATATCACCACGACTGGTTCTAACCCCGCGTATTTGCCCTGCCTGCATATCAAAACCAGTGACTTCACACTGCTGGATGATATCGACGCCGAGCGCATCCGCCGCACGGGCGTAACCCCAGGCAACAGCATCATGCCTGGCGACCCCGGCACGTGGCTGCAATGATGCGCCTAAAATGGGGTAACGGGCAGTAGCCGCGGTATTCAAGCCTGGGATAGCTTTAGTCAGCTGTTGCCTGCTGACCACCTGCGCATCAATACCATTTAACTGATTCGCAGCCACCCTGCGTTCTATGTCGCGCATATCCTGGAGCGAATGACCCAGATTATAAACACCGCGCTGACTGAACATCACATTATAATTAAGATCAGCACTGAGGCCTTCCCAAAGCTTCATTGACTTTTCGTACAACAGCGAAGCTTCCGTCCACAGGTAGTTGGAACGCACGATCGTGGTATTTCTGCCGGTATTACCGCCGCCGATCCAGCCTTTTTCAAGCACGGCTATATTCCGGTAACCATGTTCCTTGGCTAAATAATAGGCGGTGGCAAGGCCATGCCCGCCACCGCCAACAATAATAGCATCGTAGCTGGCTTTAGGCTCTGGGTTCCGCCAGACTCGCGGCCACTTCCTGTTATAATTCAGGGCATTGGCAAACAACGAAAATGCAGAATAACGCCTACTCACGATGGTGCCTGCCTGCTGACGATGGTGCCTGCCTGATCATGTTTTCAGCCTGCCGGTTTAGCATCGGTATATTACAGCCTTCATATCATCACTCTGCAACTACATCGCTGATTCGCAGGCGTCGGTTTAAAGGGTCATAAGGGCTCTCCTCGACCACGACAGCCGGGTAATTCTGCCCAAGTATTTCAATGCTCATCTCGGTACCGGGTTGGGCAAAAGCCGGTTCAACCATGCCCATTGCCAGCGATTCATTAACTCTAAAGCCAAATCCTCCGCTGGTAGCCCTGCCAACTAATTGACCCTCCCTGAGCAGGGCATTGTTACCCAGTGCATCCGCATCAACTACATCCTTAATCACCAACGTAACGAGCTGGCTTTGAAGACCTTTCGATTGCCGTTCCAATAAAGCCTGTTTACCCAGAAAATCGCCTTTCCCGAGGTTAACAAAGCGATCCAGAACCGATTCAAAGGCTGAGTATTCAATCGACAGTTCCGTACCTATAATTCGATATGATTTCTCCATCCGCATGGAATCCATGGCACGAATACCAAAGGGTTTTAGACCAAGATCTTCCCCTGCCTCGAAAAGCGCATCAAAAAGCTTGTTCTGATACTCAATCGGGTGATGTAATTCCCAGCCTAACTCACCAACAAAGTTAACCCTCAGTGCATTAACCGAGACACCACCGGCTACGATCTCCTGACCTGTCAACCAGCGAAAGCGTTTATCTGAAAAATCTGCTTTCGAGACTCGCTCCATGAGCAGCCGCGCTTTAGGCCCTGCTACCACCAGAACACCGATACTGGAAGTTAACTGGGTGAATTGCACTGAGCCATCGCTCGGCATGTGTTTACACAAATAATCGTGGTCTAACCGCTGCATGGCTCCAGCCGACACCAGATAGAAGCAATCAGCAGACTCCCTCATAATGGTAAACTCTGAATGCACACCACCGCGCCTGTTCAGAGCATGGCAAAGGCCAATTCCGCCCTGCTTCTTCGGCAACCGATTAGCAACGAAATAATTTAGAAAGGCTTCGGCGCCCGGTCCGGATACCCGGCATTTGGCAAAGGCCGTCATATCCAGCAGGCCAACATGATTAACTACATTGTTAACCTCCTGCCTGACAGATTCGAACCACCGGGACCTTCTAAACGACCAGTGATCCTCGGCGACTTCGCCGTTAGCAGCAAACCAATTGGTTCTTTCCCAGCCAAATTTCTGCCCAAACACCGCGCCCATGGCTTTCAACCTGTCGTAGCAAGGTGCGGTCCGCAGCGGCCTTGCCGCGGGTCTCTCTTCATCCGGATAATGAATAACAAATACGCTGGCATAGGCTTCTTCATTTTTTTCAAGCAGATAATCCTTATTGGCATAGTCACCAAACCTTCTCGGCTCGACACCGAGCATATCGATGCTGGGCTCGCCCTCGACGATCCATTCTGCTAACTGCCAACCTGCACCCCCGGCAGCCGTAATGCCGAAGCTGTGACCTTCACTTAACCAGTAATTTTCCTTGTCCCAGGCAGGCCCGACGATCGGGTTACCATCCGGCGTATAGGCGATGGCACCATTGTATACCTGCTTGATGCCAACTTCTGAAAATGCCGGCACGCGTGCCATGGCAGCCTCAATATGCGGTGCCAGCCGGTCCAGATCTTCCTGGAAGAGTTCATATTCAGCGCGCGGATCAGGGCCATCCACATAACAGGCTGGCGCCCCTTTTTCGTAAGGCCCTAGGATAAACCCTCCGTTTTCCTCACGTAAATACCACGAACCGTCAGATTCACGCAGCACCGGAAGTTCAGGCGCCGACTGGGCCTGTCTGGCCTGTAATTCTGGATGAGGCTCAGTGACGATATACTGGTGTTCAACAGGAATCACTGGGATATCCAGACCCACCATAGCCCCCGTCTGCCGGGCATAGTTTCCTGTCGCCGATATCACGTGTTCACAACTGATATCACCTTGCCGGGTTCTAACAATCCAGTTATCAGAAAAACCACGTTCAATGGCCTCGACAGCCACATTACGGTAGATGGTGGCATTCCTCGCTCGGGCTCCTTTAGCCATGGCCTGAGTCAGGTCTGCTGGCTGGATATAACCATCATCAGGATGGTAGATGCCGCCGACTAATCCTTCTGGATTGCACAAAGGCCAGAGCTTATGTATTTCTGCTGGAGTCAGAAATTCGACATTAATGCCAATGGTTCGAGCCGTTGCCGCGTACTGATAATACTCATCCATACGATCGTCATTCATGGCTAAGCGCAGATTGCCGACCTGCCGAAAGCCAACATCCTGGCCAGTTTCAGCTTCCAATTGCTGGTACAGGTTGACCGAATACTTATGAATCTGACCGACGCTGTAACTCATATTAAACAGCGGTAACAGACCGGCTGCATGCCAGGTAGACCCCGAGGTAAGCTCGGCCTTTTCCAGCAGTACGACGTCCTCACCCCAGCCTTTTTTTGCAAGATGATACAAGGCGCTGACGCCAACCACACCGCCACCGATGACAACTACCTTAGCCCGAGATTTCATGTTCACATCTTCACCTCATTGTTCTGGTTATAACCACCGCCCAGTCAATTCAAACCTCTACATCGTTACCTCAAGTCGTCGGTCTACTGCGACGACGACTTCGGCGACCTGATCTATTAGCCGAAGATGCTTTGACAGCAGGCCTGCTGACCTGAGCAAACAAATTCGGGAAATCATCCTGCTTGTTTGGGAATGCCATGGCGTCGACAAAATAGCCCTGAAATTTAGGTTCAATGGCTGTTTCTATTTTAGCGATTTCTTTGACCAGCGCTTCTATCTCTACCCGAGCCGACCGGTCAAGCAAAGCGATCCGGGCCCCTGTCCCGGCCGCATTCCCCGCTGATGAAACTGCGGCCAGTTCACAATCCGGAATCAAGCCGAGAACCATGGCATATTTGATATCAATATGGCTGCCAAATGCACCCGCCAAACGGATCCGGTCGACTTTATCAACCCCTTCCCGATCCAGCAGCAACTTAACCCCTGCATACAATGCCGCCTTGGCAAGCTGAATCTGCCTGACATCATTCTGGGTTACAATTATTTTCTGTTCGCCTTCATCGAGCATGAATGACCAGGTTCGTCCGTCCTCGAATACGCGCGCGCTTTTCTCACTAACAGTGCCATCAATGACCCCATCCTCACTGAGTACCCCACTGAGAAACATCTCGGCAACCGCCTCTATGATGCCGGAGCCACAAATTCCGGTGATGCCAAAATCCGCTATGGAGGCAGCAAAAGCTGATTCATCTGACCAGAGTTCTGAACCAATCACCCGAAAACGAACCTCCAGTGTGTCCGGGTCTATCCTGACGCGCTCAATGGCGCCAGGCGCAGCACGTTGGCCACAACTTATCTGTGCGCCTTCAAATGCCGGCCCTGTTGGACTGGAACAGGCCAGCAGCTTGCCCTCATTTGCGAGAATAATCTCAGCATTGGTGCCTACATCCACCACCAGAGAAACGCCCTTATTCTTCTGTGGCGCTTCAGCAAGTACCATGGCAGCGGCATCTGCTCCGACGTGACCTGCAATACAGGGCAACACATAGATCTGACCGCCGGCATTAATATCCAGGCCAGCCTCTCGAGCGGCTATATTCAGTGCCTGGTCAGTCACCAAAGCAAACGGCGCCGAACCTAATTCCACTGGACTCAAGCCGAGAAATAAGTGGTGCATGATCGGATTAGCCGCAATGCTGATTTCAAGGATGTCGGTTTTTTCGATTCCTGCCTCTAGAGCAGCGCTGGCAATTAAATCATTGATGCCTTCGCGTACCACCGATGTCATTTCTAGCCCACCTTCTGGATGCATCAGCAGGTAGGACACCCGACTCATCAAATCCTCACCGAAACGAATCTGCGGGTTCATAATGCCACTTGTGGCAACCACGTCGCCGGTCGCCAGGTGACAAAGATGGCCGGCGATAGTCGTCGACCCGATATCAAGTGCAAGGCCATAAATATGCTCATGATAGCCCTGCCAAATAGCCGTGATGAACGAACCCTGATTAACCGCTACTGTCACCTGCCACTGCCCCAGCCTTAATGCCTGCTGCAAGTGCTGCAGCACCGAGCGATCACAGCTCAGGTCCTCAAGACCCCACTCCAATGACAAAGCCTCATAGAGACGCTGCAGGTCGCCCTGGGCATCTTCGAGTTCAGCGGCTTTCACTTCGACGTAATACAAGTGGGTGGCAGGGTCTAGAGTGATATCTCGATGTTCTGCCTGCTTGCGCACGACCTGTCGATGCATCTGGCTTTCCGGCGGCACGTCAATCACCAGATCTCCTGTGACCAGGGCCTGGCAGCTAAGTCGCTGGTTACTTTGCAAACGAGTGCGTTTCTCGCTAAAACGCGTCTCAACCGCACCTACAGGCGAAAGATGGTCAGCTTTTGAACTGATTCCATGTTTGCTGAAATCACCTTCTGTACATAACACCTTACAGCGGCCGCAAATACCTCTACCACCACAAACGGAATCTACGTCTACCCCCAGACTACGGGCAGCATCCAGTAATCGGGTTCCCACGGGGAAGTGACCCCGCCTTCCCGACGGCGTAAATACTATTTTTTTTTGGTCTTGTTCCAAACAATCACCCACACTTTAAACTTTACCTATCCGCCATTAACGCCGGCGGCGGCCTCTGCCCCGCGCTGCACGATCTGAGCGCACAGCAGTTGGATCACGATAGCGCTTTATCCACTGCTGGCAGTTGGGATCATGGCCCATCATCACATCAGCACCTGATACCGCCTGCATGACTTCAGCATGCAATGGACTGGTAATAGCCGAGGTCATTCCAGCGGCCATCGCCATGGTCAAAAAGGCAGAATTAATGCCATTTCGATTAGGCAGACCAAAACTAACATTAGAAGCACCGCAAGTGGTGTTGACCTGTAATTCATCTCGCAAGCGACGCACCAGGTGCATCACCTGTAAGCCTGCAGAGTTGATGGCCCCAATTGGCATCACCAATGGATCTACCACCACATCGCTTCTGGGAATGCCATAGTCGGCTGCTCTTTCAACAATCTTCTTAGCTACCTTAAAGCGTTCATCCGGATCTTCTGAAATTCCGGTTTCATCGTTGGATATGGCCACCACAGCAGCACCGTATTTGGCCACTAATGGCAGAACCTGTTCGAGACGCTCCTCTTCCCCTGTCACTGAATTCACCAGCGGTTTACCCTGGTAGACAGACAGTCCGGCTTCAAGCGCAGCCACAATGGACGAATCAATAGACAAGGGCACATCGGTGACTGACTGAACCAGTTGCACCACGGCTCTTAACATAGCCGGTTCGTCAGCCAAGGGAATACCTGCATTAACATCGAGCATATGGGCACCGGCGGCGACCTGGGCAAGGGCATCAGCTTCAACTCGACTATAATCACCTAACTTCATTTCAGCAGCCAGGGCTTTCCTCCCAGTCGGATTGATACGCTCTCCAATAACAACAAAGGGAAGCCCGAAGCCCATCCGCACTTCCTTTGAGGACGAACTCAAGATCAGTTCCGTCATACTCTAATTCCTCTTGTCACCGGGTGAATTAAATCAATCAATTACTGTTTTACCTGACCCTTACCTTTTATCAGGCTGAGCAGGGCATCATCCGTGAACTCGGCCTCAAACCTATCAGCATGAACTTGGGCCAGGGTTTCAGCACTCTCTTGTGTTTCTTCGAATACGGTCTGTCGACGCCATTCAGATAAATAGGCATCACTACTGCCCTTACCTGCTCGCATCGCAGCTCTATCAACCGCCTCCTGAAACCGTGAACTCAACAATACCTTAGCTCTGACACGACCTCTCTGGACAATCACCTGAGACGGAATATCACGCCAGTATACGAACGTGCATTTGACTCTCACGTGATCCCTCCAACTGTTGGTTTAACTTGGTCTGCAACAGACCATAACCGACATGAACCTGCTGAAATTCAAGTTCGAGCCGCTGGGCCGCCTGCTTCGCCAAACCCAACAGGGTTTTATCTTGCGTCTGGGATAGATAAACCAACTTGCGATAGCCGGCAAAGTAAATCTCTAGCAACTCAGGATGCTGATCAAGCTGCAACGTTTCAATGACCAGATATTGAAAATGCCGAGCAAGAAAATCAGTCAGATAAAAGGTTCCTAACTCGGCTTCATGTAATTCGGCGAATTCGCTATGGCCAGCATAAAACTCATAACAGTGCGCTCCAGGCAGGCGTTGTATCTCACCTTCAGGTGATTCCTCCAGCAGCATGCGATCCAGCGCCCCACCGGTCCCGCAATCGGCATAACCAATGAATATCCTCTGGTAATGGGCTCGCTGAGCCTGAATTTTCTTCCTCAGCCGCTCCGTAATCTGCTCCGGCCTGTTGTGCAGGCTGGCTTCAAGGCATTGTAAGTGCAGATGATCCCATTGATTAACTCGCTTTAGCGCCTGGATCTCCCTGGCCAGGGCACCGCAGGCAATAACAAGAACTGGATCAGCCACGGGAAGCACGACGATTGTGCAGCAGCAACGGTGCCATCTGAGCAGCCTGAGCGGCATCTCGACAATAACCATCTGCGCCAACCGCATGACCAAACTCTTCGTTCAGAGGCGCGCCCCCGACTAGCACAACGTAGTCATCCCGAATATTCAAACGAACCAGTTCGTCGACAACCACCTTCATATACGGCATCGTCGTGGTAAGCAAAGCCGACATACCCAAAATATCTGGTTTATGCTCTTCCAGTGCGGCCAGATAATCCTCTACCGAATTATTGATCCCGATATCAACGACTTCAAATCCCGCTCCCTCCATCATCATGCCAACCAGGTTCTTACCAATATCGTGGATATCGCCCTTCACCGTACCGATGACCATTTTGCCAATGGGTTCAATACCGCTTTCGACCAACAGAGGTTTTAAAATAGCCATACCGCCTTTCATGGCATTGGCCGCAAGCAGCACCTCAGGTACAAACAGTATGCCGTCACGAAAATCAACTCCGACAATCGTCATACCTGCAACCAGTGCCTCGTTGAGCACTCTTTCCGCACTCCAGTTCCGAGCCAGGAGGATTTCGGTTCCTTCTATGATCTCCTCTCTCATCCCATCATAGAGGTCATCGTGCATTTGCAGGACCAGTTCTTCGTCATCTAGCTCCGAGAGAATGATCTCTTCATCGTCATAATTTTCTTCTGTCATGAATCACAACCTTCTTCAATATGTCTTGTCCAACTATTTATTGATCCCAATACCCTTCAATAATCCCTGTCATCAAACTGTGCTTTACGTTGCCCGATGAATTCAATTAATGCTTCATCCAGAGCCGGTTCCATGGCCGGTGCCTGATAACTGTCCAGCATCTTCCGGCAAATTATATTTGCCCTGGCTGCTGTATCCAGCCCGCCTTCCTGGTGCCACTGTTCAAAACTGTTGTTGTCGGCTACGGTCGATCGATAAAACGCCGTTTCAAAATTGGCCTGGGTATGACTGGCGCCGAGAAAATGGGATCCAGGCCCTACTTCATGAAGCGCGCTCATGGCCTGCTCATTTTCAGACAGGTCCACGCCTTGCAGCAGTACCTGCAGCATATTGGCCTGGTCGAGATCCATGATAAATTTTTCATAGCCGACGGTAAGTCCACCCTCTAGCCAACCAGCCGCATGTAACATGAAATTGACACCACACAGCGCTGCTGTCTGCAGGGTGTTAGCTGATTCATAAGCTGCCTGAGCATCGGCTATTTTTGAACCACACAGTCCCCCTCCGGATCGAAATGGCACACCCAGGCGTCGTGCCAGTGAGGCGGCTAGATACATGATCTTGCTGGGTTCGGGGGTGCCAAAAGTAGGTGCACCGGATTGCATGGATACTGCAGCAGCAAAAGTACCGAATACCACCGGCACGCCCGGGCGTACTAATTGGATGTAGGCCATCCCTGCCAGGGCTTCAGCCAGAATCTGGGTGACCGTGCCAGCAACCGTCACGGGAGACATGGCGCCAGCCAGTATGAACGGAGAAATCAAAGTGGCTTGGTTATTTTCAGCATAGACTGTCGCCGCTCCCAGCATGGTAGCGTCGAAGGTCATCGGCGAGTTAACGTTGATCAAGCTGGTTAATACGGTATTACTCTGAATAAACTCCTCACCAAAAACCAATTTGACCATATCAACCGTATCTTGGGCCCTCTCAGCTGAGGTAACTGATCCCATAAAAGGCTTGTCACTATACTTAATATGGCTGTATATCATGTCAAAGTGACGCTTATTGACCGGCACATCAACTGGCTCACAAACTGTGCCACCAGAGTGATGCAGACCCGGACTCATATAAGCAAGCTTGACCAGGTTGCGGAAATCCTCAATGGTCGCGTAACGTCGCTCGCCATCAAGGTCACGAATAAAGGGTGAACCGTAGGCCGGCGCCAATACCATTCGGTCTCCACCTATAGTGACACTACGTTCCGGGTTTCTGGCATGCTGGACGTACTCAGCCGGAGCAGAATCCTGGATAATGGATCGGCACATGCCTCGCGGAAAGCGGACACGATCGCCTTGAACATCGGCTCCGGCTGCCTTGAACAACGCCAGTGCCTGGGGAAACTCCTTAAAATCTATACCTATCTGCTCGAGTACCGTATCGGCATTTTTCTCAATTAACTCGAGACCAGCATCATCAAGCAATTCATAGTAGGGTATCTTGCGCTCGATAAACGGCCTGACCTGCTCAATATTGACTTCCCGGGATATTCTCCTGGCTTCGCGTCCACCACTTCTTCTCGTTGATCTGCCGGTCATCGACTCATCTACCCATTAATCCTGTGTCCAGGAGGCCAAGCCTTTCTAAGCTGTCAGGCTATAAAATTTTTTCCCTTTTCTGAGCTATCGACGTCTCCTCTCAAGTCTCAGCTTTAACGCGTTCTATATCGCTTATTTCGTGCACGGTAACCGATTTTTCTGTCCGCATCCATCATTTTTTTTTGACCTTTTTCAAGGCTTAATTCGAGGCCATTAATAACCTCCAAAATCGCTTTGAAAGCCCCATTATTAGGGCCTTTAGGGGATTTTACCTGCGCTCTATAAATGGTATTGCAAAACGACTTTGACAACGCTTGCGCACGACTAGAATCGGACGGTTGGAAAACGCCGCTTAGGATTACCCAATTTAGACACCGTCGTGCGACCAAATCACGACCTAATAATCGTTACCTGTAGCCCTGTTTAAAGAGCACAATTACCTGTACCTGAAGAACTCTTGCGGTCGTGTTAGTCTAAAACTCATCCAAGCAAGAGGTTACAGGCCATCAACAATAAAGCAAACACTGACAGCTCTTCTCAGGCAGATAATTTCGGCCATATCATCGGTGAAAATAATATCCAGGTTTACGGCCTGGATATTCACAACCCGGTATTTATGGTCTCCGCTGCCTTATCTTTAATCCTAGTGCTAATCACGCTTGCCTTCCCTGAGGCCTCGGGCCTCTTTTATATCGAACTGCGAAGCTGGGTGACGACCCAATTCGATTTCTTTTTCCTGATATCAGCTAATATTTTTATTATCTTCTGCTGCGCCATTGCGCTCTCTCCATTTGGCAGGATCCGTCTTGGTGGCGACGAGGCCAGACCGGCATACCGATACACTTCCTGGTTGGCTATGCTATTTGCAGCTGGCGTGGGTATCGGCCTTATGTTCTATGGCGTTCATGAACCGGTTACCCACACCTTAAACCCACCACTGAATATCGACCCAAATGATATCGAGCGGGCTAGTGCCGCAGGGATGTCTGCGGCAATTTATCACTGGGGCCTGCATGCCTGGGCGATCTACGCCGTAGTGGGCCTGGCATTGGCCTACTTTACCTTTAACCGCGCCATGCCCATGACCCTGCGCTCGGCCTTTTTCCCCCTGTTAGGTAAGGCAGTCTGGGGACCGCTCGGAGATATCATTGACATTGTTGCCGTGCTGGCAACTGTCTTTGGGCTGGCGACCTCTCTGGGAATCGGGTCTGAGCAGATTGCCGCCGGGCTTTCCTATCTGTTTGATATCAATGCGACCAATGGCACCAAGGTACTCTTGATCATAGCGATAGTCTCCATCGCACTGGTATCGGTGATATTGGGTCTCGATAAAGGAGTCAAGCGCCTGAGTGAAATCAATCTCGCGCTAGCTGCCCTATTACTGCTATTTGTCTTCTTTGCCGGGCCGACCCAGGTCATTCTAGTCAACTTCGGCAGCATAACGATGGACTACCTTTATTACCTGCCTGCATTAAGTAACTGGGTCGGCCGCACCGATGACCTGTTTCTGCATGGCTGGACCACCTTTTACTGGGCCTGGTGGATCTCCTGGTCTCCTTTTGTTGGGATGTTTATCGCCCGTATCAGCTACGGTCGCAGCATCAGGGAGTTCGTCCTATGGGTCCTGATCATCCCAACTATCATTGGCCTTATCTGGATGGGAACACTTGGCGGCGTCGCACTCGAACAATTGCTCAACCTGGGATACCAAGGGGTCGCTGAGTCCCCACCGGAGCTGGCGCTGTTCAAAATGCTCGAGGGGTTGCCGTTTGCTCAATTAGTCTCTGGGGCCTGCGTTCTTCTGATCGCCCTGTTTTTCGTTACATCAGCTGATTCAGGATCCCTGGTGGTCGACACCTTAACTGCTGGAGGTAAAACCGATGCCCCTACCAGGCAACGAGTTTTCTGGTGCGCGACGACAGGCCTGGTCGCCATAGCACTCATGCTCGGTGGTGGCATGAACTCGCTGCAGGCTCTGACAACGGCCATTGGCCTGCCGTTTGGGCTACTACTGTTACTAATGTGTGTGAGCCTAGTAAAAGGACTTCAACAGGAGCAACCTAAGCCGCCCTAAATTTAAGCAGCCGCGCGCCGCTACCAGATGCTGAAAATACCTTCCCGACAGGCAGCGCGCGACTTTGCTTGAGCCAATGACGCCAACTTTCTGCATACGACAACGACAACGGCAACCCATCTTATTCATCAATTTCGGTCAGTGCCTGGTAGACAGCTACCGACAAATCATCTCTTAACCGCCAGGGCGATGCGAACAGTTGAATCATTGACACCACAATGACATCCTCCTGCGGGTCAAGCCAAAAAATAGTGCCGGCTACACCGCCCCAGTCTAATTCTCCCTTGGAAGAAAGCACACCGCGGCGCACCGGGTCGATATAAACCCCTATTCCAAGGCCATGCCCACCACCCAACCCCAGGCTGCGATCATGGTCCGGGCCGACATTGGCATCCGTAATCGATGCTGGCAGGTGATCCTGACCCATATAGCTGACCAGTTTAGGACTTAATATCTGTTTATCACCGTAGCGCCCACCATTTCTTAACATTTCAAGAAAGCGGCTATAATCGGGCGCCGTTGAAATCAGACCCGAACCTCCGGAATCAAAACCATTGACCCGATAGGCCTGCTCACGGTCATAGGGTTCTTGAACGAGTTTGACCACCTGGTTGATTTCATCCCACCAATGACTGGACGCCAACCGATGCAATTTGTCGGGTGGTACGGCAAAGCCGGTATCAATCATCCCAAGCGGCTCAAATAACGCTACGCTGAGAAATTCAGCCAGAGACAAACCCGTTATTCGCTCTATCACAACACCTAGAACATCACTTGCGAAACTGTATCCCCAGGCTTCCCCTGGATGATTACGCAGCGGCAGACGTGCCAGCTTGTCAATGAATTCGGCAGAGCTAGCGCTCACCGCGGGATTGTCCCATTGAATCAATTCAGCAACAGGGTGATCACGTCGATAGCCATAACTTAACCCTGACATGTGGGTAAACAACTGATGCATGGTCATTGCTGTCCTGGCCTCAACCAGGACGCCCTTTTCAAACACCTTCAGCTGCTTTAATTCTGGTATGAACTTTTCAACCGGGTCATCCAAGTGAAAATGGCCCTGCTCATACAAAGTCAACGCCCCTACAGCGGTAATCGCCTTAGTCATTGAGAAAATTCGAAACAGCGTATCCAACTGCATAGGAGCATCATTATCCAAGCCCATCTGCCCCAGTACTGAAGACTGCACCGGCTGACCTCGACGTGATATCAACGTGACGATACCAGGTACCCTTTGCTCATCCACATAACGCTGCGCGACTTGTTCAACCCGGGCAAGCCGCCGGCTGGATATTCCCACCTGTTCTGGTATCACTAATTCCAATGCATCGGCAAACACCAGCGGCTGTACTGGGTACAAGCCCGCTACCATCAAGAGCCAGGTAAGGCACCCTGTCCTGTTGAACATTATTTCTCTCCGATCAGTATCCCTGTCAGCATGTTACACTTAACTTCTTATTTTCACAGGGCACCCTTTTTTGCTGCTGAAGCTCATAGTTTTCCTGTTGGTGACCGGTTTCACGGTTAACGTAACGGCCGGAGGAACTTTTCGTATAGCCCATGCCATGGAGTACGGCGGTGCAGAAAACCTCAACCCGTTTGATCCAAATCGCTTTACCCCGACTATCTACTTTCTCTACAGTCGGCTGGTACGTGCTAACCCAGACGACGAGCCTGCTCCGGACCTGGCCCTGCGGTGGTCCAGCAATGCTAGCGCCACAATCTGGCGGTTCGACCTGCGCAAAGGGGTCACATTCCATGATGGCTCTACCTTTGACGCCGGAGATGTTGCCTATTCCCTGACCTATCTATTAGACCCCGAGATCGATTCTCCATTGATCTCCACGCTCGGTATCATCAGCCGCATTGAGGTGATAGACCCACATACAGTCGATATTCACCTGAAATCCGCCCATGCTGACTTCCCAGTGCTGCTAATGGATTATCGAGCTCGAATCATTCCAGAGGGTATCGGCGAGGCCATTCGCTACAAAGGCACGGGAACAGGCCCGTTCATGATATCAAAGCTGGACCCTGAAGGGATTACTGAACTGGTAGCCAACAAAAACTACTTCCTTGGTCCTCCCCAACTGGATGCCATAGAAGTGATCGCCATCATCGATGCCAACGCTCAAATGCAGGCTTTCCTGGCCAACCAGATAGATCTGGTACAACGCGTCAATCCCCGACTGGAACCCTTATTCAGAAGCAATGATGGCTTTTCAGTGCAAAAGTTTGCTACCGGAGATAAAAACTTGATCGCCTTTCGTACCGATCTTGCTCCCTTCGATGATCATCGCGTCAGAAAAGCCATTAGAATTGCCATAGACAGAGAAAAATTCATCAACACTGCCATCGGACACGGTGGGGCCGTTATTGCTTGCGATCACCCAGTCTGGCCCGGGGACCCCTATTTATGGCCTGGTGAATGCGAGCAGGACCAGGCACTGGCAAAGCGCTTACTATCCGAAGCTGGTTTCGGTGACGGCCTGGAGTTCGATCTGTATACGTCCACGCTATTCGCTAACGGCGTAAGTATCGCGGAAGTCTACCAGGACCAGTTATCTGAAATTGGCGTCAAGGTGAATATCGTTCTGGCACCAGCAGATGGCTATTACGGCGATATCTGGCTTAACAAAGCTGCTTGTGTCACCTATTGGGGACATCGACCGGCCGATCAGTATCTCAATGAATTGTATCGCTCAGGTGGAAGCTGGAATGATACTTATTGGAATGTTCCCGAATACGACAGCCTACTCGACCGAGCCAGATCAGAGCTTGATTTTGAAGCGCGACGGGCCGTTTACTGGCAAGCTCAGGAAATGCTATTTGAAAAGGGCGGTAGCTTTATGCCGTTTCACTATGTAAATATTCGAGTCATGAACAGCAGCGTACGTAACCTCGAACCGGTAATGGAATTTTCCGTACCCTGGTACAAAGTAACGAAAACACCCTAACCTTCACGGTCTGCTGATCATTACCTGGCACCAATCTTAACTTCAGCGCCTCCTGCCTCATCTTCATTATCGACTATTTCATCAGGAAAACCCGCGGCAGTAATGCTCAGGCCAGTCGCTTCCTCAAGCCTGCGAATAATATTCGGAGACCATTCGCGCGGACCAAACCTAGCCTGACCATCCCGGAAAATATTCAGTAATAAGGGCGATAGCTCCAACTCGACGCCACCGCGCTCAGCTATCTGCTGAAACAAACCCACGTCTTTGAGCACCAAATCCATGGTGAAGTTAATGTTTCGACTACCATTAAGGATGACCTGGCCTTCGGTTTCATGGACAAAGGAATTACCCGACGAAATTCGGATCCCATGATAGGCCGTCACCAGGTCAATGCCGGCTGCCTTTGATACCGTCAGGGCTTCACAGACCGAAACCAGGTTCGCTGTCGCCAGGTAATTTGTACACACCTTTAAAGTCGAGGCGGATCCCAGTTCCCCTGTATGCAGGACCTCTCTGCCAAGCACCGTCAATAATGGTAGGACACTTTCAAATGTGGCCCTGTCACAGCCAGCTAAAATAGCAATATTACCTGTCTCAGCTCGATGACAACCACCTGATACCGGGCAGTCTGCTGCCCTGCCTCCAAGTTCAATCACCCTGGACCCTAACCTGCGCACTTCCGCTGTATCCGTGGTACTCATTTCCAGCCAAATCTTGCCGGCAGAAAAACCATGCAATGCCCCATTCTCCTCATCTTCCATCACCCGGGCGCTGATCTCAGGTGATGGCAGGCAGGTGATCAAGGTGTCCACCTGACCAACAAGTTCGAGTGGAGAATCAGCGGCACCTGCACCAGCATCAACAAACGGCCGGACTTTGTCTGCATCCAGATCATGAACCACCAGGTCAACCTTATTCCTTAACAAGGTACCGGCTAATTTCGCACCCACATTCCCTAACCCTATAAACCCTACTTTAATGATCCTTCTCCTTAACTGGTTACCTAACCCTAAAATGACCCCTAGCCGAGTGTCACTGCTGAGCCTACATCGGTTAGCCGCCTCTGTAATGCCGGGCTCAAACCTATAACCACTGATGCCAAAGCCTGACCTTTTCTTTATCTTTGCCGTCGTGACTTGTAGCATTGATAGGCAGTGATGAGAGTATTTTCATTCACTGGAGCATACAACCTGCCAGCACTACAAAGCCGTTAGGTCGTATAACGATATCTAGCCATTCACGTAGGAACAAGCCATGAACACCGTTTCTTTCTCAAGTATGTCTGAAGGCTCTAAGGCTGACTATCTATTGTTAGCAGAGTACGAACGTGACCAAATT
>Ga0233433_10000744_pt1 | contig 34063 bp, 29 predicted proteins | sample SI_122_August201_5_FD_179868 | JGI IMG/M metagenome (GOLD analysis project Ga0233433, IMG submission 179868) | Seawater microbial communities from Saanich Inlet, British Columbia, Canada - SI_122_August2016_100_MG | ecosystem: Environmental > Aquatic > Marine > Inlet | place: Canada: British...
TAGTAGGGGTTACATATATGTTTGTAGCTGTCCAGTATGTTACACCTTCCATTCCATACTCAGGTCCAAGATCAAATATCGGTATATTACATGCCGCATAAAATCCCCAGAAACCAGTATAGATTAAAAACAATCCAACTGTAACTAGCCAAGGATTTCTTGGTCCTATATTTCTTGGCTCACCACTTGATGAGAATTTTCCAATTCTAGGTCCTAAAACCATAAGAACACCTAAAGCAAATCCACCCGCAATTGCGTGAATTACTCCTGATGCATAAGCATCATGATATCCTAAAATTTTAAGCATCCAGCCATCAAAGTGCCATCCCCAAGCAGCATCAATTACCCAGAAACACGAACCTATTGCAATTGCTAAAATTCCAAATGCAAAAGTTGTAATTCTTTCAATGATTGCCCCTGAAACGATAGAAGCAGCTGTCCATGAGAAAAGTAAGAATGCAGCCCAGAATACTCCAGATATGTGGTCACCTAAGTTAACCGCCATAAATTCAGTATTTGGTGCATACCATTTAGCACTAAAAGTACTTTCGTCTGTTATTAATGATACACTTTCATTCATTATTGATGGAGCTATTCCCGGTCCTGTTGGGAACGCCCAGTAAATCCACCAACCAAAGAAAAACCAAGTTACTGTTACCAATGGTATCAGCATTGTGTTTTTCATAAGAGTATGTTGATGATGTTTGTATCGAGAAGCTCCTACTTCATACATACAGAAACCGACGTGAATTAAAAACATCAGTACCACTGTTACCCAGTAGTAAAATTCTGTAAATATGGTTGTCAGAGCACCTAACTGATCAGTCATATTTTGTCTCCTTTGTTAATGAAATCATAAGTATTTAGATGCGACAAACAATACTAAAAATTAGATATAAAAAAGATATTAAAAAAAACAAGCTATAGGTACGTTTAATAATAAATATAACTCAACTTGAGCAACCTTAATACAACTTAAGATTGTTTATTTAAAAAATTAAAATTTTAAATATGCTTTTTTCAAATCAACAAGAGGGTGTTTTGGAGACATTTGGAACTTAATTAAAAGCTCTCTTGCAATCATGTCTCTATCCTGTTGGTTGTTAGGTAGCTTAATTGATTTTGGAATTGTAACCCAACCATTTGCATTTCTACAAAACACAGCTGGTCTTCCTTCTTCATAACCCATATGAACATCTTCTAACCAATTAAGATCATCCCAACCCATAGCTTCTACATATTTTTTTAAGAAAGGAGTAATCCTTTTATAATCAGGTAGCATGTTAACATCATATCTATAACCAATATGCTGCCCAATCATTTTTTCTCTAGCGGTTTCTTTAGATTTACCGCCTAGTTTTATCTTTTTTTCTTTTGTTTTTGTTTTTGTTTTTTTCTTAACCATAAATACTCCTTAAATTTTATGAAAGTTATCAACACCAACAGTGTAGTTAGTTCCAGCTAGAGGAACTTTTGCTAAAGCAGATGATTCTGTAGTTAATGCCGCTAAATCTTCAGGCTCTAAAGAGTGAATATTAGTTTTACCACACGCTCTTGCTAAAAGTTGAGCTTCTAAGGTCATTGCATGTAAGTAGTTATATACTCTTAAAGCAGCATCATCAGGATTTAATCTAGATCTTAATTTAACATCTTGTGTTGCAACCCCAACTGGACAACGACCAGTATGACAGTGATAACAATCACCAGCTTTTACACCCATCTCTTTTTCAAAATTAGCTTCTGGGATATCTTTGTTGCAATTCAAAGCCATTAATGCCCCTGTTCCAATTGCTATTGCATCAGCACCTAGTGCCAAAGCTTTCGCCATGTCTGCACCATCTCTAACACCACCAGCATAAATTAATGTAACTTTTCCAGTTTTACCAACATCATCGAGAGCTCTTCTTGCTTCTCTGATTGCAGCAATTCCTGGAATCCCAGTATTTGCAGCAGCTATATGAGGTCCTGCACCAGTTGAACCTTCCATTCCATCTAAAAAGATAGAGTCAGGGTCACACTTTGCTGCCATACGAACATCATCATAAACTTTTGAAGCACCTAATTTTAATTGAATGGGCACTTTGTTTTTTGTTAGTTGTCTTAATTCTTGAACTTTTAGAGCTAAGTCATCCGGACCTAACCAATCAGGGTGTCTTGCTGGAGATCTTTGATCAATTCCAGAAGGCAAAGATCTCATTTCTGCAACTTGATCAGTAACCTTTTGCCCCATTAAGTGACCACCCATTCCAACTTTTTGTCCTTGACCAATAAAGACTTCTATCGCGTCAGCAAGTTGAGCATGATGTGGGTTAAAACCATATCTTGATTGAATACATTGGTAATACCATTTTTCAGAATATCTTCTTTCATCAGGTATCATTCCACCTTCACCAGAACATGTTGCACTTCCAGCCATTGTAGCTCCTCTTGCTAAAGCTGTTTTTGCTTCGTAAGAAAGTGCACCAAAACTCATACCGGTAATATATACTGGTATATCTAGTTCAATTGGGTTTTCACATCTTGGACCAATTACAGTTTTAGTTTCACATTTTTCTCTGTAACCTTCGATTACAAATCTTGTAAGTGTTCCTGGCAAGAAAACTAAATCATCAAATGTTGGAATTTTTTTCATTAATGCCATTCCACGCATTCTGTATCTTCCTAACTGAGCTTTAATATGAATATCGTCTATTACCTCAGGAGTAAAAATAGCATTATTACCTAATAAACTTTTATTTCTTTTTCCTTCTTCATGGGCATGTACATCAGCTTTACCACCAACACCTTTACCATTTTTTTTAGATTTTTTCTTAGGCATTAAATTGCTCCTTTCTTCTCAGTAGGTTCTAAATTATCATAATTCCAAAGTTTTTTACCAGCTACAATTTTTTTCATTTTACCAATATTAAAATTTTCACCGATCTCAGCAACTTTTAATTTTCTTTTAAGCCAATCTTGATCACTTTTTGTTAACTCAGCATCCACAGCATCACTTCCGTATGAACCAATACTACCACCAACAAAAATTGTACCATCATACATTGAGTCACCTAAGTTTATTCCAACATCTCCTAGAACAATTATTCTACCTCTTTGCATCATGAAGCCAGTAAATGCACCAGCATCACCACCAATAATAATAGATCCACCTTTCATATCGATACCAGTTCTAGCACCAACACTACCTTTACAAATTAAGTCACCACCTCTAATAGCAGCTCCAAAACATGATCCTGCATTTTTTTCAATAACTACTTTTCCAGCCATTAAGTTTTCCGCACATGACCAACCAACTCTACCATTAATTCTAACAGTTGGACCATCACATGAACCCATACCAAAATAACCTAAACTACCTTCAAAGATTAAGTTTAATTTATTTAGAATTCCAACTCCTAAACTATGTTTTCCTTGAGGGTTTTTAATAACAATAGTTCCATAGCCTTGGCTCATTAAATTATCGATTTCTTTATTAGCCTCAGGTGCTGTCATTTCTTTTACATCAAGATCTGTTCTTTTATTGAAATCAACATCATAAGTGCCAAAATAGTAAAAGTTTTCAGCCTCTGAGGGGTTAAAAAATTTTTGTTGAGTTCTACCTGTAAGCACTTCAGTGTGCATACCCATTGATTGGGATTTTGATTTTTTCTCGCTTGTTTTTAGATTTGCCATACTTTTACCTCTCCATCAAATGGATCATATGTATCAATTTCTTGTGGCAGAACTGATCTGATCGCTATTTCTTCTGAACCCATTGCAACTAAGTCGTCTGACTCATAAAGAACCAATGGTTTTGCAGCCATTGTATCTTTTGCCATTCCCAATGAATCTTTTGTTGCAACAAAATAAGTAAATACTCCATCAAGTCCTAATAATGAGTCTCTCATTCCTTCTTCAAGACTTGCTCCTTCTCTCATTTTTTGAGCAATATAAACCGCAATTAATTCAGAGTCGCATTCAGACATAAATCTCATGCCTTTATTTTCTAATGCTCTTCTGTTGTTCCAGTAATTTGTAAGTTGCCCATTATGAACCACTGACACATCACTAAAAGGATAGCCCCAGAACGGGTGAGCAGATTTAATGTCAACTCCAGACTCTGTTGCCATTCTAGCATGACCAATTGCATGAGTACCAACAAGTTTATCTAAAGAATATCTATCACATACCGCTTTAGCATTTCCAAGGTCTTTAATTACTTCTAGTGATTTACCCATTGAAAGAATTTCAACACCTGGGATGCTTTCAATTTTTAGAGAAAAATCTAATAGATCTTTTTTATCATATGAAATTTCATATCTTAATGAATAGGGTAGAGTTCTTTCTTCTTTTTTAACTTTAGCTCCTAATTCAGCTAAGTATTGATCTACTATCTTTTTTCTTTCATCATAAACTGAAACATCTTCCATAATTGATGAACTTCCTTCTCCAACGTTTTCTCCAACTTTAAAACGCATGATAAAATTTTTACCATCTGTATCACCATATAAAGCATAACCCGTTGAATCTTCACCTCTATGTTTTAATGCTTGAAGCATTCCTTGTAATTCACTTCCAACATTAGAAGATTTTCCTCTATGTATTAGTCCAGCTATCCCGCACATATATTTTTACCCCTTTTATTTTATTAAAGACCTATGGTAGACAATCCAGATAAGTATCCAGATCCCATTGAGTTGTTGCACCTAAAAACTTTTCCCACTCATCGTTTTTATACCAATGAAATACTTTGTACATTTCATCTGGCATAGCTGACTTAATAACTTCATCTTCAGCTAAACGATCAAGTGCTTCACCAAGACTTAAAGGCAATTTCTTAACTTTTTTACCAGCTGCTTGAGCTTCGTACATGCTTCTAGACTCTGGTTTTCCTGGATCAATATTGTTAGTTAACCCATCATCAAAACATTTTAATAATCCAGAACCCATCAAATATGGATTATGCATTGAATCAACTGAACGATATTCAAATCTTCCAGGTGCAGATACTCTTAATCCACATGTTCTATTTTGGTATCCCCAATCTGCATAAACTGGTGCCCAAAAACCTGTATCCCATAATCTTCTATATGAGTTAACAGTCGAAGAACCAATTGCAGTCAAAGCACCTAAGTGTTTCATAACACCACCAATAGCCTTTAAACCAATTTTACCTGGTAACTGAACATCTTTAGTATCAGGCATAAAAGTATTTTTTCCACCTTCTACGTAAGTGAATACATGGTCCATCGCTGGTAAAGATTTGTGAGATAATTTATTGACCACATCTTTTCCACCTGTCCATAAAGACATATTTGTATGGCAACCACTTGCTGACACGCCCATAAAAGGTTTTGTCATAAAGCAAGCTATTAAATTAAATTCTCTAGCAACTTGTGCACAAATCTGTCTGTAAGTTGATAGTCTATCAGCGTTTCTTAAAACATCATCATACATCCAGTTCAATTCTAGCTGTCCAGGAGCATCCTCGTGATCACCTTGAATCATATCAAAGCCCATTGCTCTAGCATATTCAAAAACTTTCATAAACACAGGTCTTAAGGATTCAAATTGATCAATGTGATAACAGTATGGTTTAGAAAAACCTTTACCTGTCGGAGTACCATCTTCATTTTTAGTTAACCACATCATTTCTGGTTCTGTTCCAACTCTTAATTGGTAGCCATGTTTTTTCTTAAATTCTTGAGCGTGTATTCTTAAATTTCCACGACAATCCGAAGTTAGATGAGCTCCTGGGTTTTCTCTTTCTTCTCTATTTCTAAAACAAGTAACAAATACTCTTGCTACTTTTTTATCCCAAGGAAGTTGACAAAAAGTTTCAGGATCAGGAATACCAACAAGCTCTTTTGCTTCTGGTCCATACCCTATATAATCACCATGACGATCAACAAATAAGTTTGCTGTTGCTCCGTAAACTAATTGAAAACCTTTTTCACATGTTCTCTCCCAATGATCAGTAGGGATACCTTTACCGACAACTCTTCCAGTTACAGAAATAAATTGAAAAAAAATATACTCAACACCTAACTCATTAATTTTAGCTCTAACTTGTTTTACTAGTTTGGCTCTACCAGGTTGGTTAACGTGTTTTTCTAAATCAGTCATCGTTTCTCCCTTTAATGAATTTTTATTAAAGTAACGTTAACTGATAAATTTTTTATTGTCTAGGTTTCTTGATTATATTAAATATATATAATTTTTATAACTAGTAGTTATAAATTTAACTCCAAGGGAACGGACTGTTAGAAGTGGGGTGAAGTTCACCTTTCTCGTAACGGTTGAATCTAAATGGTTTCAGTAAATCTCTTTCTTTACCTAACATTTCATCTGCAACTAATTCTCCTACACCAATCATTTTGTATCCATGGTTCGAGTCTGCAATGAAATAAACGTTTTCACAAAAACGATCAAAAACCGGAAAAGAATCTGGCGTGAAACATCCTAATCCACCGGAGGGACCTTTGTGATAAACATTTATCTTTCCTTCAAATCTTTTTTGACAGTGTGCTAATGCTGAACACCACATGTGAGCAAATTCATCCGTTGTTTGATATTCAGGTGAATCAATACCATATGGATCTACTTTAACTTCATCTGCTGGTTTATTTAATTCATAAGGAGAGGCTCCACCTTGAACTCCATTAAAATTAAAATCTGGTTTGTAATATATTCCCCACATCTTGTCTGTTATTAGAGATTTATCTACATCAGAATATAAAGGTGCATCACTATCAACATGAATTACAGGAGGCATTTTACCATCATTAGTTTTTAGAAAGTTTGGATCAACTCCTAAAACTCCTTCAGTTAAAAACCAATACTTCCACATTGGTAAATCGTTATGCATATTTCCTTTTTCATCTTTCATTGAAATTTTGTTAGGCAGCTCAAGTTTATCCCAAAAAGTTTTAACCCAAGGTCCAGCTCCAATTACTACTTGTTCACAATCAATAGTGCCTTTTGAAGTTTCAACACCCGTTACTGCTTTGCTATTGCTTCCTCTTTTAAATCCTGTAACTTCTGTGCCAGTAATTATTTTTACTCCTAAAGCTTCTGCTTTATCAGCTAATCCATAAATAGCTGCTGAGTTATTTGCATAACCGCCTCTTTTTTCATGTAATACAGAAGTAATACCTTGTGCTTGCCAATCGTCAAATATACCTTTCATGTATTCTGTTGAATCTTTTTCTCCTTCGATAAATGTAGATTCATAACCGATTGCTTTTTGTTGCTCATAAATTGTAGTTACATCTTTTCTCATACTTTCAGGACTAATTTGCATGTAGCCAACAGGATGATAACTAAATTTTTTTGGATCACTTTCCCAAATATTCACACTGTGAGCCATAAGTTCTCTCATAGCAGGTTGGTAATAATTATTTCTTACAACACCACAAGCTATTCCGCTTGCTCCTGAAGATATTCCACCTTTGTCAATAACTACAATATCGTTATTGCTTCCGTTTCCATTTTTTTTTATTTTTTCTGCTAACTGCCATGCAGTGCTTAAACCGTGAATTCCTGCACCAATAATTACGTATTTTGCTTTTTTTGGAAAACTAGACATATTTATTTTCTCCTTAACTAATAATTTAAAAAAATAAAAGTATTTTTTTTATAAATATAAATTGTTATATATTTTTTAAGTCGATGCATATCAATATGACAACATCTTATTTAGAAAGGAAATCTAATGCTGCCATTACACCTCCTTTTTTAAAAGGAATTCCAGATTGATTTAAACCCATTTCAACTCCTGATAGCGTTCCAGCTAATGTTAAATCATTTAAGTCTCCCAAATGACCTATTCTAAATACTCTACCTTTTACTTTATTAAGACCAGTACCTAACGACATATTATAATTGTCATAAATTATTTTTCTAAGATTGTCCGAGTCATGACCTTCTGGAGTCATAATTGCTGTAATAGAATCTGATCTTTCAATAGGATTTTTAGCTAATATCTCTAGCCCCCAAGTCTCAACGGCAATTCTTGTAGCATCAGCATGTCTTTTATGTCTTTTGAATACATTTTCTAAACCTTCTTCCAGCAACATGTCAACAGCTTCATTTAATGCATATAATAAATTTACTGCTGGAGTGTAAGGATAAAATCCATTTTTATTATTTTCTAACATTTGTCCCCAGTCAAAATAAGACTTAGTAAGATTAGATTTTTTATACGCTTCCAAAGCTTTAGGACTTATTGCATTAAAAGACAAACCAGGAGGACACATTAAACCTTTTTGAGATCCACCAACTGTAACGTCAACTTTCCATTTTTGATGATCATAATTATAAGAACCTAATGAAGAAATAGTATCAACCATAAATAACGCAGGATGTTTTGTGCTGTCAATAGCTTTTCTTACTTCTTCTACTTGGCTTTTAATTCCTGTGGATGTTTCATTGTGAGTAACTAACACAGCTTTTATTTCATGATTTTTGTCTTCGTTTAATTTTTTTTCTACAATTCTTGGATCAACACCTGTTCTCCAATCGCCTGGAACAAAATCAACATCCAATTTATATCTTCGTGCAGCCTGACACCATTCAGTAGCAAAATGTCCAGTTTCAAACATTAAAATCTTATCTCCTTCACTTAAAGTATTAGCTAGTGAAGCCTCCATTGCACCCGTACCAGCGCTTGGAAAAATAACTACAGGATCTTCAGATTTAAAAATTAATTTAACTTTTTTTAAAATACTGTTTGATAAATTTTGAAAATCAGGACCTCTATGATCCATAGCTGGAAAAGCCATAGCCTGTAAAACTCGATCAGGTATATTTGTAGGTCCTGGTACTTGTAAAAAATGTCTTCCTGCTTTGTATGTATTTGAATTTGTCATATCTTAAATGTAGCTAATTTATAAAAATAAGCACATATTTTTTTTAGATATATTTTTTATTATTAAAAAATATGATTTGTTAATGATTATATAAAATATCATTTCATTTGTTTTAAAATTGTTTAACTTAAGACTATAAAAGGAAAAAGGGTACATACCCTCTTTTAAAAATTTATTTGTACTCTTTTTCCAAATATAATTGGAGAAAAAATGAGTCATAAATTTTATGAACCAACAAGGCCAAGACTGCAAAGAAGCGAACTGGCAGTTCCAGGATCATCACCTAAAATGTTTGAAAAAGCACTTAACTCAAGTGCAGATTATATTTTTTTAGATCTTGAAGATGCCGTTTCACCAAATGATAAAATTTCAGCAAGAGCCAATGTAATTAAAGCACTTAAGGAAATAAATTGGAAAGAAAAAGGAAAAACTATTTCAGTAAGAATTAATAGTCTTGATACACACTATATGTATAGTGATTTGATTGAAATTGTAGAACAGGCAGGGGAAAGAATTGACACAATACTTATTCCAAAAGCAGGTACAGCTAGTGATGTCTATATGGTTGATTGTCTTTTGACACAAATAGAAACTAATAAAAAATTTAAAAATAAAATTGGAATAGAGTGCTTAATTGAAACTGCATTAGGGATGTCAAATATAAAAGATATTGCTAAGTCTAGCAGTAGACTAGAGGCATTACATTTTGGAGTAGCCGATTATGCAGCAAGTTTAAGAGCACGAACAGTTGTAATAGGAGGTTTAAATCCTGATTATCCTGGAGATCAATGGCATCATGGATTATCACAACTTGTTATGACTTGCAGAGCTTACGGCTTAAGAGCAATTGACGGACCCTTTGGAGATTTTAATGATCCTGATGCTTATGTGGCATCAGCAAAGAGAGCTGCAGCTATTGGAATAGAAGGTAAGTGGGCAATCCATCCATCACAAATTGAACTTGCAAATAAAGTTTTTTCACCCCCTGTAAATGAAGTTGATAAAGCTAAAAGAATTATCGAAGAACTTAAGAAAGCAGCAAAAGAAGGAAAAGGTGCCGCACAACTTGATGGAAGAATGATTGATGCAGCTTCAGCTCGTATGGCAGAAAATATTGTGAATATAAATAAACTTATAGAAGGCAAATAAAATGGACATACACGAATATCAAGCAAAAAAGATACTTGCAGGTTTTGGTGTGACAATACCTAGAGGTGGAATTGCATATAGTCCAGAGAATGCTGAAAACAAAGCAAGAGAAATTGGTGGATTAAAATGGGTAGTGAAAGCACAAATTCATTCGGGAGCAAGAGGTAAGGCTGGTGGAATTATAGTTTGTAACAGTGCTTTAGAAGTTGCTCAAGCAACTGATAAACTTCTTGGTAAAAAACTAGTCACAAATCAAACAGGTCCAGAAGGAAAAATTGTTAATAGAGTATACATTGAAGAAGCAACGGATATTAAAAAAGAATTATATTTAGGATTAGTTTTTGACAGGAGCTCAGAATGTATAATGGTTGTTGCATCAACAGAAGGTGGGATGAGTGTTGAAGAAATTTCAAAAGAAAAGCCAGAAAGTATAATTAGATCAAAAATCGAAGTTGCAGTTGGTATGCAAAAATTTCAAGCAAGAGAAATTGCTTTTGGATTGGGAATTAAACCAGAGTTAATTTCAAGAACAGCAGAAGCTATAATTGGGTGTTATCGAGCTTTTAGTGAGCTAGATGCAACTATGGTTGAAGTAAATCCTTTAGTAATTTCAGAACAAGAACAAATCTTAGCCTTAGATTGTAAAATGAGCTTTGACAATAATGCTTTATTTAGAAGAAACCAAGTTTCAGAACTTAGAGACAAAACACAAGAAAACACAAATGAAGTCTATGCATCTGATAGAGGTCTTAACTATGTAAGTCTTAATGGAAATATTGGAAATATAATTAATGGAGCAGGTTTAGCTATGGCATCAATGGATATGATTAAATTAGCAGGCGGTGAACCAGCAAATTTTCTTGATGTTGGTGGAGGCGCAACACCAGAAAAAATTGTTAAAGCATTTAAATTAATATTAATGGATGAAAAAGTAAAAGTTATATTAGTTAATATTTTTGCAGGTATAAACAGATGTGATTGGGTAGCCGAAGGAATAATTCAAGCTTTGCAAAAAATAGAAGTTAATATGCCACTTGTGATACGTTTAGCAGGAACCAATGTTGAAAAAGGTAATAAAATTTTAAAAGAAAGTAAGATAAGTTACATAGAGGCAAATACTTTAGAAGATGCCGCGAATAAAGCTGTAAAAGCTTTAAAAGAATTAACAAAATAACTATGACAATATTAATTGACGAAAAAACAAAAATAATAGTTCAAGGTTTTACTGGTAAAATAGGATCTTTTCATGCAGATGAAATGATAAAATATGGGACTAATATTGTTGGAGGAGTGACACCTGGAAAAGGTGGACAAACTCATTTAGGTCTACCAGTTTTTAATACAGTAAAAGAAGCAGTAAAAAATACAGGTGCCAGTGCATCAGTGCTATTTGTGCCACCAGCATTTGCAGCAGATTCTGCTATGGAGGCTGCAGACGCAGGGATCAAAACTTGTGTTGCCATTACTGACGGAATTCCTTCCCACGATATGATAAAAATTAAACGTTATATGAAAAGATATTCGAAATCAGAAAAAATGACTCTTATTGGACCAAATTGTGCTGGAGTTATTAGCCCAGGTAAGTCTCTGCTTGGTATTATGCCTGGACATATTTACAAACAAGGAAAAGTTGGAATTATTGGGAGATCAGGAACCCTTGGTTATGAAGCGGCACAACAATTAAAAAATTTAGGAATAGGGATTTCTACAAGTGTAGGAATCGGCGGAGATCCTATTAATGGAAGTTCATTTAAAGATATTATTGAAAAATTTGAAGCAGATAAAAATACTGAAGCAGTTTTAATGATAGGTGAAATTGGTGGCCCTCAAGAAGTTGCTGCTGGTAAATTTGCTAAAGAAAACATGAAAAAACCAGTGATCGCTTACATAGCAGGATTAACCGCTCCAAAAGGAAGAGTTATGGGACATGCGGGTGCAATAGTTTCTGCATACGGAGAGAGTGCGATTGAGAAGGTTGAACTTTTAAAAGAATGCGGAGTTATTATTTCTAAAAACCCATCAGTTATGGGCGAAACTGTAAAGTCAGCTTTAAATAGTAAAACTTAAAATATAAAGCTAATAGTTTATACTAGTTTATACCAAATGCTAAAAAGAGATCTCTATTACGAAAGAATACCTACAAAATCTTTAAGAGATGATGTTAGATACTTAGGAAACATTTTAGGTAAGGTAATAAAAAAACAGGAAGGAGAAAGTTTTTTTAATTTAGTAGAGAGAATAAGATTGCTGTCAAAAGCAAACATTAAAAATAAAAATAATAAAAATAGATTTAATAAAATTACTTTAGAAATTAAAAGACTTAAACCAGTTAAAATATTTAAATTAGCAAGAGCATTTACTCATTTTATGAATTTTATTAATCTTGCTGAATCCATAGATGCCTCTAGAAAACTAGATGAATTTGAAAATTCTAGCTTGAAAGATAAACATAAGAATATTTTTATTGAGGAAATTTTTGAAAAACTTTTTAAAAATAAAAAAATTAAACCTCAAAAAATTTATGATATTGCAAAAGATCTTCATATTGGAATAGTCCTTACAGCTCACCCAACTGAAGTTAAAAGAAGAACTTTAATACAAAAATACCATAAAATAACTGAGATAATGGATCAAAGAAATCTTTTGAAGAACAAGCCATTACGATTAAAAACCTTAGATAAAAAACTTTATGATGAGTTTACAATTATTTGGAATACTGACGATATAAAAAGATTTAAACCAACTCCAGCTGAAGAAGCAAGGTGGGGACTAGCAGTAATCGAAGACAGTCTTTGGGAAACAATTCCAAAAGTTTATAGAAGATTAAACGCTATTTTTGTAAAACATATGGGAAAGGGTTTGCCTAAAAATTTTAATCCAATTGAATTTGGATCTTGGATGGGAGGAGATAGAGATGGTAATCCAAATGTAACAGCAGTCATCACTAAAGAAGTAATACTTCTATCAAGATGGGAAGCAGCGAAACTTTACGATAAAGAATTAACAAAATTAATTAGAGAACTTTCAATGGAAAAATGTTCAAAAAAAATTCTAAAAACTACTGGAAAAACCTTTGAACCTTATAGAGTTTATTTAAGACCATTAAGAGATAAAATGAGAAAGACACATAGGTTAATAGAAAGACATTTAGTAGCAAAAAAACCATTAGACCAACAAAAACTTTTATCTTCTAAAGAAGAAATTCTAAAACCTTTAAGAATTGTACGAGAGTCATTAGAACAAAATCAAAGTGAAAATATTGCGAGTGGTGATTTGCTTGATTTAATGAGACGAGCTAAATGTTTTGGTATAAATCTAGCAAAATTAGACATAAGACAAGAGTCATCAAGACATTCACAACTATTAGCAGAATATGTGAAGAAAAAAAATAACTCTAGTTATTTCAATTGGAATGAAAATAAAAAAATTAAATATTTGATAAGTGAAATAAAGAAAAATAGAAAAAGTTTTAAAAATTTTAATTTTAAAAATAAAGAAAATAAAGAAGTTTGGTCAACTTTTAAACTTTTAGCTGATGAACCATCAGAATGTTTGGGCGCTTATGTAATATCAATGACTTCAGAAGCTTCAGATGTCTTAGCGGTTTATTTAATGCAAATGCAGGCAAATATCAAAAATAAATTACGAGTAGTTCCACTTTTTGAAACTTTGCAAGATTTAAAAAATGCAAAATCCATTATGGAAAAACTTTTTTCATTAAGTTGGTACAGAAAATTAATTAAAAACAAACAAGAAATTATGATTGGTTATTCAGATTCTAGCAAAGATGCTGGAAAATTATCTGCTAGCTGGCATCAATACAAACTTCAAGAAGAAGTTTTAATTATCGCAAAAAAATATAAAATTGAACTTACTTTTTTCCATGGTAGAGGTGGTTCACATGGCAGAGGTGGCGGACCAATTCAAGCAACGATGAGATCTCAACCCCCTAATTCGGTATATGGTCGTATCAGAATTACTGACCAAGGAGAAATGATCCAACAAAAATATGGCTATGAACCTTTAGCGAAATATAATTTATGTAGTTATATAGGATCTGTGATGCAGGCTACTTTAAATCCACCCCCATATCCTAAAGATAGTTGGAGAAAATTAATAGAAGAAATGACAAAAATTTCTACCTTAGCTTATAGAAAAAATATAAATGAGAATTCAGACTTTATAAGATATTTTAAAACTGTTACACCCCACTTAGCGCTTGGAAAATTATCAATAGGATCACGACCTTCTAAAAGAAAAAATGTAGATAACATTCAAAGTTTAAGAGCAATACCTTGGGTATTTGCATGGACGCAAATAAGATTAATGTTGCCTGCTTGGTTGGGAACTGGTGATGCCTTAAAATATTCATCAGTTAAAAATCACAAAACTATTCTTACAGATATGGAAAAAAATTGGCCATTTTTTAATTCTACAATGGATATTTTAGATATGGTTATTTCAAAAGTTGATTCAGAGATATCAGAGGTTTATGAAAATAGTCTTGCAGATAGAGACTTAAGAGAAGTGGGTGATAAACTTAGATCTGAGTTTGCTATAATTAAAAAATTAAATAGATACATAACTCCACAAGAAATAATTAATCAAAGAAAAAAATTTAGAACAACGGTCCTAGTTAGAAACATTTATTCTGAGGTTTTAAACATATTACAAGCTGTAGTTATGAATAAAATATCAAAGAAAAAATTCAAATCTAATGATAAGAAATATCTTAATGATGCAATGATGACATCAATAGCAGGTATATCTGCAGCCATGAAGAATACTGGGTAATTATTAAAGAACCAGGTTTTTTAAAGTTTCTATATATTCTTCAAACTCTTTTACAAAAGATTCTGTTGGTTTGATATTTTTTTTTCTTTGATCTGTTGATGTTTTTTCTAAAAAGAAAAAATTCTTTTCACATGCTTCATTAATTATTAACGCAGATTTTGGTCTAGAAGTTTTAAATAGTTTTGTTTTAAGTTCTTCTACTGATAACTTTTCATTACTTTTGTATGCAGACATAACTAGCAGCATCATGTGATAATGTGAGGGTGATTTTCTAAAAAAATAATTACTTGAAGTATGAGAGTGTCTCATTTGTTCTTCCCAAAAATTTAGTAAATCTTTTGCTTTTTTCATCTAAGCTCTCACTCTTGATTTTGTTGGATCATAGAATGGAAAAGCAACAACTTTAGCGCTAATTCTTTTTTGATGACCATCTAATTTTCCAATTTCAACTTCAGTTTCAATGTCAGAATATTTTACATCTATTCTACAAAGCGCAATATTCTTACCAAGTTTTGGTGAAAGCATTCCACTTGTTACCACTCCAATTTGTGCGCGACCCACATGAACACAGTCGCCATTTACAGCTGGTTCGTGACCAACTAATTCTAAACCTACTAATTTTTTTTGCGGATTTGCTTTTCTTTTAATTAATTCATCTTTACCAATGAAATCATCTTCTTTGGTTTTAAGTGGAACAGTAAAACCAATTCCAGCTTCAAAAGGATCCGTTTGATCATCAAACTCGTAACCATAAAAAATTAAACCAGCCTCAATACGAACCATATCTAAAGCCTCTAAACCCAAAGGTGTTATGTTAAATTCTTTTCCTGCTTCCCAAACTTTATCCCAAACTTCAGCAGCGTCTTTTGGGTGACACCAAATTTCATATCCAAGTTCACCAGTATAACCTGTTCTAGAAATTACAATAGGCGTTCCTGTTTCATGATCTATTCGTGCAATATTAAATCTAAACCACTCAAGTTCAGTTATTGTTGGTTGAATAGGAGCGGTCCAAACAAATTTTTCTAAAATTTTTCTACTGTTAGGTCCTTGAACAGCAATATTGTGTATATGGTCTGTTGCTGATTTTATCCAAACTTTATAATTTTTTTTTTTAGCTTGTTCTTTTAACCACTCACCACTGTATTCATCTCCACCAATCCATCTAAAGTTATCTTGTCCAAATTTAAATAAAGTGCCATCATCTAACATGCATCCATTTTCATAACACATAGCAGTGTAGACAACTTGACCAATTGATAACTTTTTAACGTTTCTTGTTAAAGTATATTGCATTAGGTTTTCAGCATCTGGTCCTAAAATTTCAAATTTTCTAAGTGGTGAAAGATCTGTTGCTATCGCACTTTCTCTACAGGCGTTATATTCTTTTATAGTTCCTGAATTTGTAAAATTATTAGCAAGCCAAAAACCTTTATACTCAACAAAGTTTCTTGTCAGTTCTGATGTTTTTTTATGAAAACCAGTTTCTTGAGTTAGTTTTGGTTCAGCGTCTGTTTTCATTCTAAATGCAATTGCTTTTGAATATTTTTTATCCTTACCATAAGTTCTAACAAATATATCGGTAGGGTTCCAACCATTTGCGGCATCAACATCGCAAGGACAAGCAGAAGATACACAGGTTAAGTCTTTTAAAGCTCTAAATAACACATAATCTCCAGGTCTTGACCAAGGCTCATCAAATGTTGCAACATTATTTGCATCAATTGCTGTGTTAAAAAAAAGGTTTATAGCTGACCAGCTTTTTCTTGAATTGATATCATATTTTTCTAATCCTTTATTAAAGTTATCAGTGCAATTTATATGCCCCATATAACCTAAATCTTCGTAGTATTTTGAAGTGCAAGCTAGATTAAACGTATCATGTCTTCCAACAGTATCCCTAACCACTTCAACCATTGCTTCATGATTTCCATCATAGAATTTTGAAAACAAACCTGGTCCAGGGTAAGCGCTACCCATAAAGGTTCTTGTTGCTTTATCATCAATAATACTTTCTATGCCATCATTTAGCTTATGAGTATCAAAAGCTAAAAAATCTGAACATTGTCTTCCACCTGGATCAATTATTTGAATATATTCTCCAGCTTTTACTTCATAAGTTTCTGCAGTTCTTCTTTTAACAAGCTGTTCAGTTATTGGGTCGCTTAGTGGATCTGGTAATACAAATTGTTCATCTGATTCAGAAAATTTTGCTTTATTTAAAAAAATTGTTAAATCAGTAGGTGGGTTTTGTTCATGAACATTTAAAGGATCACCTGGAGCAGCTATTAAAACTAAACACTTATCTTTTGAAGATAAAGTTATTTTTTCACCCATTAAACAATCTTCATTAAAAATAATTGAAGACTTTGCTTTATTAAGTTCTAAATTTTTTTTCTTAAATATTTTTGAAATTTTTTCATCAGCAACTATGGCTTTTTTTGAAAAATCTGCATTTGAGTTTTCTTTTAAATTTAAAATTGATAAATCTGCTTTACCTTTTGAATCAAAAACAACTATTTCACAAATTTGTTTTCCTTCTTCATTAATGATTTCTATTTTATCTTCTGGTAAAACTTCTATTACAGAAAGACCACCACCTTTAACAAAATATCTTTCAACTCCAGGTGGTAAAGCTCTTAATCCAGGGTTTTTAATATTTAAACTTGTTAGCATTAAAAATTATTATTAATTAATTTTATCAACACTAATTCAATAAGTAAATTATAGTATTAACAAAAACTAGTTATATTTTTTATAAGTTTACTTTGATTGACTATAAGTTTGAATAGTAACATACTTTATTTATTAATATTAATAGATAAAGGGGAAATAATGAAAAAAATAATGTCATTTATATCTGCTTTAGTTATTTCTGTTGTAAGTTTTTCAGGAATTTCAAATGCCGCAGATAGTAAAAAACCCATCGTAATCCCAACTCATAACTGGTCAAGCCAAATTGTTATGGCTTATGTTATTGGTGGAATTTTCGAAAGTATGGGTAACAATGTTAAATATGTGAATACTGATTCACAGGCAGTTTATGAAGCTATTAGAATTGGCGATGTAAGCATATCTCATGAAGTTTGGGAATCAGCTTTTGGTAAATCATTTACTACAGCTCTTGACAAAGGTGGTTTGCTTGATTGGGGAGATCACGAAGCAAGAACTCTAGAGGACATGGGTTATCCTAACTGGGTTACTGACAAAGGATTATGTCCTGGTCTACCAGATTGGACTGCTCTAAAAAATCCAGCATGTGCTAAAAACTTTGAAACACCTGACTCAGGTGGAAAAGGAAGAATGCTTGAAGGTCCACAAACTTGGCATGGAGATTTGATACCTCAAAGGGTTGACGCTTTAGGTCTAGGAGATCTTTGGACAGTTAAATTTGCTGGAAGTGCAGATGCACTTTGGGCAGAATTAGCAGCAGCTAAAAAAGAAGGAAGAGGAACTATTATCTTCAACTGGACACCAAACTTTACAGACGGTGCTGGTTTTACATTTATAGACTTCCCTCCATATACTGCTGGTTGTAGACCAGAAGATGGTGGTGATGGTAAATGTGGTTCGCCAGATGGTTATTTGAAAAAAGCTGTAAATGCAGATTTTCCAAAAACTCATCCAGCTGCAGCTGCAACGTTTAAAAAGATGTCATTCTCTACAAGTCACATTGGAGCAATGGCAGCTTTAGTTGACACTGACAAAATGACTCATGAAGATGCAGCTAAAAAATGGCTTGCAGATAACAAGTCAGTTTGGTCTCCTTTTACTAAATAAGGATTAAGCTAAATAATTTAAAATCTCCCCCAACATTGTTGGGGGGGATTTTTTTATAAGTTAAATTTCTTTAAATATTTAAATTATTGATAGATTTAAAAATGAAAAAATATTTTATATATGTATTTATATCATTACTTTTCTTTAATTTTTCATCAGCACAAGATGTAAATATAGAAGAAGATATTAAACTTAGTTTTGCATGTGATTTAGAAAAAAAAATACTTAAGAATTCAGAATACAATTACCAAACTTTCCTAGCTAAAGATTTAAATGAAAAAAGTTTAGATAAATTTGAAATTAATGCAAAACAGCCAGAGACACTTTCGATTAATGGATTATCTTTGTTTCTTTCAAAAAAAGCGGAATTAAATGTGAAAGTAGTCAACAAAGATGTAGTTTTGTTTAAAGCAATTGATGATAAAAATAATTATTCAGAGTCAGGCATTATAGATAGAAAATCTGGTGAATTAATTCATGAAATTACAAGAAATATTGAAAGTGACAATTCTGAAAAAGATATTTCTTTTTATTCATGTAGAAAAAATGAGAAAAAAATCTAATTTTTCATCTAATTTTGTGTAAGATAAAACAATGAAAAAATATCTTATTTATATCGTTTTAAGTTTTTTATTTACATCATTAGCTTTGGCACGAAGCACTGGATGTAAAGAGGGAAACTGCGACAATGGATTTGGAAAATGGGTTTATACAGACAAAACAATGTATGAAGGTGAGTGGATTCAAACTCAAAAACAAGGTCAAGGAACTGAAACTTGGCCAAATGGATATATTTATAAAGGTGAATTTAAGAATAGCGAATGGAGTGGCCAAGGAATTTTGACTTTTCCTGACGGTTCATTTTATGAAGGAGAATGGGCTAATGGTTTTATGAATGGTGAGGGAAAATTTACCTGGTCTGATGGAAAAGAAAAAATAGGAATTTGGAAAAACGGTAAATTACAAGAATAGTTAAAACAATGATGACTAATAGATATTTAAATAATCTAATAAAATTCCCCAAACAAGTTAGACAAATTGGAGGCCTTATCTCTATAATAGTTGTTGTGATTTTGTCTTTTGCTATTTTAAATATTTTTTTCAGTCAAGGTGATGAATTAGTAGCCAAGATGAAAATAGAAGAAGAGAGAATTGCAAATGAAAGAAAATTAAATAAATTAATCTCAAGTCTACCATCAGGTATTTTGGTGTCTTTTGATGGAACTGATCATTATAAACTATCTGACAAGTTATACGAGGCAGTTTGCAATGCAACTAAGCTTATTCCTCAACGTGCGATTATGGGTGCTAATTTTTTGAATTATAGAGCACACGAAATTTATACCATTAACGGTAATCAAATTGATGAAACATTTGTCAAATGGGATGTAGAAAAAAATAAATGCTTTGCTGGCTATACAGTAAGTGGAAAAAATGTTGGGGTAAATGAAACAATTACTGTCAGTGGTGAGGCTTTAAGTTTTTTAAGTACTGGAATTGATACAAGAGTTTATTTTATTAAAAATTTTTAGGGAGGAAAAACAATAAATATAAATAATATAAAGTGTATTTTATTTTTATTTCGTATAACTTGTTAAAACATTATGAGTGATGCAGTAATTAAATGTGAATCTGTATATAAAATTTTTGGCCCAAATGCCGAAAAGATGCTTCAAGAATCAAATGGAAATGTAGACGCTAAAACATTTCAAGAAAACGGATGTATAGTAGGTGTAAATAATGCTTCCTTTGAAGTTGCAAAGGGTGAAATGTTGGTGGTTATGGGTTTATCAGGCTCAGGAAAATCTACATTACTGAGATGTATTTCAAGATTGACAGAGGCAACGGGTGGAAAAATTTTTATAGAAGGTCAAGATTTACTCTCATTAAAAAATAAAGAACTAATTGATATTAGAAGAAATAAGATGGGAATGGTTTTTCAAAGTTTTGCTTTACTTCCTCATAAAACAGTTGTGGAAAATATTGCTTTTCCACTTCAAATCAAAGGGATTAAAACTCAAGACAGTATCAACAAAGCTATGGAAATGGTTAAACTTGTCGGTCTTGATGGAAGAGAAAACTATTTTCCAAGAGAGCTTTCAGGTGGACAGCAGCAAAGAGTAGGTATTGCTCGATCATTAGCAGTTGAGCCTGATATTTGGTTTTTAGACGAACCTTTTTCTGCGTTAGATCCATTAATTAGAAAAGAAATGCAGGATGAATTTTTAAGACTTCAAGAAAAATTACAAAAAACGATTATGTTTATTACACATGATTTTGATGAAGCTTTAAAGCTTGCCGATCGTATTGCAATTATGAAAGATGGAATAATTGAACAGCTGGATACTCCAGCTAACATCGTATTAAATCCAGCAACAGAATATGTAAGAAAATTTACAGAAGAAGTGCCTCGAGAAAAAGTTTTAAAAATAGGAGATGTAATGGAAAAACCACATAATGAAAATTTAAGTGATTTAAGAGTTTCAAAAAATGAAATAATTGAAGATGTGGCTGAAAAAATTTTAACTCAAGAAAAATCTGTAAGTGTTACGGACGAAAATAATCAAATTGTTGGAACCGTTCACCCTTCAAAAATAATTCATACTGTTTTTTCGAGGGAGAAAAAATAACGATAAAATATGGAATTATTAAAAAAATATCCAAAATTATTTCAATGGTTATTTTTATTAGTCGTATTTTTTGTCTTATGCTTTGCAATTGATGTTCCTGAAACTTATAAATTTATAAGAGGTCAAGCAGAATTTATTAAAGATCCAAATCAAAGCACTTACACATTATTTGGTGCTGAAGTAAGATATTATGCATTCGACGTCTTTTGGAGGTTGCCTCCTTTACTAGGATGGTTGCCTATATGGATAAATGACTCGTTATTTTTCTTAATGAATGAGTGGATGCCAATGGAATTTTGGAATGAAGATACTCAAGAATTTAAAACACGACCTTTAGTTTTGCAAATAACAAGAAATTTAACTTCATTTATGACATTTCTCATAGAATTAATTAGAGAGATTTTGTTAGGCGGCATGGAAACTGTTGTTACATTTACTAGTTGGGATTGGATTGATGCAAACCCATGGGCAGAACTGCCAGGATTACCTTGGACAATCGTTGCAGCGGGTGCAGCAATCTTGGGTTACAAGCTAAGTGGTAAGGGCCTAGCTATATTTGCGGGTTTAGTAATGATTTATATTTCCGTTTTTGGTCAATGGAAACCTTCCATGCAAACGCTTTCTTTTATATTGGTGGCAGCACCACTTTCTTTTATTTTTGGTTTGAGCTTAGGTATCATGGCGTTCAAAAGTAAACGAGTTGAAAAAACCTTATATCCAATACTTTTAGTCATGCAGACTATGCCACAGTATGCAGTATTAGTTCCAGCAATTGTTCTTTTCGGTATTGGCGATCATGCTGCTGTTATTATAACTATGGTTGTTGCTGTACCACCAATGATACTATTAACTTTGTTAGGTCTTAGAGGAATACCTCCTGAAGTTATTGAAGCTGGTAGAATGAGCGGATGTACTAACTGGCAACTTATGCTTAAAGTATTAATCCCAACTGCAAGAAGAGATATCTTAATTGGAGTTAATCAAGTTATCATGGTGTGCTTCTCTATGGCAGTTATTTCGGCTTTTATAGGTGCTAAAGGTTTGGGATTTAATTTATTGTTAGCATTAAATCAATTGAATATTGGATTAGCATTAGAAGCTGGCTTATGTATTAGTTTGATTGCAATACTGTTAGATAAAATGTCTTTAGCTTGGGCAAACAAACAAATAGATTATTTTGGTAACCTAACTTTTTTTCAACGTAATAAAAATTTATTATTTTTTGCTGCTGCAGTATTAATTGGAATTATATTTGCTTATGTTGGATCTTTTTACTTTAAAGAAGGTTATAATTATTTATTTGAAGTACCACACAACAAAGGAATATCAACAGCAGACTTTTGGAACAGAGGTGTTGATTGGATTTGGGATACTTTCTTTCAAACTTTAAAAATATTTAATACTTGGTTAATAGTGGATGTTCTTCAACCAATGAGAGCTTTATATTTAAGAATGCCAGCTGTTGCCACTTTAGTATTAGTTGTTGGAGCTGGTTACATAATTGGTGGAATTCGTTCGGCAATGGTAGTTGGTGCGCTAACTTTGTTTATAGCATTAAGTCCATGGTGGGACAGAGCTTTAGTTACAACATACATGGCAACTTTTGGAGTTATTATATCTTGTATAATTGGATTTACTGTTGGAACTTTATCTTTTCAGAACAAGCGTACTACAAATTTTATGTTGGCAGTTTGTGATATTTTTCAAACATTCCCTTCATTTGTATACTTAATTCCAGTAATGATGCTTTTTGGAGTTACAGATACATCGGTGTTAATTGCGGTAGTTGTTTATGCAACTATACCTGCAACAAGATACACTATTGAAGGTTTAAGAAGTGTTCCAGCTGCTTTGCATGATGCAGCTTCAATGTCAGGTGTAACAAAACTACAACGATTATTGAAAATAGAATTTCCTTTAGCATTTCCTCACATGATGCTTGGTTTAAATCAAACAATTGTATTTGCTTTATTTATGGTAATTATTGGAGCATTTATTGGAACAGAAGATTTGGGACAATATATTTTAAAGGCTTTATCAGATAAAAAAGGTGCTGGTATAGGTTTAACACTTGGTCTTTGTGTTGCTTTTATTGGATTGATATTTGATAATTTAATTCGAACTTGGGTAGATCAACGAAAAAAACATCTTGGTATAGATTAATAAAGATATTCAATATCAGAAAAACGATCTGTTGGAAAAATCCAATAAAATTCTAAAGTTTCTTTTCCTGTATTTTTTAAAGCATGTTTTGCATTTCCAGCTATATAAACCACATCGCCTTTTTTAACCTCTTCAAGTTCACCGGATTTGTTTAATGTTCCTGTACCATTGGTAACTATATAAATTTCTGCGGGTGAGTGATAATGAAGGATTAAGTCCCCACCTGGTGCGATTTCAGCAAAACCAAGAGAAAGCCCAGAACTTTCTGTATAATCAGCATCAATCAAGAATTTCCATCTTACACCTGGATACTTCTCTGTTGTTTGCCATTCTTGATCAGAAATTGATTTAAGATTTTTAACAAACAACATGTTATTAAAATAATAGTTTCATAAATTACTTTATGTATGCTTTCATGGAATCATCCAATTCATCTAGCCATACCGTATGATGTAAAGGAGATTTTTTTCCAGTAATTAAAGATTTATAACTATTATTTCTAAAAGTCATAATATCTTCATGTTTATGATGTTCCCACTCCATGAAAGTTTTATTCACTCCCTCTATATCAAAATTTGGATAATCAGTAGCTTCAATAAGTTCCTTTGTATAATCACCTTGAAACCAAATTTTTTGCTCATCATCTTGCAACGCATCTTCTCTTTTTTTCCATTCAAGACTATTTTTTGTCATTTCTTCTTTTGCAGGTAATGAAATTTTTCCAAGAATATAATCTCTTGCATACCAAGCTTGAGCATCAAACATATTGAAAGTATAGAATTGATCTTGCATACCCAAATACATCATTTTAGGGTTAGATTCCCAAAATATTCCCTTATATAAATTAAGAGGCCATAATAAATTACTTGTTTTTAATTTAAGCTCCTCTTCTAGGAAAGGAAAATGATGCAAATAGCCTGTGCATAATATTATAGCATCTACCTTTTTTTTAGATCCATCTTTAAAGTGAACAGTATTATCTGGATCAGCTTTTACCAATAAAGGTGATTGAGTAATTCTATCTGGCCAATGATAATTCATTGGTGCAGTTCTGTGACTGATTGTTATAGATTTACATCCGTATTTGTAACATTGAGACGCTATATCTTCTGAAGAGTAACTAGTGCCTACAATTAAAATATCTTTGTTTTTAAATTCTAAAGCATCTCTAAAATCATGTGCATGCATTACTCTTCCACCAAAAGTGGAAAGTCCTTCAAACTCAGGAACATTTGGAGTACTAAAATGTCCAGAAGCACACACAACATAATCAAAATCTTCGCTATAAGTTTCCTTTTTGACTAAATCTTCAACTGAAACAGTGAATAGTTTACTATCTTTATTGTAGCTCACCCAACGAACAGAAGTTCTAAATCTTACTTGTTTTTTAAAATCTGATTTAGCAAGTCTGCCTCTTATATAATCTAAAATTACTTCTCTCGGAGGGTAAGATCCTATAGGTTTACCAAAATGCTCATCAAAAGAATAATCTGAAAACTCAAGACATTCTTTTGGTCCATTAGACCAAAGATATCTGTACATACTGCAGTGAACAGGTTCTCCATATTCATCTGTACCAGTTCTCCAGCTATAGTTCCACAATCCTCCCCAATCCTCTTGTTTTTCAAAACAAACTACTTCCGGAATTTTTTCACCTTTTTTTTGAGCAGATTCAAAAGCTCGTAGTTGAGCCAAACCAGATGGTCCAGCACCTATAATTGCAACTTTTGTCATTTGATTTTCCTATCTGTAATAATTTTATTATTATATTTACTAATAAAATTCAAAAAATTACAATAAAAAAATATGAAAAAATTTATTATTTCTATTGATCAAGGTACCACCTCAAGTAGAGCTATTTTATTTGATTTAAAAGGAAAACCTATTTTTACTTCTCAAACTGAATTTACGCAATATTTTCCAAAAGATGGTTGGGTTGAACACAATCCAGAAGAAATTTGGAAAACCACATTAAAAGTTTTAAAAGAAGTTATTAAAAAAAGTAAAAAACTAAAAGGTAAAGTTTTAACCATTGGAATTACAAATCAAAGAGAAACAACTATTTTATGGGATAAAAAAACTGGAAAATCAGTTTATAATGCAATTGTATGGCAAGACAGAAGATCTTCAGAATATTGTAAAAAACTAATTAAACAAAAAAAAGAGACAATCATCTATAATAAAACAGGTCTGTTAATAGATGCTTATTTTTCAGCAACAAAGATTAAATGGATAATAGATAATGTTCCTAAAGCAAGAGAATTAATTAAAAAGAAAAGATTATTGTTTGGTACAGTAGACAGTTTTTTATTATGGAGACTAACGAAGGGCGTTGATCACGCTACTGATGCTACTAACGCAAGCAGAACAATGTTGTTTAATATTTCGACAAATAAATGGGATGACCAAATACTAAAAATTTTAAATATTCCTAAAGAAATATTACCAGTAGTTAAAGATTGTGCGGCTGATTTTGGATTTACAGATCCTTCTATTACAGGAGCTTCTTACCCAATTACTGGAATGGTAGGCGATCAACAATCAGCTACAATTGGTCAATGTTGCTTTGAACCAGGCTCATTAAAAAGTACTTATGGCACTGGAGCTTTTATACTTTTAAATACTGGTAGTAAAAAAGTTTATTCAAAAAATAGATTATTGACCACAATAGGCTACAGGGTAAATGGTAAAACAACATATGCTTTAGAGGGATCAATTTTTATCGCCGGAGCTGGTGTACAGTGGTTGAGAGATAAAGTTAAATTTATTAAAAAGGCATCAGACACTGAAAAAATTTCAAAATCACTTAAATCAAATAGTGGAATATATTTAGTTCCAGCTTTTACAGGATTAGGAGCGCCTTATTGGGATGTAAATGCAAGAGGTGTCTTGTCTGGTTTAACAAGAAATACAGGTCCAAAAGAAATTATAAGAGCCACAGTAGAGTCTGTCGCTTATCAAACATATGATTTATTTGAAGCAATGAAAAATGATGGTTTAAAACCAAAACTAATTAAAGTTGATGGTGGCATGGTACAAAATAATTGGTTCTCTCAATTTTTAGCTGATACAATTAATACGAAAGTATTAAGACCTAAAGTTAATGAAACTACAGCATTAGGAGCTGCGTTTATGGCCGGTCTTCAAATCGGAGTTTATAAATCTTTAAAGGATATATCTAAAAATTGGCAAGCTGATAAAAGCTTTAGCCCAAAAATGAAACTTTCAGAAAGAAAAAAACTTATTGAAGGCTGGAATAAAGCAATACAAAAAACTTTATCATAATTATTCAATTAAAAAGTGAAAACTGTTGTATAAATTTAATTTTTTTTTGACATCCTCACTTCGATCGAGTTAACTTACTTATCTAAAATAAACAATAACAAAAAAACGGGGGAAATAATGATTAAAACATTAAAAACTATGTTCGCTGTTGCTGTTTCATTTTCAATCGTAACTATTTCTAGTGCATTTGCCGACGGTCATATGGGTGCAATTAAGAAATGGTCTAACGGTGAGTTTAGTTTATCTACTTTATCTGCAAAAGAAAGAGAGAAAGAACTAGAGTGGTTTCATAATGCTGCTAAGCCATTCAAAGGAATGACTTTAAAAGTAGTATCTGAAGGTATTCCAACTCACGTGTATGAGTCTAAGACTCTTACAAAAGCGTTTGAAGATATAACTGGCATCAAAGTACAACACCAAATCATAGGAGAGGGTGATGTAGTGATGGCTGTTCAAACACAAATGCAAACTAACGTAAGTATTTACGATGCATATGTTAATGACTCAGACTTAATTGGTACGCACGCGCGTATGCAACAAGCTGTAAACTTAACAGATTGGATGGCTGGAGAAGGTAAGGATGTAACTTTACCAACTTTAGATTTAGATGATTTCATAGGACTTCAATTTACAACAGGTCCAGATGGAAATCTTTATCAACTACCAGACCAACAATTTGCTAACCTTTATTGGTTTAGAAAAGATTGGTTTGACAGACCTGAAATCCAAAAAGCATTTAAGAAAAAATATGGTTATGATTTAGGTGTTCCAGTAAACTGGTCTGCTTATGAAGATATAGCTAAATTCTTTTCAGAAGATGTGAAGACGATAGATGGTGTTAACATTTATGGTCATATGGACTACGGTAAAAGAGCTCCTGACTTAGGTTGGAGAATGACTGATGCATGGTTATCAATGGCTGGTGCAGGAAGTAAAGGTCTACCTAATGGAGTACCTGTAGACGAATGGGGAATTAGAATGGAAAAAGGTTCTTGTAACCCAGTTGGCGCTAACGTATCAAGAGGTGGAGCTACTAATGGCCCTGCTGCAGTATACGCAATTAGAAAATGGGATGAATGGTTAAGAGCTTATGCACCTCCGGGAGCAGCGGCTATGGACTTTTATCAGTCTTTACCATCTCTTTCTTCAGGAAATGTTGCTCAGCAAATTTTCTGGTACACAGCTTTCACAGCTTCTTTAGTAGGAAAAGATCCTAATAATAAAGTAGTTGATGCAAACGGTATGCCTTTATGGAGAATGGGCCCATCACCTAAAGGACCTTATTGGGAAGAAGGTATGAAGCTTGGATATCAAGACGTTGGATCATGGACTATGTTTAAGTCTACTGACGTTGAAAGAAGAAAAGCTGCATGGTTGTACGCTCAATTCGCAGTTTCAAAAACTGTGTCTCTTAAAAAAGCTGATGTTGGTCTAACTTTCGTTAGAAAAAGTACTCTTAACGACAAACACTTCACTAAGAGAGCGCCTGAGCTAGGTGGACTTATTGAGTTCTATAGATCAGACAACAGAAATGTATGGTCTCCAACTGGTATCAACGTTCCAGATTATCCGAAGCTAGCACAATTATGGTGGCAGCATATTGGAGAAGTTAACTCTGGTACATTTACACCACAACAAACTATGGATCGTCTTGCAGATGAGATGGACTTAGTTATGTCTCGTATGGAAGCTGCTGATAAAGCTAGTAACGCGTACGGTGGATGTGGACCAAGACTTAATAAACCAAGAGAAGCTTCTTATTGGTTAAATAAAGCTGGTTCACCAAAAGCCAAAGTTAACGAGAAACCTCAAGGTAAAACCATAGCATTTAAAGACGCTTGGAAGTAACCCTAGGTTAATCTAAATTTAAAAGGGGGCATTTATTGCCCCCTTTTTTTAAACCTTAACTATAAATAATAAATATGAGTTTAGAATTAAAAAATGTTGAAAAAAAAATAGGAATAGAAACTCACATATATTCAACTAATCTAAAATTAGAAAAAAACACTATAAATATTCTATTAGGTTCTACACTTGCGGGTAAAACAACTCTTATGCAAATTATGGCTGGTCTGGATAAACCTACATCAGGTGAAATTTGGTTTGATGGTGAAAATGTTACTGGCAAAGAAGTTCAAAAAAGAAATTGTTCTATGGTTTACCAACAATTTATCAATTATCCTAATTTTACAGTTTTTGAAAATATTGCTTCACCATTAAAAATTACTGGTGTGAAGCCTGATGAAATTAAAGAAAGAGTAGGAAAAGTTGCTGAACTCTTAAAATTATCAGCTATGTTAAATAAAAAACCTGATGAATTATCTGGAGGACAGCAGCAGAGAACTGCTTTAGCTAGAGCACTAGTAAAAGATTCAGATTTAATATTGCTAGATGAACCATTAGCTAATTTAGATTTTAAACTTCGTGAAGAACTAAGAGAAGAATTACCTAAACTTTTTGAAGATAGAGATTGTATTGTTGTATATGCAACAACAGAACCCTTAGATGCATTAATGATAGGTGGAAACACGGCAACATTATTAGAAGGACGTGTTATTCAGTATGGAGAAACTTTAAATGTTTACAATAAACCTGAAAATTTAATTTCAGCTAAAGTATTTAGCGACCCTCCAATGAACATAGCTGAAATAAGTAAAAATGGAGAGATGTTCAAATTAAAAGATAACAATGTCCAATGGAAATCAAACGTAAAAATTAAAGATGGAAATTATAAAATAGGTATAAGACCACATAACATAACTACATACAAAGAAGGAAATAATTCAGTTGAAATTAATGGAAAAGTTTTGATTTCTGAATTAAGTGGATCAGAAAGTTTAATTCATTTTACTAACGGAAAACTTAACTGGGTTTCGTTATCAAACGGCATTCAACAAAAAAATATTGGTGAGAATACAAAATTATTTATGAATGTAGATGAGTTTTTATATTTTGATACAAATAACAGATTGGTAATCAATGGCTAAAATTACTTTAAAAGATTTAAGTCATAGCTATTTAACAAAACAAAGTAACGATGCAGACTGGGCATTAAGAGGAGTTAATATTGACTGGAAAGACGGGGGAGCTTACGCATTATTAGGCCCCTCTGGTTGTGGAAAAACAACATTATTAAATATTATTTCAGGTTTATTAAAACCAACTGAAGGTGAAATTTTATTTGATGATAAAAATGTAACGGCTTTAAACCCAGTTGAGAGAGATATTGCTCAAATATTTCAGTTTCCAGTTATATACGACACAATGACTGTTTATGACAATTTAGCTTTTCCACTTAAAAATAGAGGTCTTTCTAAAACAGAAATTGACTCAAAAGTAAAAGAAATTGGAGAAATGTTAGAACTCACATCAACTCTGAATAATAAAGCTGCTGGATTAACAGCGGATGGAAAACAAAAAATTTCTTTAGGAAGAGGATTGGTGAGATCGGATGTGAATGTAATTATGTTTGATGAACCTCTAACAGTTATTGATCCTCATTTAAAATGGGTTTTAAGGTCAAAATTAAAAGAATTACATCAAAAAATTAATCGGACTATGATTTATGTTACCCATGATCAAATTGAAGCCTTAACTTTTGCAGATGAAGTAGTGGTTATGCATGAAGGTCAAATTGTTCAAACAGGTACCCCTGTAGAATTATTTGAAAAACCAAAACATACTTTTGTAGGACATTTTATTGGCTCACCAGGTATGAATATTCTTCCTTGTGAAATTGAAAATGGTCAAATTAATTTTGAAGGAAAGATAATACCTAATAATACAAGTATTAAAAAAACAAATTTTAGTAAAACGCAATTAGGTATTAGACCGGAATTTATTAAATTTTCTAATGATGGAATTAAAGTAAAGATCAAAAGAGTTAGTGATACAGGCAGACATAAAGTAATTGATACTGAGTGTAGTAGTGGAAGTATTAAAATTTTAGCCAATTCTTCTACTGAAATACCTAGTGACAGTGCGCATATTACTTTTGAACAAAAATATACTTATGTATATGGAGATGATTGGATAATTGAATAATGAATAAAACATATAATCAAAAAGCCTGGTTCTTTGTTATTCCTGTATTTGTACTTGTTGCATTTAATGCTGTAGTACCATTAATGACTGTTGTTAATTATTCCTTTCAAGAAACTTTTGGTAGTAACGTTTTCGCATGGGAAGGAACAAGATGGTTCAAGGAAATTTTACATTCCGAAAGATTTCACGCATCTTTAGGTAGACAATTTATTTTTACCTTTATTATTCTTCTAATACAGTTACCTTTAGGTATAGCTATTGCTTTAACTATGCCCAAAAAAGGTTGGGGAGTTCCTGTTTGTTTAATTTTAATGTCAATGCCGTTATTAATACCTTGGAATGTAGTAGGAGCTATGTGGAATATATTTGCTCTTCCAGAAATAGGTTTTCTTGGAAATACTCTAAATTCACTTGGTTTTGACTATAATTTTACTCAACAAAGCGGAGATGCTTGGTTTACAACTATTCTTATGGATGTTTGGCATTGGACTTCTTTAGTTGTTCTTTTATCTTACGCAGGTTTAAATTCAATTCAGCCAGCTTACTATCAAGCTGCAGAAATAGATGGTGCTAGTAGATGGGATATTTTTAGATATATCGAACTACCAAAAATGAAAAAAGTTTTAACTTTAGCTATACTTTTAAGGTTTATGGATAGCTTTATGATCTATACTGAACCTTTTGTTTTAACAGGAGGTGGCCCTGGTAATGCAACAAATTTTCTATCGTTAGATTTAGTAAAAATGGCCTTAGGTCAATTTGATCTTGGACCTGCAGCTGCAATGTCACTTATCTACTTTTTAATTGTGCTTTTAATATGTTGGATTTTTTACAACTTAATGATGAAAGATGAGGGCAGAACATGAAAAAAATAAAATGGGTGGTACCAACATTCTATATAATTTTCTTAATGCTGCCTATTTATTGGTTGCTAAACATGTCATTTAAATCAACTACTGAAATTATAAATGTTTATTCATTGTGGCCACAAGATTTTACATTAGATAATTATAAAACAATATTTACAGATAGTACCTGGTATATGGGTTATGTAAATTCTATTATGTATACAGTTTTTAATACTATAATTTCTGTATCTGCAGCACTTCCTGCTGCGTATGCTTTTTCAAGATATAAATTTTTAGGTGATAAACATTTATTTTTCTGGCTTTTGACAAATAGAATGGCTCCACCGGCAGTTTTCGCTTTACCTTTCTTTCAATTTTACTCATCAGTAAATTTATTTGATACACATATAGCTATTGCGCTATCGCATTGTCTTTTTAATATTCCTCTTGCAGTTTGGATATTGGAAGGGTTTATGTCTGCTGTTCCAAAAGAATTAGATGAAACTGCATATGTTGATGGTTATTCTTTTCCTAAATTTTTCTTTAAAATTTTTATTCCTACAATTGCTGCTGGAATAGGTATTACTATGTTTTTCTGTTTTATGTTTTCTTGGGTTGAATTATTGTTGGCAAAAACTCTTACAGCCACAATGGCAAAACCAATTGCAGCCATAATGACGAGAACCTCAAGTACATCTGGCTATGAACTTGGTTTGTTAGCGGCAGCTGGAAGCTTAACTATTATTCCAGGTGCAATAGTAATTTACTTTGTAAGAAATTATATTGCTAAAGGATTTGCGATGGGGAGAGTATGATTTTTACAAATCTACATGCATCTAGCTGGTCTACGGTTGGCAAACCAAAAGAAAAAGGCCTTTTTGATTTTGATTTTATAACATGGATGGCTTGGACTTGGCCTACTGCAAGTTTTTTTATTTTTATAGCTCTTTGCATCACTGTTATGTATTTCTGGGAAAAAAAGGATCCAGGAGGAAATCCTAGAAAAGGAATATTAACATTAAACACAACAAGAGGAGACAGATTATTTGTTTCACTTCTTAGCGCAGCATTTATTCATCTAGCTTGGCTTGGACTTACTGATTATAATCTTTGGATAGCTACATTTTTATCCTCTACATTTGCAATTTTTGTATTTAGATATGTTTAATTTATGAGCAAAATTGTAATTATTGGAGCTGGAGCAATGGGGTCAGCTTTTGCTGTGCCGTGTGCAGATAATTCAAATGAAGTTTTTTTGGTTGGATCATTTCTTGAAGATAGTGTTGTTGATGAAATCAAAAACTTAAACAATTTTCATCCAATATTAAAAACTCAATTACCTGAAAATATCAAAGTTTTAAAATTTTCAGAATTTAATGATGAGATTAAAATTAATATTGATCTTTTGGTCATAGGAGTAAGCTCAAAGGGAATTGAATGGATTGGAAATGAAATTTCTAAATTTTATAAACCATCAATTGATATTTTGTTACTTACAAAAGGTTTGGCTGTAATTGATGATAAATTTGAAACATTAGCTGAAAAATTAAATAATATACTCAATAAACAAGGAGCAGTTAATGCTAAGATATCAGCTGTTGGAGGACCTTGTTTAGCAATCGGATTAGCAAACAGAATTAACAGTAGCGTTGTTTTGGCAAATGAGAATATAGATGTTGTTAAAAAAATAGGATCAATGATTTCAACAAAATATTATTCAACAGAATACTCAGATGATTTAATTGGTGTAGAGGTTTGTGCTGCAACAAAAAATATTTACTCTATGTTGGTAGGTGCCTCTGAAGGTTTAAGCAGTAACAATCTAAGTGGCGAAATTAAAAAAAAATATTATTTAAATACTGCCGCATCTTTAGTTTATAAAGCAGTTTCTGAAATGAAAAATTTATCAAAAAAACTTCATGGTAAAGAAGAAACAGCATATGGATTAGCAGGATTAGGTGATTTACATGTAAGTTCTGCAGGTGGAAGAAATAGTAAGATGGGATATTACTTGGGTCAAGGGCACCAGTTTGTAGATGCTAAAGCAAAGTTTATGAAAGAGATTACTGTTGAAGGTGCTGACCTTGCATTTGCTATTGGACCAAAAATTCTTAAAGAATTTAATAAAAATGAATTTCCACTTCTAATTAGTGTAATTGAAGCAATTTGTGAAAATAAAAAACTTAAAATTAATTGGTAAATTAATTTTAAGTATTTGTGGGACTATAGAAAAAACAATTAGAGTTTGATTGAGTTTTCTATATGAATTATATATTTAAGAATTTTATGCCAAAAATATTTTCAATTTATGTAAATATAATAGATAGCATTTGTGTCAAAGTTGGCAGATTTGTAATGTATGGTGTTTTTTTCATGATGTTTCTTTTGATATTATCTTTCAACATATATGGTATTATCAATAGGTGTAATTGTTTTTTGCATAAAAATTTTAGTTAAAATTGATTAAGAAAATGATATACAACATCTAACTTCATATAACATTAAATATTATTATGCAAAA
>Ga0233433_10000748_pt1 | contig 34006 bp, 18 predicted proteins | sample SI_122_August201_5_FD_179868 | JGI IMG/M metagenome (GOLD analysis project Ga0233433, IMG submission 179868) | Seawater microbial communities from Saanich Inlet, British Columbia, Canada - SI_122_August2016_100_MG | ecosystem: Environmental > Aquatic > Marine > Inlet | place: Canada: British...
TTATGCCTTTTGACCTCGTAGATCCGCATAAAACCATAGTGCTGCATAAAAAAATGCCACATGTCCCACAGGGCGAGCAAAATGAAAAAGCCGAGATGCCCGTTGAATACGCTCCACCCCACACAGGCGATAATCACTATGGGGGAAATAATAAAACGAGCCTTATAACGATCAAAAAGCTCCTTTTCGCCATAGGCCCGCATCAAGCCAGGTAGGTGATGGCCGACAGCAAAGAAAGCCAACACGAACAAGGCAATGTCAAAAGAACTGAAATAATTGGAGGCAAATTGAAGGGCGATTAACGATAACAAGGGCATACCGATAAAGAATAGCGAATCGCTAGCCCGGTTGATGATCCAGCCCTGGGGGGCGTTACTACTGCTCATCGTTGATACCTGAAAATGGCGATCACCGTTTTATATCCACTATACAACAAGTGGTTGGTCATTCCCCCCCTAGAATCCCGCAAAAATCGAGATAAAGGCCACACCAGCGGTGCGGCTCTCCCGGTCTTGTTCGACCACTTCGAGCGAGCGACGATCAAAGCGCACTCCGAGTTGAGATGTCAGGTTATATCCGAGATACGGGCGTATATTGGTCAGTTGCACCGCCAAAACCGTGCCGCGAAAATCGCCACTCAAAGTGCCCGGAGCCATTTCGGCCTCGTCGCCGATAAGATTGGCGAACTGGCGCTGCTCCAACCCCACCTCGATATGCGTCGCGCGCATCAGGGGAAAACGGGCCTGCAAGAAAAACAGCACATCCCAACTGTGCTGCTTCCCCGCGTTCCGGCTAAAGGGCATCACGCGCAAAAACTCGCTCTTGACCTTCGGTGATATGGTAAAGCGTCCCAATGGCAACATATAGTCGGCCTTATTGATCAGTCCTACGAAACTTGAGGTCTCCCGGCCATTGCGGCCATCCGGGCCAAGCGGATCAAAGGCCACAACCGGCACCCCTTCCTCGTCCAATACAACCTCGAGCAAATCGTCGCGCAGTAACTCGACTTCCACATTGCGCTGTTTCCATAGATCCCACTTGAAGCGATGACGCATACCCCAACGCCTGGGGCTCGTATATTGCCAATCCGTAGCAAAGGTATTGATCCAGGTGTCCTCGGCCGCCAGCAGATCGACGACCGCCTCGTTGCGCCCGCTGGTCTCCACCGGGTTGCCGAATTGCGGCCGGGGCAGGATCCACTGCGAGAGATGGTCGTGGATCGTGTCCTCCGCCCGCTTCAACATATTGTAGGTCCGCACCCTTCCCACCCGCGGCATGTTCATCTCAAAGGTAAAAATACCGTAGGTGGTTTGGTTCTGACGGTCAGCGCCGCGCATTTCTTCGTCGAGACGGCCCACCGTCAACTTGATTTCAGGTGAAACCTCTACGCTGCCGTACACATTGTGTCCCCAATGGTCACGCTTATAGGGATAGTCCGGTGTATCGTCGTTTTCGAAACGGTCGACCCAACCATTGTTGTTGAGATCCATACCGAAGAGAAAGTCGGGCCGATCGATATTATAGCGCAGGAACGGTTCGTCATAATCCGGAAAGTAATTCTGCCGGTCGCCATTGCTGTTCTGGTTAAAATCAGAGAGGAAATCGCCGTTTTCGTCATACCCGGGAAAAACCGCGGGGTCACCGATGCCCTCGGGCCGCACCCTGAACTGCTGCCCTGGGATCGGCACTAGGCTACCTTGATTGAAGCGCAGTTGATCCGGATGGCGGTCGTTGTCGTCGTTGTCGTCGACAAAATCATATATGCGATTCGTCGCTTCAGGTGAATAATCGACCACGCCGCGCCCATTTACCGGGCGCACTGAAGTGCTGTAATTCTCGTCCATCCCGAAGGCTTCGGCGAAAAAATGCCACACGCCCGTTTTTTTCGACAGATTGGCCATCCAGCCAAGTGCCCGAGCGTCGTCAACAATACCAGTGATTGACGGGCGCTTTTTGCTATTTACCGAGGGATATTTGCGATACTGGTTGTTGACATTGAACTCACCGTAGAAGTCAAAACCGTGAAAATCTCGCAGCTCGGCCGTAACACCAAATATCTGGTTGGCCGTGGGCAACCCATAGTCAAAAATCACTTCGCGCTGATTCAGGCGATTGCGGATATTACCCGGGGCTTGCGAGACGATCAGGAACTGCGGCTGCCCCACATTATTGACCTGGCGATCGGAGGCGACTTCGACCCGGTAGTCGTTGGCCACGACCAAGCGGACCCGCACGTTTCTGATCGCGGTAACCACGTCTTCGGCCTCGGACAAGGTCAGGCCCAAGCCCTGCTGCAGCCGCAACCGCAGCGAGATTTCTTCGTTGTCCTCAGTACCGGTCAGCACGTATTTGAGGGTGATACTCTCGGGGCCGTCCGCCGTCAAAAAGCCGTCGCGAACACTGCCGCCCTCGCGCGTCCCTCTAAAGCCGATACTGCTGCCAGTAATAACCGTGTCACGCGCCACCAGCTCGACCCCTTCGGCTCCTTCTACCGGGCGCATCAGCGTCGTCGAAATCTCGATATCGTCGCTAAAAAGCACCGCACCGCCGGTGCCGTCCTCGGGCGAATCGTCGGACAATTTCACTACGAGGAGCGTCTGACGTTGATCGATCTGCCCCCCGGTCAACAGGCCCTTGAAGGGGTTGTCCTCAAAGCTCGCGCGTGCACCGGTGCCATTGTGGGCGTTGACGAAAGTCGCGCCCAAGGTCAAGGAGTTGCTCACCGCCGCCTCAACCCTACCAGCCATCAGGTTGGTAAAATGCGACGCGGGTCGGGTCGGTATTTCGCCGTCGATATCAATGATCGGGTTCGAGATCCGCGAAAAGAGACCGGTGATCTCCACATCGGTGCTCGCGGCACTGATCACGACCCCATTGAAGCCAGACTTGCGAAAGGTCATCGGTGTCAACGTGGTGCCGATTTCGTCGCCGATCATAATCGAATAGCTATAATCGCCGCCCTGATCGGAAGCGATAACCAATCGATTGAACCAGCTCGCGTAAAAACCCGGTTTGGTGATCTCGCTCGCCTCGAAAGTCTGCGGCTGCCGCTGACGCCAATCGTAGACCAACCGGCCGCGAGTGATCAGTTCGCCGAAGCTGTCGTAAAAATAAAAACCTTCCTGATTGCGGTCGATATAGCGCAGATAGGAGTCTTGCGCGTAGTTGGTCTGCTCCCACTGGCGCCGACCATACTCGCTAAAGAGCTCTTGCGGCAGATACCACCGCTGAACGGTCGGATCGAGCGAACCAATCTCGATCGAAACGCCCGCAGCTGAATAGGTGTTGCGACCACCGACCCGCCGCCCGAGCCGATTGCCATAATCGACTTGCGCGCTGATATCGGCCACCAGCACCAATAACGCTACCGCGATCAGAGCCGCCGTGCAATTGGAAATCCGCATCATTACTGCAGCCCCGCATAGACGGTAAGAAAGCTGGTGGTCACGTTGCTGGTTTCATCGCCCTTTTTAAATCCGCCGGTCGCCGTCTCGGTAATGCCCTCGGTTAGGATTCGCGAAAAACGCAAACCGATTTGCGTCGTCAACACATAGCCCTGGTAGTTCGAAATATTTGAAAGCTGCACCGCGATCGTCCGCGCGCTAGTATCTCCGGTCTCCCTAGTGAGCCCCAGATCGACCATTTCGTCTTCGTCGGCGACCAGATCCCGCAACCACAGCAGTTCGATGCCACCCTGCAACAACGTATTCTGCAAAGCCGGAATCTGCGCCAGTAATATGCCAGTGCCCGTCCATTGCTTACGTTTGTCTTCGCTGGCCAGAAACGGCGTCTGCCGTAGATATTCGCTCTTGAATCTCGGGCGCAAGCTCAAACGCCCCAGATCGTAGGCGTAATCGATTTTGTTGATCGCGCCGAAAAAGCTGGAATTGTCGCGCAACAAGCGGTTGTCGATATCGCGCAAGCCCTTCTGGGCTTGGTTGTAGAGATCCCATTTGAACTTGTTGATCAACCGCAGCTTGTCGATGCCCTCATAGTCGAAACCCAACCAGGTGGTGTTGATCCAGGTATCCTGTGCCGGCAGCAAGTCGCGTACCAATGGTTGAATACCCGTCGCCTCGACAAAGGGCGTAAGCTCACGCCGGTCATCCGGAATCGTATCCTTCGCGCGCTTGAGCGATTGAAAAACCTGCAAACGCCCCATGCCCGGATAGCTCTTATCGAGTGAAAAGAGCAGGAAATTGGTCTCGTTGGTACGATTGACCGAAATCATCTCCTCGTCGGTGCGTCCTATGCTCAACTTGATATCGGGCGAGATAAATGCCCCGACATAGAAGTTATAACCGCGACGGTTGGGCTTGTAGGGATAATCGGGCAAGTCATCGTCTTCGAAACGGTCGATCCAATTATTATTGTTGTGGTCGATGCCAAAGAGAAATTCGGGCCGGTCTACCTCGAAGCGCAGAAAAGGCTCCTCGTAATCGGGAAAGACATTGGTGACCGTGGCATTGTCGTTCTGGTTGAAATCCGAGATAAAGTCATTGTTCTGATCCCAGCCCGGAAAGATCAGCTTGTCGTTCAACTGGCCGAAACGCGTCCAATCCGGAAAGCGATCCTGGTCGTCGTTGTCCTCGACAAATTCATAGAGGTAGCGCTGGGTATTGTCATATTGCACGTCGCCATTGGAATCGGCCAGGAAGGCCGTGGTCGAATAGGCTTCGTCAAAGGAGTAGCTCTCGCCGAACAGATACCAGGGGTAGGCTTGTTTGGCGAGATTGAAATGCCAAGCGTCGGCCTCTATCGACGAGATCTCGTGTTGTTTGCCCGCGGTGAAGGTCGCGGCGTTGGGATATTGATTGTATTTCTTATTGCGATCCCACTCGCCGTAGAAGTCAAACCCCAGCACTTCGGTCCCTTCGATCGAGAAACCACCGACCAAATTGCCCGTCGGCAGCCCATAGTCAAAACGGACCCGCTGCAAGTTCGAGATGTCCTGCACGTTGCCATCGGCCTTGCGCACCGTGAGAAAAGCCGGTTCGGATGAGTCGATCGACTCGGGGCTGAGCGGCGCCGAAGGCATCGGGCGGCGACCGGTCTGCTGGCTCGACCACATGTCGACCCTGAAGTCGTTCGCCATTACATAGTCAAACTCGACTGCGATAATCGAAGTCGGGTCCGGACCGATATAGGCGGGATCGTCGAAGTCGTAGTTGAGCACGATCCGCTCAGGACCATCGGCGGCGATAAAACCGGCGCGCTGGAACCCGCCGAAGATGATCGGCCATTCCGCCCCGCCACGCACGACCTGCTGCAGGTTCCAGGACTCCTCCTTACCGGTCTCGAAATTCTTGCTGACAATGCGCACGTCGTGGCTAAAGAGCGCCGCGCCGCCTTCGCCGTCTTCGGGCGAATCGTCGGCAAGTACTATTGCAATAGCGGTCAACGGCGTGCTGCTCTGGCCGGAAGTCAGAGTTCCAGCGACCATATCACCGCTAAAAAGGTCGAGACTGGTATTGGAGTTGCGGGCATCGACCAACGTCGCGCCCAACTCTATAAAGTCGCCGAGTTGGAATGTCGCGCGACCACCGAAAAGGCTGGTGGCATTGGTCCGCGTGATCGGCTGGTTCGTCGTACCGCGAATCGGCTCGCTGGCGCGCGAAGCCAATACTGTCGCGGCGTATTTGTCCGACGAGAAATCGATCTGGACGCCGTTGAAGGTCGGTTTGGAAAAGGTCATCGGGGTGAGCGTCGTACGGATTCGGTCACCGACGGTGATCGAATAGTGGTATTCCCCCTTGGAATCACCACCGATGGTGACCGAGTTGAACCAAGACGAGAAGCGGCTGTTCTGAAATATACTGCTACCCAACTGCTGCGGCTGATCCTGGCGCCAATCATAGACTAACCAACCACGGCCGATGAAGTTGCCGTAAAAATCGTAGAAATAGTCGCCTTCCAGCGTGGTGCTGACATAGCGCTGGTAGGGATCGCGGGAATAATTGGAATACTCCCACTGGCGCCAACCGTACTCGCTATACAATTCCTGGGGTATATACCATTTTTTCACCGCGGGATCCAAGGCACCGAACATCACGCCCGAACCCTGGGGTTCAAAGGAGACTTTCCCCCCCCGCTGTGTGCCCAATCGGCTGCCGTACTCTTGCCCCGATGCGGCCCCGCCCCACAGGAACAGGCACGTCAGACAAAGCAAACTATAATATCTATACACTTTCAAACTCGATCCCTCCCTTTGTACTCGACTACAAATATATATTTCCAATAAACTCAGTAGGCCACCGCGACGATCCCAATACCCTTTTCACTACCGGTGCCCGCTTTGAGCGACACCGCGACGAGATAGTTGCCCGGAGGCACCATGTCGCCACCATCGTCTCGTCCGTCCCATGCGCGGGCGAAGCGGCCGCTAGAGTCTAGGCCGTCATAAAGTCGCCGGATCTCGCGCCCGGACAAATCGTAAATACGAACTTTCACCGGCGCCAGCCGCGCGATATTGGTGATATCGTATTGGATCGTCGTCGCGTCGTTGATCGCATCTCCATTCGGCGAAAAAGCACCCGGAACGACGGCGAGATTAACCAGCAGGTCACGCACAATCGGCACCGCGACCGAGAGATTACCCGTCAATGGCGTGCCAACGGGTTGTATATCGGTATCGACGAACCCGTCGGCGCTCAAATCCACAGCATTCCCCGGCACCGCGTTCTGACCAATGGTCTCGCTAGCATCAGGGTTGAGCGCCCGTCCGGTAAAGGTCGTGCCAAAACGCAATACCGCCGCGTCAAACTCGACCTTGAGCACCGTGCCATCTCCTTCAATTAATGGAAAGCCTACGACGAGGGCATTGTCACTCACCTCTATGATAATGATATCATTTTGACTAAGCGGTAACGCGTCTAGCGACATCCCGGTAAAATCAGCCATCAGTACCGAGCCATCGGGGTTCGTGACGCTGATCCGCTGGACGGCCTGCGCCTTTAATGGCGTATTGATCTCGAAGCGGTCAAAACCCCGATCCTGACCGGGCCGTGACTGGTTGCGCACTGCATAGGTAAAACTCGTCTGTTGCCCGACCGCCGCCTCGCGCGGCGAAATCTCGCCGATAATGTGCTCAGCAAAAGGCGGCGTAACCACCTCAAAGGACAACGCCCCTACTCCCCTGGCCGCTTTAAATTCCTCGCTGATAAGGTCAACTGAAAACTGAAAGTAACGCCTGGGACTAACCGCGATGATCGGTACGCCCATGCTCGCATCCTCAATCTCGGCCTCGGATACCACCGCACTGGACGAATATGGCGGTGACCAACCGCTCCAATTCGTTACATCCTCGCGAATCCCACCCTTGTCTTCGTTTTTTAGACTATTGAATTCCGATTCTTCCAACGTGACCTGGATCTGCTGCTGGAGCGGCAGATCGTTAAATGCCTCGAAGGCCTCGCGAATATCGAGCTCCTCGTTATCGAGCACTGTCTCGACCAGAGTCTTCAATTCGGCATCTTCGACATCGTCAGCCCATTTCCACGGCACCGGATCACCCGATGTGGTCGTGCCGGCCCTATTGCCCGAAGTCGCACCGCCACCGGTGCGAAAGACACGCTCACCCGGACGAATCTTATTGTATTCCACAGGATCGGCATCTTGGCCGATGCGCGTGCGAATCTCCACACTCGAACGCCCCTCGTCGCCCTCGCTGACCTGGACCCAGCGCAAATTTCCGAATAGCGCCAAATCGCCAAAATCCATTAAATCAGAGAGATAACGAGCTTCCGGCACAAAACCGGTGCCAAAAATCTGGAACTCGGCGATTTCAAAACCGGCGGTAGTCAGCGATTTCAAACGAATATGACGAACGTATTGCGGTTCAACCCGCAGATTGACCACCGACTCTTCGTTAAGACTTTGCAATGCAATGGTCTGGTAAATTGGGCGACCTTCGAGTTGGCTCTGGTCAGTGCCGTCGTTAAGAAAGAGTTCGAAGCCGCGCATAAAGTCATTCTGGAAGGGAAAGGCCGGCGCCGGGAAAGCCGCATCGGCATTGCGCGGAAAAAACTTAAAGCGGTTAATGCCGAAACGCGCGCCCAAATCAAGATCGATGATGATACCGAGCACTTGCGCGGCCTGCCCCGCCGCGACCCGCAAATCGAGCGCGGTGAGTCCATCGTTATCGATCATATTGGGTAGATCAGCGCGAATGCGTTGCGCGTTGGGCGAAGTAATTTTGCCACCGCGGTCCTCAGACGCAGCCCCGACCGCGATATTGAGCGTCGTATCCGCTCTTTGCGGAAAGATCCAGTTAGGTAAATCTGCGGAATTGAAATCTATAACACCGCCTGGAGTATTGGTGTGTTCCACTTTGACGGCGCTGCGAATAACCGTGGGCTCGATACCATCACCACCCTCCTCCCAACTCAGCCCTTGGCCGCCGATTATAATCACTTCTGCTTCCCCTGGCATCGCACTTAGACCAAGCGTCAGGGCAAAACAGAGAAGAAGGGACCTCGTATACCAATGGGTCTTCAACAGCATCGCAGCGGCACCTCGCAAATTAAAAACGATCTTATCAATAGTTAGTATGCAATTGCTTTTGCAAAGACTGTAATCATATTTGCCAAAGCACACCCCAACCACTTGAATTTATTAGAATTCGGAGCGTGTGAAACCACACAGCCTTCGCTAAACTTTCGGGACTATTAATAACATATAGTTTTGTGGAGAGCAAGCGTTTTCTCCGAACTGTACCGCCCGAACACTATATCTAACCCTATGACATTTTCCCCTTTGCTCCAGTACTTTATGACCTTCGATTCATCAACCTACCTGTAATCACTAAGGCAGCACCTCAGAAATAAGATCGAGATCTTAATCGTTATTTCTACAAGACGCTAACTAAATCACCAGATTTTTGTATATTACAACTCTACTAATACGAACCGACAAACACAGTTATTTGATAGGAGACTACTTCGCCAATGCAGATCATCCGAATCTCTCTGCTAATCGCCGTTGGCCTTTGGCTAGGTTGCAGCGAACCGACTGAAGAGATAGCCACTCTCGCCAAGGTCGGCACCGAAACAATTACCGCCGATGACTTCTCCACTTTCGCCGCCAGCATTCCCGACGGTATGAAGCGCGGTACAACGCCCTTAGAAGCCACTAGGTCTCTGCTCGGCAGCTTGATCGACAAAACCCTGCTGCTCACTGAAGCCAGTACCGTAGACCTAGAAAACGACCCCGAATTCTTAGCAGCCATCGCCAAAGAAGCCAAATCGCGTATACTCAATCTCTACCAGAAGCAGGAGATCAGCGATAAAATTGCGATCAGTGACGAAGAGCTCGAAGAGCACCAGCGCGCCACCTACCGCCATCGCGCCTTGCGCTTTAGCGGCATCATGCTCAAAACGAAGGCTGAGGCAGAAAAGACCATTGCCGACTTGGAAGGCGGGGCCGATTTCCACAAGTTAGCCACCGAGCGTTCGGTCCACCGCGAAACGGGCGAACGCGGCGGCGATAGCGGCGGTTACAAACTGCTCGATCAGACGGTTCCGACCATCGCCGAAAACGTATTTCCGCTTGAGGTCGGCCAAATTTCCGAGCCCACGCCCGTACCGCATAAAGGCGAAGTTCACTTTGTCATCTTTAAAGTGCTCGACGAAATGCCCGTGCCGCTCGACGCCACCTACGAATCGGTCAAAGAAGAAGTCTTCGCCCGCAAACGGACCGAGCGCATCACCGAATTGCTCGCCTTTATCGAAGAAAAATACCAGCCTCAGATCCAAGATGACCACATGGGTCCGCTGGCAAAATTGAGCAATGCGACCCCCGACGACCCTCTCGTGCTACCCGAGGAAGAGGGCAAACTGCCATTGGTCTCTTTCACCGGCGGCGAAATCACCCTCGCTGAGTTCCTCATCGATGCCAAAGAGGCCCACGTCAATCCGCGTGATTTCACCGACCCCGCCCGAATCAAGACCATTCTCGAGCGCATTTTCATCCCCGCGCATCTCTTTATGGCTGAAGCCTTCGGGTTCGGCATCGACAAGGATCCCCGACTCGCCAAGTTCCTCGACAAACGCAAAACCTCGATGTTGCTCAGCTTGTTGCGCAAACGCCAAGTCGATCAGTATATCGCAGTCAGCAAGGACGAAGCCCGGGCCTTCTACGACGCGAATCCCGGGAAATTTGTCCCACCGGCAACCACCAGCGCCGCCGAAGTCCTCGTCGCCAGCGATTCGTTAGCCCAGCATGTCAAACGACTCATGCAGGAAGGCGAAGACCCGCAAGCGCTCTTTGAGCGCTATTCACTGCGCGAAGAAGCCGCCCATCACAACGGCCGCCTCGACATCAACGCCTATAACCAGTCATACTTCCCCGAGATCATCGAGGTTATGAAAGAGCTCGAGATCGGCCAGGTCGGTGGACCGGTCAAACTCAAGGAAGGCTATTCAGTCTTCAAGGTTCTCGAGCGCAAACAAGAAAAGTCGCAGTATAACGAAGAGTCGGAGCGCCGCTCGCACGCCTATGTCAAAGTCGACAAGGCGAAACGCAGCTATGTCAAATACGTGCAGTCACTGCGGGAGAAATATCCGGTGGAGATCAACGAGGAAATACTGCAGAAAATAAGCGCTGAGCCTAAATTATAGCCGCGCCCTATTCGGGTTCGCGGACCTGCAAAACCTGATTGGCCGCGACATCGCGTAGGATTTGCACGGCACCGCTGGGCCAGTGCAGTTCAATACGCTCGACCCGTTGGGCCGCGCCTAGGCCGAAGTGCACCCGCCGATCGTTCATCGACAGGTAGCTGCCGCCGCTGCGGACCTCGGCGTATTGTTTTAGGCCGCCGACCTCCAGTTCGATGCGGGTGCCGATGCCATCGCGGTTACTGCGGGTGCCTATCGTATCAATCAACAGGTAGTTGCCTGCGTTACCGCCGTCGTTGCGCAACAGCCGCGGCGGGCCGTTAAGCTCAAGCACAAAAAGATCGACATCGCCGTCTGAATCGTAATCGGCCATGCTCGCCCCCCGACTCACCCCACTCAGTGCTAGTCCCGGTCCCAACCGGTCCGACACCTCTGTAAAATCACCCGCACCCAGATTCTCATAAAACTGGTTCCCCTCGTTATAGCTGGCGGCCAGCCCCGGCAGATCGGCCTGGGGATAGGTGTGCCCGTTCGCCACGAAGAGGTCGCGGTCGCCGTCGTTGTCATAATCGATAAAAACGGTGCCCCAAGCGACATGACGACTATCCGCACTGGCGATTTTCGCCTGGTAGGAGACATCCGAAAAAAAACCGCCGCCGTCGTTTTTATACAGCGCATTGTTCTCGTCGGCAAAATTAGTGACAAAAATATCCGCCAACCCGTCGTTGTCGTAGTCGGCCATCGCCGCGCCCATACACCCCTGGGTCACTCCCTCGCCATTGTAGGCCACCCCCGCCATCAGCGCGACTTCCTCGAAGCCCTCGCCGGCCATATTGCGAAAAAGTTTATTCGGCGTCGAATCGTTGGCGACGAATATATCCTGCCACCCGTCGGCGTCGTAATCACCGAAGATCGCCGTCATCCCGTAATGGGCTTCACCGGCCAACCCAAGTTCTTCGCCGCGCTCAACGAAGGTGCCGTCCCCCTGGTTCTCATAGAAGACGTCCGCACCCGGCAAGAGCCCCACCGGCCCGCAATAAACCTTGACGTTTTTCCATAGACAGGGAATCGGCGACTCGTAATCGAGCGAGAAATCGACATAATTCGCCACGTAGAGATCGACATCGCCATCGCGATCGTAATCGCCGAAGGTCACGCCGGTGCCCCAACCTCGATGCCCCACTCCCGCCACTGCAGTCGCATCGGCGAAACGGCCGTCACCGCGATTGCGATAGAGAGTATTACGGCCAAAATTAGTGACGTAGAGATCGACCTGCCCGTCGTTGTCATAATCGGCCGCTGCGCTACCCATCGACCAACTCGTATCCCCCACTACCGCGCGTTCCGTGACATCGACAAAAAGATCGCCGTCGTTGCGATAGAGCCGATTTTGCGGATGCTGCCCGGCGGCGAAACCGGCAAAGGAAGAACCATTGGTTATATAGAGATCCACATCACCGTCAGCGTCATAATCAAAAAAGGCCGCGCCGCCCATCATACCTTCGACGATATACTCCTGAGTCGCTCCCGAAGTATTGACCATATCGATGCCAAGCGCCTTAGCACGATCGACAAACTGCACCGAGGCGGCAGCGCTCACCGCTGTCCACACCCCCATCATTGCGCAACACAGTACAAATAGATTTTTTCCGCGAACCATTGGCAACCCGAGATAGATGGTTTATAATTCCACAGCTTAGAGATAAATAATATGTTCTGTACGCTTAAGACCCGCAAATACCGCAAGTTATCGCCGCATACGCCCCCATGATCTCACACGCTATCCCCGCCCTAGCGCTTCTTTTCGCAATATACTCATGCGGCGGTGAAGCAGAACAAGTGACAACGAAGACCGCCACCGCATCTCCAGTCGCGCAAGGGCGCGAGCATTTTCTCGCCGATCGTTATTCGGAAGCGATCACCGCCTTCGAAGCAGCCCTGGCCGACTCGACCGGCGATCTCGCAGTCCATCGCCAACTTGGCCGCGCCCATCTGGCCCTCGGCCGCTATGACACCGCGCAAAGCTATATTGAAAAAGCGCTCGCTGCAGAGGATCAAAATGCCGAACTCTACGATATTCTCGGCGCCATTCACATGGGCCGCGCTTTTTCCCAAGCCCATTACCGCGATACCGATGACGCCCTCGTCGCCTTCCAACAAGCCCTCACCATAGACCCTGAGCGTGGACACACGCTTTATAATATGGGGTTGGTCTACGCCTACCGCGATAGCGCCGCCTTAGCCGAGCAATACTACCAACGCGCCCTAGCCGCCGATTCCACCCTTGCACCCGCCTATAAGAAACTCGGCTTGGCGGCGCGTAAAGAAGGGGATCTGGAGCAAGCCATCCACCACCTCGAACAAACCATACGATACGCACAAGAAGACGCCGAGGCCCACTTCTACCTCGGCATGCTGCACCGTGGCCAAGGCCAATACGAAGTCGCCCTGCAATACCTCGAACGCGCCGCCGAACTCAACCCGCACTCACCGCAGATCCACTCAAATCTCGCCGGCGTCTACTTGCGCACCGGCCGGCGTCAGGACGGTCAGCGCGCGCTGCAACGGTCGGAGATATTACGGCAGAACAAACGCGGCATCGGCTCCGAGATCACTTCCCCCACCGGCGGCGCCGTCGCCATCGGACCGGCGACGGCGCACTACAATATGGCGCTCAACCTCGCCTTGCGGGGCCGACACGAAGAAGCGCTCATCGAATACAGAAATGCCATCGAACTCAACCCCGAGCACAAAGACGCCTATAGCGGCTTGGGGATCCTGCTGACCTGGAAGGGACAATTAGATGAGGCGGCCGAAGTCTTGCGCCAGGCCGTCGACCTCGATACCCGTGACCCGATAAACCGCACCCGCCTCGGCATGGTCTACTTCAAGCAATCCCGCCTGCACGCAGCTCGGGCCGAACTCGAAATGGCGCTGGTCATCGACGACTCGCTCGCCGAAGCCTCTTACGGCCTGGGGTTGATCGAAGCGCGCCAAGGCCAAATGGCCCAGGCGGCGACCCGCTTCGCCCGCGCCGGAGCCCTGCGCCCGGACTACGCCGAAGCCTTTATGAACCTAGGCGTCGCACGCATGCGGCTGCAGCAATCCGCCGAGGCTGTCGACGCCTACCTCAAAGTCAGCGCGATCGATCCGAACAACGCCCGGGTCCATATGTATCTCAGCGACGCCTACTGGCAAATGGGCGACAGCCTGCAGAGCGTCGCGCACCGCGACCGCGCCCACCGACTCGGCCAGCCGGGAGAATGATCGCCATGCGCACCCTTGTTTCGAATCTCTGCCTCAGCCTGTTACTGCTGTCCACGCAAGTCAACGGGCAAACAAATACCCCGCGCGATATAGATATCGACGGCCAGACCTACAGCCTAATCAGCGCGACCGAACTCCTAGACTCATTGCGGCGGGCACCGTCGACGGCCCAGCTCGAATACCGCGACATCGCCGTCGACGGGCCGCTCTTCTCGCCCACCGCCGACCTCGACACCGTACGGGCCCGCCTGACCTTCGCCAATGTCGTGTTCCTCAAGGAAGTATCCTTCAATGGCATCGTGTTCAACGCCGAGACACGGTTCGAAAAAGTGCAATTCAACGGCGGCCTTTCTGCATTGGGCGCGCGTTTTAACGGCGACCTGACACTCAGCCAAAGCACCTCGCGCAAACACACCAGCTTCAAAAAAGCCGTGTTCGCTGGGGCTGCCGATTTTTCCAACAACCAATTCAAGCAAACCACCTCCTTTATCGAGGCGCACTTCGCGGCCACCTCCTTCGCCAACACCCACTTCGCCGCCGACACCTATTTCGAGCGCGCGGATTTCGGCAAAGACGCCGATTTTCGCGACGCTTTCTTCGAGGGCATCGCCGCCTTCAAAGAAACACAATGGCACGGCGCAACATACTTCGGCGGCGCCCGCTTCCAACAACGGACCCGTTTCTGGCAAGCCCGTTTCGACGGTCCAGTCGACTTCGACAACGCCCGTAGCCGCGGCGAAATATCCTTCAAGCAGGCAGTCTTCGCCGGCCCAACAACCTTTCGCCATATCACCTTCGTGCACCCCGCCCGCTTTACCCGCGCCACCTTTCGCCAATCCGTCAGCTTCGCCGACAGCCGTTTCAAAAAAGCGGCCGAATTCACCGGCGCCCGTTTCGAAGCCGACCTCGACCTCAACGCCTATTTCAAAAGCGTGCTCGACCTGCGCTATAGCCGCGGACCTAGCCTCAACCTCTTGCCGCCCTTCGGCGAACGCGCCACGGTCAACCCCGATTCGACCTTCACTGATACCGCGCGAGTCTATCTGCAACGCGCCAATTTCGAGCATATGCTCTTCCGCTGGCAACAATTGGCCGGCCGCCTCGCCAGCAAAGATAGCACCGGCCACGACCTCGGCTTCGTTTACGACGGACTGCGCCACCATCTGGCGAGCAAAGGCCTCAGCACCGATGCCCGCGTCTGTTTTGCCGCGAGCATGGACCACCGACTACAGACCCTCAACTGGCGCGAGGCAGAATGGCACTGGCTACAGTTGCTGCGCCTGAGCACCCGCTACGGCACCGACATCGGCCGCCTCGCGCTCTTCGCCGTCGGCTCTATCCTCGTATTCGCCCTGCTCTACCGCATCTTCGGCCTGCCGCCCTCGTTCAGCGGCTACCTTTACTTCAGCCTGTTGACCTTTCTGCGGGCTGGGCCGCCCGCCGGGTCCGCAGGCGCGAGAATCTCCCGTATGCTCATCGTCGCGCAAATGCTGCTCGGTTGGCTCTGCCTCGGCTTATTCCTGCTCACCTTGCTTACCTCCTTCTGAGCCCGCCGATGCCCGCCCTGCCGTTCTTTCTCGCCCTGCTGCTCAACGCCTGCTCGCAACCGCAAGATCCGGTGGTCACCCCATCGGCTGTGCAATTTATAGATGCAGCCGCGCAGGCCGGGCTCGAATTTGAGCATTATAATGGGTTTTCGGGCGACTACTACTACGTCGAAACCTTCGGCCCAGGATCGGCCTTCTTCGATTACGACAACGACGGCTGGCAGGATATCTATCTCGTAAACGGCAGCTACCTCACCGGACTAGCCCCGGACCCGCTGCCGAGCAACCAACTCTACCGCAACCTCGGCGACGGCACCTTCGCCAACCGCACCGACGCGACCGGCGCCGGCGACCAGGGTTATGGAATGGGCGCAGCGGCAGCCGATTTCGACAACGACGGCGACCAGGATCTCTATCTGAGCAACTTTGGCCGCAACGGGCTCTACCGCAACGACGAGGGGCATTTTACCGATGTCGCCGCCGCCGTCGGCGTCGACGATGCACGCTGGAGCACCAGCAGCGCCTTCCTCGACTATGACCTCGATGGCGATCTCGATCTCTTCGTCGCCAACTACGTAGACTTCAACCTCAACTCCAATGTCGTATGTAAAGAAGGTAAGATCCGCACCTATTGCCGCCCGCAAGCCTATGAAGCGCTCGGCGATATCCTCTACCGCAATGACGGCAGCCGCTACAGCGACGTCACCTCGACAGCCGGCATCATTTTGAAGGGGCGCGGCCTCGGCGTTGCTCTCTCTGACTACGACCTCGATGGCGACACCGATATCTACGTCGCCAACGACGGCACCATGAACTTCCTCTACGAGAACCGGCGCGGCAGCTTCAGCGAAACCGGCCTGCAAGCCGGGACCCGCTACAACGAGGACGGCCGAGCCGAAGCCGGGATGGGCGTGGATTTCGGCGACTACAACAACGACGGACACCAGGATCTTTTTGTTACCAATTTTGCCTATGAAACCAATACCCTCTACCACAATAGCGGCGAGGGCCACTTCAACGATGTCGCCACCCGGGTGGGCCTGTCCGAAGCGAGCTACGACCCACTGGGCTTCGGCACCAAGTTTCTCGACTACGACAACGACAACGACTTGGACCTCTTTATAGCCAACGGCCACGTGCTCGACCTGATGGACCAGGTCGATACCACCCTCACCTTGACGTATTACCAGAGTAATCAACTATTGCGCAACGACGGCGGAACACATTTCACCGATGTCTCGGCCGAACTCGGCCCGGGTTTCGCCGCAAAAAATGTCGGACGCGGTACTGCCGTAGCCGACTACGACAACGATGGCGACATCGACCTGTTAGTCAACGGGGTCGCCGACCCGCCGCGCCTGCTGCGCAACGACGGCGGCAACCAACAACACTGGTTGATCGTCGAACTGGTAGGCGCCGGACACCGCGACGCGTTGGGCACACGAATCGTCGCCCGCTTTGACGCAACCTCCCAAACCCGCGAGCGCCAGTCGGGCGGTTCCTATCTCTCCAGCCACGACCCCCGCCTGCACTTCGGCCTCGGCTCGGCGACCAACGTCGATCTCGACATTCGCTGGCCCGATGGACAAGAGCAGCAATTACGCGCCGTCGCAGCAAATCAGATCCTGCGCCTGAGTCAACGCCCTGCCCCATGAACCTGACTAGATATCTATGAGCGCCGCGCCCACTCTCTTTACCCTACTCGCAATCCTATACGCACCGCTGTCCTCGCTCGCCCGCCGCTCTATAAGCAGAGCAAAACCAACGCCGGGCAATAGCGTCTATCGGCGCACCGCGTTCCGGCTTTGCCTAATTTGCATGCTTTGCTCTTGCTCCGACGCCCCACCAACACTCGAGTCGTTCGAAGGGCCTAACGGCGTTATCGCCGCACGGGCTACCTCTGCCGGATTCGCCGCCGAAGCCCCGAATGACGGCGCCGCAGGACGATCGTTCGCGCAAGCCGAAACCTATTTCAGCCAAAGCCGTTATCGCGAAGCCGCCGCCGCCTACCGCCAATCCATCGCCGAGACGCCGACAATGGCGGCGCACCTCAACCTCGGCATCACCCTGCTCAATGCCGCCGACCTAACATCGGCCGAAAAAGCCTTAGCCAGTGGTTTGGCGCAAAGCCGCAAGCGACAGGATCTTGCTTTAACCGCTGCTTTCTTGGGCAATATCGGCAATGTCTACGCCAACCAGAACAACCTGTCCAGATCGCTCGCTGCGTTTCGCGACGCCCGCGCGATATACCAGAAGCTCCCGCGCCCGATTGGGGAGGCCGAGAGCCTCGGCAATATCGGCATGGTGTATTTTTTGCGCAGCGAGCTCGACAGCGCGCAAACCGCGCTCAAAGACGCGCTGAAAATCAATCGAGAGATCGATTATCCACGTGGGCAGGCACAGGACCTAGACCGGCTCGGCACCGTCTACATCCTGCGCGGCGAACTCGACAGTGCCCTGACCAGTTACCAGGCCGCGCTCGACATCAACCGGAAAATCGGCTATAGAAACGGGGAAGGACGCGTCCTCGGTAATATCGGCAATGTGCGCTTCGAACGGCGGGAATTCGACCACGCCCTCAAGGCCTACCAGGACGCCCTAACGATCAATCGGCAGACCGAACACCGGCGCGGCCAGCTTACCCAGCTCACCGGCATCGGCCTGGTACACCGCCAACAGGGCAATCTCGAAGCGACGCTGGACGCCCATCGACAAGCCCTCGACATCAGCCGCGATATCGCCCCGCCGAGCGAACAGGGTGCGCTGCTCGGCGAATTGGGCAAAGTCTACTTCCTGCAAGGTCAGCTCGGCGAAGCGTTAAAAGCCTATGAAGAATCCCACGAAATATTCGTCGGCACCAACCAGTTCCGCGAACAGGCGACACAGCTCGACCAGATCGGCACCGTGCATATTCTCCAGGGCAAAAGACCAGAGGCCTTGGACTTCTATCGCCAAGCCCTGGCCATTTTTCGCCAGATCGACCACCCCAGCGGCCAAGCCGAGCAACTCAACAAGCTAGGCGCTCTCAACCAAGGGCTCGGCCGTCTAGAAGCCGCCCTGCAGGCCTATCGCGAGGCCCATGAGATCTATCGGCGCTTCGACCGCCATGTCGAGGGAGCCACACAACTCGACAATATCGGAGCCGTCTACGTACAACAAGGCGATTTAGCCCAGGCGTTGCATACCTACCAACAAGCCCTGCACATCTTCACCCGCATCGGCCACCGCCAGGGCCAAGCCGCCGAATTGAGCAATATCGGCAATATACATTTTAACCAAAACAAACTGGACCAGGCCCTATCTTCGTTTCAGGATGCACTCTACATCTTCAAACTCATCGACCACCCCCGCGGCCAAGCCGACTGCTTGGGCAACATCGGCTTGGTGCAATACGAGCAAGGCCTTGCAGATAAGGCTTTGGACAACCTGCGACAAGCGCGAACAATCTATGCTAAGATCGGTGCGCGCAACACAGGCTACGAGCAAACAGAAAAAGCCATTAACGAGATCGAAACCGCTGGACAAAAACGTTAGGAAAATTGTTAATGGTGAGCGTGCGCATCGTCTCCCGCACGCTCACTAAAATCAATAACGGGGCGCTCCATTAATACCGCCCGCCCCGTCCCCTCGCGCAGCACCCAGGCCCGATCGAGTTCGGCCCCGACAAAGCGTTCAATAAGACCCGTCGCCGGCCAACGCACTTCGATGGATTCGATTTTGGTGGCCTGCCGCAACCCCATTTCCTGCAGCAGACTCGAGCCGCCAAAACTACCGCCCGTACCCACCACGGCATGGATCGCCCTTTCGCGCCCGGCTTCGCGCACCTTCACCGCAATGCGCGCCCCGATCCCGTCACGGCTCGAAACGGTGCCCTGCGCTTTCAGCGCGATCCAGTGATTGCCGTGCCCCGGATTTACATAGAGCGCGTTGTAATACACATCCCCCGAATAAGCCCCGCCCATCACCTGGTAAATATCCTCGTCGCCGTCGTTGTCCAAATCGCCGAACGCGACGCCGTGCCCCTTTTGCAAATGGCCAAAACCCCCTGCACTCGTCACGTCCTGGAAAGAGCCGGCCCCGTCGTTTCTATACATGCGATTGGGCAATAACGAACGAAAATCGGGGTTGCCGGTACCGATATACAAATCGGCGAAACCATCGTTGTCCAAATCGCCGAAATTTGCCCCCATCGCCAAGACTGCACCTTCGAGCCCGTTGTCTTGCTCGTGCACAAAAGTCCCATCGCGCAAGTTGCGAAAGAGCCGGGACCTGGCCGCGGACGTCGGCAGCCGGAGATAAACCGCGGCGATGTCAATCGCGTCATTGTCGTAACCACCGACAAAAAGATCTAACCAGCCGTCGTTGTCGTAATCCCAAAACCACGTCGGAAAACTCCACACTGGCTCACTGACCCCCGCCGACACCCCGCGTTCGCTGAAACCCCGCTCACCGTCGTTGCGGTATAACGCGTTGACTTGGCCCATCCGCGACAAGTAGAGGTCGATATCGCCATCGTTGTCCACATCGCCCCAAGCGACACCTTTAACATAGCCGATATTGTCGATACCCAAGACCTGTGCCCGCTCGACAAAGGCCTCACCGCCCTGATTGTGGTAGAGTTGGCAGGCGTGCCTTTCCCAGTCGTTAGACTCGTTTCCGATATAGAGGTCAACGAAGCCGTCGTTGTCGTAGTCGCCCCAAGCCGCCGTCTGCGTCGGGTGGAAGGAAAGTAGACCCGTCGTTTCTGTAACATCGACAAATTGACCACCGTCGTTGCGCAAAAGCGAGTTGGGATGATGCCCATCCTCGTTCCACCAGGCTCCGCGCAATACCAGCACATCCGCATAACCGTTGTTGTCGTAATCGGCGTGCGTGATATTCAACCCGCCGACCTGACCGCCCAGCCCTGCCGCCGCCGTCTGGTCGGCAAAGGCCCCGTCGCCGCCATTGCGGAAATAGAGCAGCGGATCGGCTAAGCCCCACGAAGACGCCATCACGTCGAGCAGGCCATCGTCGTCAAAATCTTCGATGATACTACCCCCCGACAATCCCAACACATCCAGCCCCAAAGCCGAAGCCCTGTCGCTGAATTTTCTCAGCGCATAATCCGAGACGAACACTGCCGGTGGGACCAGCCATTGCTCCGGCACTTCCCCCGGGTACGAGCCCAAGGTCATGTGGAGAACATTAAGTAACCAGCGTGCGTTCCCATCTTTAGGCCGCTGCGCGAGCACTTCCGCATATTCCGTCAATGCCCGCCGCGACCCCTCCGGCAGTATATGCACCCCCTCGGCCGAAATCGGCAACAGGCAGGACTCCGTCGTGTGGTTGACGAGGCAATTCTGTTGCTCGCCCAGACGCAGATACGCTAACCCCAAGCGCTCGTGCACCGGCCAGGTCGCGCGCAGCGGTGCCGGGCTCTTGCGCCGGGCCAACTCCTCTTGCAGCAAGCTCAATTCGTCGATGGCCTCCTGCGTGCGCCCCGCCCGCAATAACTGCTCGCCCAATTGCAGGCGCAACCGCACGGTCCGCGACCAGCTCGGCCCCTTGGCCAGCGCATGCTGCAGCGAATCTATCCGGGCCGCGTTGAGCTCGGTATTGAGTTCGACCGGAGTCGCCGTGGCCAATTCCTCCAGCATTTCCGCCACGCTTGCAGAAGAGCGCGCACAAACCGGACTGCACACGCCGGATAGACAAAGCGTTAAAAAAAGTATCTTGAGCATTTTATCCGCCATTCTGGACATTCGGCGACTTCTGCCTTAAAATGGTGCAGCCCCGTGCCGCATTCACCAATCCATTCAGGCCTCTTTGCCAAATTTTTTCTACCATATTTCCATTCTCCGACGCGCGGCCTTCTTTTTGGTCTGTATAGCTGCCTGTGCACCCGCACCGACGCCCAAGCCGACGCCTGGATTCGTCGATGTCGGCTCGGCCTCAGGGCTTAATTTCTCACACAAAAATGGTGCCAGCGGTGACTATTTTCTCTTCGAAACCATGGGTGCCGGTGCCGCCTTTCTCGACTACGATCTCGACGGGCACCTCGACCTATATTTGCTTGACGGCTTCGATCTTGGGCATCTCAAGGGACAATTCGAGCCAATTAATCTCATGCGCCGCGACGAGCGCTTTAGCTGGGTCGAAGAGGATTTCACGCCCCCGCTGCGCTACGACGGCGGCATTCATCCTACCGTCCAGCGCGTCTCACCAGCCGACGATTCGACCTCTAAGCGCAACCGCCTTTTCCGCAATCGCGGCGATGGCACCTTTCACACCGCACCACCAGCAACCGGCGCCGACGACGAAGGCTATGGCATGGGTGTGGCCGTCGGCGATTACGACAACGACGGCGACCCGGACCTCTATATCACCAACTACGGCCCCAATGCGCTCTACCGCAACGACCGGGGCCGTTTCACGCGTCCTGACCAACACCCGGACGTCGCCGACCCGCGCTGGAGTTCCAGCGCCGCCTTCCTCGATTACGACAACGACGGCGACCTCGACCTCTATACGGCCAACTACCTCGACTTCCACCCGGCCAACAACCGCCTCTGCGGTGGCACCGCCCCCGGCGAGAAACGCCGCGCCGGCCTATTGGCCATCCCCGACGAGCGCCGTACCTACTGCGCCCCGCGCCGTTATAATGGCGTGCCCGACGCGCTCTTCCGCAACGACGGCGAACACTTTACCGATGTCGGTGCAACAGCAGGTGTCGCCAGTCTCTTCGGCAAGGGTTTGGGCGTGGTGGCCGGAGATTTCGACCTCGACGGCGACCAGGATATCTATGTCGCCAACGACGGCGTGCGCAACTTTTATTATCGCAACGACGAACAGCGTTTTAAAGACATCGCGCTACAAAATGGCGCGGCCTACAATGGCGAAGGTGGCCCCGAAGCCGGCATGGGTGTCGACGCCGGCGATTACGACGGCGACGGCGACCTCGATTTATTCGTGACTAATTTCTCGCGCGAGACCAACACCCTCTACCGCAATGACCGGGCCGCCGGTTTTAAAGACGTCAGCCCCGGCACCGACGCCGCCAACGCCAGCTTCAACCAACTCGGTTTCGGCACCTTCTTCTTCGATGCCGACAACGACGCCGACTTAGACCTCTATATCGCCAACGGCCACGTACTAGACCGCATCCAAATCCTCGAAGCAGACCTGCGCTACGCGCAAAACGACCAATTGCTGCAAAACGACGGCCAGGGCCATTATAGCGATATCTCTGCGACCAGCGGGGCGGCCTTCGCCCAGGCGCTAGTCAGCCGCGGTGCGGCACGCGGCGATTACGACAACGACGGCGACCTCGACGTGCTGGTCAACCACCTCAACGGCCCCGCCGCGCTCTACCGCAACGACCGACCGCCGGGGTCGCACTGGCTCGGGCTTGAACTCAAGGACCAAGCCATAGGCGCGCAGGTCCATCTAACATGCGATGACCGCACCCAATTTCGCGTAGTAGCTACCAGCGGCACCTATCTCTCCGCACACGACCCGCGCCTGCATTTTGGTTTGGGCAACTGCACCCGCGTCGAGCACATCGACATCCTCTGGCCCAGCGGGCAGACCAGCGAGCTAAGTAACGTGGCCATCGACCGCTATCTCACCGTCGAAGCCCCATAACGGTTTCTGCCGAGCAAACTAAAAACACAACCAGCGCTGATTCTGTATATCCCTCAGCGCAACAGAAGCAACTTCCGCGCCTCGGCCAGGTCGCCGACCTGCAGCCGGTAGATATACACGCCGCTAGCCATCTCCTGCCCCCGGTCATCCCGCCCATCCCATACGATTTGATAGAAACCCGGCGTTCGCACCTCCCGCACCAGGCGCCTGACCTGCTGTCCCACCAAATTAAATACACTCAACGCCACGGCCCCCTTGCGCCCAATGTTGTAGTGGATCACCGTCTCCGCGTTAAATGGGTTCGGATAATTCTGCGCCAGCAAAAATCCGTCGGGCTGCACGCCCCCCTCATCAGCAACAGCGGTGACATACGGGCTGGCCACCACCCGTAAAATCATGTAATTCCTCCAGTCGCTACTGACAAACAGATTGCCCTGCGCGTCCGTCGCCAAACCGGTCGGCTCCCCCCAGACATCGCGACCGGACTGGAAACCGGTGAGAAAATCGCCGACCCGCGCGTTTTGCCCATCCGAATCGGCAAAGAGCGCCACGACCTTATATCCGCCGACGTCACGCGACTTGGACGCGCCGCGGAAGGCGACAAGGGCCGCGTTGCTATACTGCTCCGGAAAACGCTCACCCTGATAAAAATGCACATCCATCGGTGCCGTATGTGCCTGCAGCATCGCCACCGGTCGCGGGACCCGCTCGACATCGCTGCTGTCTTGCGCGGTGAGCGGAAAGATTAAATCTTGATATGCGCTAATCGAAAAATCAATCCAACTGCGGAAACCGAAAGCCAGGGGCCAACCGTAAAAACCGCCGTCGCGTACTACGGTGACCATCTCCGGCGGCAAATGCGCGCCCTCCCTATCATGACCATTGGTAGTGATCCACAGTTCATTGCTCACCGGATGCATGCCCAGCCCGACGGCGTTGCGCAAACCGCTGGCGTAGACCCGGCCACTGCTTCCGTCGGGGTCGAATTCCATAATCGTCGCCCGCCGGGGATCGCTTTCGCGGCACAAATCGCAACTCGAACCGATTGACAGATAGAGTTTTTCGCGCTGTCGGTCGAATTCGATCGTCCGGGTCCGGTGGTGGCCGATCGGCAGATCAGGCACTACGATCTCGCGCTCCTCATAACGCCCGTCGCCGTCACTGTCGCGCAGGCGCACGACCTGGTGCATATCCGCTACATAGAGATAACCAGCAAAAAACTGGATACTGTTGGGAAACCAAAACTGGTCCGCGACGACCAGGATCTCGTCGGCCACCCCATCGCCGTCGCGATCGGGCAACGCCAATACCTGGCCCTTCATCTGCTCGACGGCCGGCGGCCTAGCCGTATTAACCGGTGGGGCAAACTCAGAACCCCCACCCGCTTTCATATTCGCCACATGCAACACACCCTCCGGATCCCAGGCCATAAAACGCGGCCCTTCCAAAGGCTCGCCGGCGGCGAAGACATTGACGGAAAATCCCGGAGGCAACATCAGTTCGCGCTCGGCTAGATTCGCTGTAGCATAGCGCTCGGGTACGACTAACGGCACTGGTCCCAGATCCAGATCGATTCGTGGTGTTAGAAAGACCTGACCGGGCGCGGGATCGGCTAGATACGGCGGCTGGGCTTCTACGGCAACTACGGTCATCATACATACCAACAACGCGTTAATTGCTCTCACTGTATTCAGCTTTCTTCTTGCGGGTGCACATACAAGTCTTCCCCGAGCGACAGACCAACTATGCTTCCTTTTATATAAACGTGAGTATAGCGCAAATCGACAATCTGACTAATTTACGGAGTATCGCCAGGTAAGCGGTCTCGCTCGCTGACCCCGCTAAAAATCCAAATCCCGACAAGCACTAAGAACAGGCTGCCGACAAAAAAGGGCGTATACTGGTCAAATTTAAAGCCATAAGCCCGCCCCCCCCAACCAGTCGCCGCCGCTAATACCCGCCCCGCCAAAAATGGACTTAGCGCCATCAGTATCTGGGTGAAGGTATAAAACACCGCCATATATTCGGTCTTCTTTTCGGGGGGTACAGCAGAAACAAAAAGCAGGCGCTCATTACTGATGCTATACCCCATCATCCCCACCCCCGACAACAGCGCCATCACCCCGGCGTACAGCGCACTATCGGCCGCATGCCGCGGCAAGGCCATCCATCCCAAAGGCAATAATACCACCAATAGCAGTGCCGCCATTAGCACGGGCTTGCTGCCCTTGCGGTCGGCGGAATACCCCCAGGCATAGCTCGATACCAGCATGCCGATGAGTGTCCAGTTGTGCAAACCGACCACCGCCCCCGCGTCCAAGCCGATCGCCTCTTTTAAATAGAGCGGCACAAAGGCCGCCCACCCTCCGGTCGCCAAAGCCAAAACCCCCAGCCCAAACAGAAAGCGGCGAAAACCGCGATCCCGCACCGCCTGCCTCATCTGGCTAAAATGCGTGCGCTGATCGGTCCGCTTGGCCAGCGGCGCGCCACCGGGAATCGGGAATTTCAGCACGATCCCGACCAGTCCCAATGCGCAGCCTACCGCAATGACCACCTGAAAACGACCGATCCCCATACCCGAGCCGAGCATATAACTCGACCAGGCCACTGCCAATATGCCAGCCAAAGTCCCGGCGATATTGCAAACAGCCATATACTGGCCGCGTACCCGATCGGGAACGAATTCCTGTATCCAGGGATAAAAAGCCGTCTCGGCGATAACCCGGCACAACCCATAGAGCATCATCACCGCGAAGACATAGGCGAAAACCACGGACGCCCCCCAAGCAGCGAATACACCCGGCGTCAGAATCAACAATGCCGCGACAATTTTTCGCGCGCCATAAAATATGATCAGCGAGCGCTTGCTACCGAAACGGGCGAGGTAGGGTGCGATAAAAAGCGCGATCGGCCCAGGCAGGAAAATCAGCCCGTTGAGCAGGCCGATCTGCTCTTTGCGCAAACCCAATTCATCGAGGAAGAGTACCAATATCGAGCCCAGCACCAATACTCCGTAGGCGCTGCCGAAGGTTTCCGACGCCACAGCCCAACGCAGGCCGCGAAGTTTTTCCGCGTGCGAGGGCGATTGCGACAAGACATCGCCCTCGCTCATATATCAGGCCGTGGTCGCGCGCAGCCGCTCGGGCACACCCAGCGGTTTTCCATCGCGGCAGACCAGCGGAAAATGTGCACCCGCCTCGGCCATCGGCGCATTGTCCGGCAAGTCGACAAACTGCTTCATAATGTGATTGCCGCCCGCGTCGAAACGCGCCTCGCCGGTCATATAGTGGATGGCAATCGCCCGGCGCGGCCGCTGTGATTGATTGAATGGAGAACCGTGCCAGGTCAATGAATGGTGGAAAGAGACTTCACCGCACAACACCGGACGCGGTTGCGCTTCAATAGTGCGAATTTCAGCGTCTGCCGGTGGTTCAAAACCCTGCAAGTCCTTAAAATTATCCAACAACGACAGATCGCCCTGGGTGCGCAGAAATTCGATCTGATTGCCCCATTTGTGGCTGCCGGGCACCATCCACATACAGCCATTCTCCTCCGTCGCGTCGTCAAAGGGGATCCAGGCCGAGACCGGCGTCATCGGCTTGATGATTGGCCATAGGGGCGCGTCCTGGTGCCAATGTGTCGAGCCGCCGTATTGCGCCGGTTTGTATTGGATCTGGTCGTGCCAGACCATCAGGTCCTGTTGGCCTGCGAGTTGGCTGATCCCCTCGACGATCGCCGGATGGTAGATCAATTTTTCGAAAGCGGGCATCGCCTCCCAAATATTGACAATCTGCCATACCGGGTGCTTTTCGTCACCTGAAAGCGAGCGAAAAGAAACCGGCTGCGGTTCACCTTCGGCAAAACCTTCGGGGCCCTTCGCCAAGACTTGGTCGAGCGCGTCGCTCAGTTCGGCGACCTCGTCGGCAGAAAGAAGGTTGCCGACGGTAAGAAAACCGTCGCGGTCGAATTCGTCGATGTGTTGCTGGTCTAACATTAATTATCCCCTTATCGTGTATAGTATTATCATTTTCGGCTCAAATCAGGTGCGGGTGGACGGTCCAGTTACGGGGTCCGTCTCGGCCCCTTGGAAACTTTCGCGGTCTTCACTATGGCCGAGATAGACCTATTGCATTCGGCGCATCAGTTCGCCCTTGGCTTCATTAAATACGCCAATCAAGCGTTGGCGTATTTTCTCGTCGCGGAAGACGCCAATCTGCTCGGCCCAGGCGATGCCGCCCTCCATATGCGTCAAGAGATAATTGCCTTCCGTCGGCACGAAGGCGCAGCGCTTGCCCACGTCGATATAGATCGGCGAAGAATGCGCCATCACGGGGCCAGCGTCGGTGTAGTGCGAGCCCCAACAGCGCGCCACCACCCAGCACGAACGCTCGGTCTTGAGCTTAAACTTGAGCTTGATTTGGTTGCTGCCGTCCTTTTCAACTTCGCGCGCGATTTTCTCGCCATTGCAGATCAATTCCAAACCGGTAAGCGGCCAGACGCTCTCGGCCACCGCCTCTACTTCGACCGTACCGCCATTGCCCGGCAAGTGGATCTCCTCGCCCATCTCCCGGCCTTCGATTTTGAGATCGATCACCGCGCCGGTGCTGGCGAACGTCTGGCCTCGCTTCACCGCCTGGCACCAATTGTCGAAGGTAAATTCTTCATCGTCGCGCAACTTGGCATACGTCCTGGAACCGCCCAAAATTCGCCCATTCGACATCTTATCAGTACCGCCGACGATCGGCAATTTCTGCCCCACATTTAACCAGCGATAATAGCCCTTCTCCGCCGAGCTAATTTTCTCGCCCTCCCAGACCCAACACATCTCCGCACCATCGGCGTGGCCGAGTACGATATTGGCCGCGTTCTCAAAATCGGGCAGCGGCATATGCGGCATAATCACCAAACCGCCCTGTTTTTTGCAGGCCTCAGCCCAATCGGCCATCAGCGCCTCGACCGCGCCGCCGATCCAGTCTTCGTTGGCCCCGCCGGTGCACATCGGCGCGATCATATCCTTGAGACCGAGTAAACTGATATGCCCGAGCACGTGCTGGCGATTTTCCTGGCTGACCCACACCATATGCTCGTCGCTGCTAGTCGGCGACAATCCGCCAGTAAATTCCTCCCACGAGGTAAAAAGCCGCCCCCATTGGCTAGCCAAAAGGTGCGTCACATTGAGATCCTCGCCCGCCGCCTCCAGATGCGCCGACTGCGAAGACAAAAAGTGCACATGCGTATCGCCCGAATAATAGCCGCGCTCCTTCATATCAAAGGCGCGTTTGATCTTCAGCGTCAGGTCTCGTTGACCAGGTTTGATCTCGACCAGTTCGCGCACCGGCTGGTATTCGAAGCCGCGTACCACCTCGGTGTACACCGGGCCGACCGGTAAATCGATCTGGCAGGTGCCGTCGATATAGGCGTAGGGCACGCCGCCGGTCTTGCAATCGCCGCCCATATCCTCAAACCAGGCGATATTAACATCGGCCTGGTGGCCGTGCGGCGCTAAATAAGCGCCTTGCGGCGAGCGAAAATGCACGCGCGTACCCACCGGCTGACCGGTATCGGCGTCTTCGACCCTAACATGCACCCATTGCTTGCCACGCGGCCCAACCACTTCGATCTTGACCTTGCCCTGTTCGACCGTTTTCTCTTCGAGCACCTGCCCCCAGCGAATCTTCTCCTCGACGCCCCCCGCCTTAACTCTGATCTCGCCTTCGGTGGAACCATGGATCTCTACATAACCGCCGTCAACCTGCTCTTGGCCGCCGCGCCCCCAACCCGATTCTTCCGAGCGGAGAAAATCCGCATTAGGTACAAAAAGTGTATCCTGGCGCACCACCTCGCCGCGCTGCATCTCGACTTCGGGCACACCCTCCGCATCAACCCTGATCGCCACTTCTTGCCTGGCGGGCCAGGAAAAAGGATCGCTCGCCTCGTGGCACAGTGTAATCCCCGCCAAAGCCAGCGCCGTACTACTGGCCGCCGACACCTCGATTGTCGCGATCTCCTTATCCGGCTCGGGGTTTTCCCAGTCATATAGCCACCAACCCTGCATATCATTGCCGTCGCGGGTAAAAGCACCCGTCTGGGTCAGGCCATAGGATTGCGCGCGGCTATTCAAAGGCTCTGCATGATAATTGCGGCAATTGCGGCACAAAAAAGGATGATGCCCCCAGGGGATCTGCACGTCGTGTACCTCAAAACGTCGGCGCAACAACTGTTCGACCGCGCTGCCGTCGGCATAGACCACGCGATAGGTCCCGATCGCCTCGCCCGTGCCCTCGACCGTAACGCGCTCACCTTCTACCGGCGCACAAGCGTGCGCAAAAAGCACTCGCCGCGCGTTGGCTTTAACGACAATCCTCGCAGCATCGCCGATCCCGTCTTTGGCCTTCTGTGCGACCAAGACAATGGATTGATCTGCCCCTTCCTCCCCTAGACTAAAGGGCACACCCCAAAATTTGCACTCGCCCCATGGCAAATTCACCAAGGGCGTATTATCGGGGGTTTCGTCGGAAGCCGGCCAAACTCGGTATCCGTCTTCGGTCTCGCCATTACCGCTGCCCGCGTTATAGGCTTTGCTCAGATCTAAAGGTGTAAACTGATCGCTCATAACCCATACCTTCCTTTAGGGGTTTCCGACCGTCAATATATCCCGACACCGAAACCCGATCAAGCGATGTCTAGGACAGATGATAATTATCGCCCGGCGGCCGCTGATACGTCGCCGCCAACTCCGCTTCGACACCCGACTCGGCAATCAGTTGCAAGAGCGCCGCGTGTAACCGTTTCGCTTCTTGCGGATGCTCTGCCAGCACATTCTGTTGCTGGTCCGGATCGTCGGGCAGATAAAACAATTCCTCCACCCGCCGCTCGGGCATGCCGATATTCGAATAGGCCTCCGTGCGCACTGGCGGACTCTTGTACTGCAGGTCTTTGTTCGGCCAATAGACCAAACTCCATTCGCCGTCAGTAATCGTCGCTGGCACCGTGCCCCACGAGTCGTCGAGGTTGCGGCCGGTGATCGCGTATTGCCGCGAACCCTCACCCTCGCCGCGCAACTGTGCCGCAAAAGAATGCCCCTGCAACCCCGCCGGCGGCTCTATCCCAGCCAACGCGCAAACCGTCGGAAAGAAATCCACCGGCTGCACCAGCCCGCTGCTCCTGCCCGGCTTGGCTTCGGGGTGCTGTATCATCATCACCAGATGCGCCATCGGCTCGTAGAGTTGGCCCAGATCGCCCCATGGTTTGCCCTGCAAGCCATGATCGCCAAAATAATGCCCATGATCCGACATCAGCATCACCAGCGTGTTTTCTTTGAGCCCGGTCAGTTCGATCGTCTCAAACAGCCGCCCCAACCAGCGATCGACCATCGTCACCTCACCCGCGTATAGCGCTTTAACGTGGTTGAGCTCTTTTTCGCTCATAATATCCTTGGAAAAACCATACCACGGGTAGATCACCTCTTCGCCCTCGTAACCCGGATCGTAGAGATCGACATAATACTGCGGCGGGTCCCACGGTTCGTGCGGATCCCACGAGTCGATCCAGAGGAAAAACTGCTCCTGCTGATAATTCTTCTCCAGCCAGTGCACCGCCTCGGTGATCACGCGCGGACCCAGGTAATCCGACTCGAACTGCCGCCGGGTCTGGTTCATCAAATAGCGCTTGGTGCCTGCCTTGACCTTGGACTCAGCGGCGGGCAGCCGAATATCGGCAAAGCCGTCGCTGATCCACGGCTCGCCGCCCTGGCCGCGGATCCATTCGATCGAGCCAAAACCGCGGTCGAGATGATTGCCCTGGGTCATAAACATCGGCGTGTCGAACACTAGGCCGGTGGTATAACCTTGCGCGCGCAGGCTAGTGGCCAGCGTCGGAATATCGCGCTCCATCTCGTCCCATGTATTGAACGGATGGCCCCAGCGACCAGTAAACAGATCGCGGCGACACGGCAACGTGGGAAACGAGCCCGCATAGGCCTTGTCGAAGACGACCGCTTCTTCGGCAAAACGGTCCATATTAGGGGTCTTGGCGTGCGCCTTGCCGTTCATATAAGCACCGACATAGTCGGTGCGCAGGCTGTCGAGCATGATGCAGATGACGTTCATGAGATTCCTTTCATTAATTCGTTTAGCAAACTAACAAAGAACGAGCCGCAAGTGAATAGTAGCACAGCCCGTTCTTCTTGTTATTACATAGCCAAGATTATACAGATTGCGCCGACCTTGACGAATCACCACCTCTTTCCTTACCCTCCCGGCCTAACAACATCTGTCAAAATCGCCACCACCAGTGTACCCAGACCTTAGCCCGATAGCACCACAAAGGACAATCCCATGGCCGTCACGATCAAAGACGTCAAAACGATACTCACCCAACCGGCCCACGCCAAGCTGGTCATCGTCAAAATAATCACTTCAGACGACGGACTCTATGGGTTGGGGTGCGCCACATTTACACAGCGCTTCCACGCCGTACACGTGGCCCTCGAAGAACACCTCAAGCCCTTTCTCATCGGCCGCGACGTCGACCGCATCGAAGAGATCTGGCAGATGTCGATGGTCAACAGCTATTGGCGCAACGGACCGGTGCTCAACAACGCCATCTCCGGCGTCGACCAGGCGCTGTGGGACATCAAAGGCAAGCGCGCCGGCATGCCGGTGTACCAATTGCTGGGCGGCAAGTGCCGCGAAGCCGCCGACACCTATATCCACGCCCGTGGCGATACAGTCGAGGCCGTCGTCGAGAACATCCAGCAACTACAAGAACAGGGCTATCGCCATTTTCGCTGCCAATTGGGCAGCTCCAGCAGCGCGTCCTCATTGATGGGCACGCCCGATAGCGCGCCCGAAGGCTCACCCGCAGGCGCCTACTACGATCGCAAAAAATTAATGAGCAGCAACCTGCGCTTATTCGAGCATATCCGCTGCGAGTTGGGCTTTGACATTGAACTTATGCACGATGTGCACGAACGGCTGCACCCTACCGATGCGGTAGGATTCGCCAAGGATATGGAGGAGTTTAAGCTATTTTTCCTTGAGGACGTACTAGCGCCGGAAGACAACGACTGGTTTAGGAATGTTCGCCAGCAGTGTTCGACACCACAGGCCATGGGCGAGTTATTTAACCACCCGCACGAATGGCGGCCACTGATCGAGGGCCGGTTGATCGACTTTATGCGCATGCACGTGTCGCAGATGGGTGGTATCACCCCAGCGCGCAATGTTGCGGCCTTCGGCAATATGTACGGCGTGCGCACAGCCTGGCACGGGCCAAACGACACCTCGCCGGTGGGTCACGCGGCGAACCTGCACTTGGACCTGTGGGCACCGAACTTCGGCATCCAGGAATGGTGCCGCTTCGACGAGCAGATATACGAGATGTTCCCAGGTTTACCGGAAGTGCGCAACGGCTATATGTATGCCAATGAAAAACCGGGCCTAGGCATTGACATCGATGAGGATATCGCGGCAAAACATCCGTGCCATAACGAAGTGATCAACTGGACTCAGAAACGACTGCCCGATGGCAGCCCGGCGAGGCCCTAAAGAAAAACGATCACAAGCAAACCCTTACAATCTCCTACCGGCCCCATATGCCCTGCGGAACTGTTCAGTAGCGAGACGAACTAAACCATGCCCACCCCCGCCAAAACCTTCGCCTTTATGCGCGGCAATATCCTCGTACTCTCGATCTCGGGTGCCTTGGGCATGTTTTGCCGCAGCATGGTCTTTCCCTACGCGCCGCTCTTTATCATCTCGCTCGGCGGCAACCCCGCTGAGATTGGTATTGTTTATGCGCTTGGACCGCTCGGCGGGTTAATAGTCTACCCCATCGCCGGCTATCTCGCCGACCACGTCAGCCGCGCTAAGCTCATCGCCTTCACCGGCTACTTTTCCAGCCTGACTTTTCTGATCTATATCTTCGCCCCCAGTTGGCATTGGCTGGCCGCGGCCCGGCTGCTACAGGGCTTTGCCGTATTGCAGCACCCGGCTTCTTCCGCGCTGATCGCCGATTCACTCACGCCCAAGAGTCGGGGACGCGGTATCGCGACCATGACGACGGTTTCGGGTGCGTTGGCCATTCTCGCGCCCTATGCCGCTGGCCATATGCTCGATTGGCAGGGCATCGACGCGGGAATGCGCATCCTATACGCCATTATGGCGGCAGCCTATGCGCTCAGCGCGACGATCAACCTAATATTTATCGAAGACACCGTAGAAGCCAAAACGGAGAAGGTAGAGTTTTCACAACTCTCTGAGAGTTTAAAAAATGCCTATTCGGGCATACCAGCCCTCCTACGACAATTCCCCCGCACGTTGAAAGCACTCACTGCGATCATCATTCTCGGTTTTATGGCCAATGGCTTCGCCGGGCCCTTCTGGGTCGTCTACGCCAATAACCATATCGGCCTAACATCAACGCAATGGGGTTTGGTCTTATTAGTTGAAGCCGCCCTGGGCAACGCCGTGCGAATTCCGGCCGGCTTTCTCGCCGACCGCTACGGGCGCACGCGTTTTATCCTCGCGGCCCTGTTGTTGTCCACTGCGACTCTGCCCTGTTTTATCTTCGCACAAACCTTGATGCAGGTCATCGCATTGCGCTGCGTCGTCGCCATCACCATGGCCTTCTTCGGGCCGGCGTGCGGAGCGCTCTTGGCCGATACAATCCCCAGAGATATTCGCGGGCGGGTGATGGCAGCGATTGGTCGCGGCAGTGTGCGTATCGGTGCGGCGACCGGCGGCACAGGCGGGCCAGGAGTGGGTTTTTTCACGATTATTCCGTTGGCGCTTGCCTCCCTAGCGGGAGGCCTGTTCTACGAATGGCACGAAGCTTCGCCTTGGGGATTTTTGCTCGTGGCCACTGGACTATCCTTTGCTCTGGCCGTGTTTTTCGTACGGGATTCGAAGAACGCGGAAGTGTAAACGCCGCATAGCGCCGTGGGCCCATGCG
>Ga0233433_10000749_pt1 | contig 33983 bp, 31 predicted proteins | sample SI_122_August201_5_FD_179868 | JGI IMG/M metagenome (GOLD analysis project Ga0233433, IMG submission 179868) | Seawater microbial communities from Saanich Inlet, British Columbia, Canada - SI_122_August2016_100_MG | ecosystem: Environmental > Aquatic > Marine > Inlet | place: Canada: British...
ATTTACTTAGCTAGGCTGCGCCTATCTTTATTCGTGCTAACCGGCTGATTTACTTAGCTAGGCTGCGCCTATCTTTATTCGCTGCAACACCCGGACCTACATTAGCTAGGCTGCGCCTATCTTTATTCGCTGCAACCCCTGGACCTACATTAGCTAGGCTGCGCCTATCTTTATTCGTGCTAACCGGCTGATTTACTTAGCTAGGCTGCGCCTATCTTTATTCGCTGCAACACCCGGACCTACATTAGCTAGGCTACGCCTATCTTTATTCGCTGCAACCCCCGGACCTACATTAGCTAGGCTACGCCTATCTTTATTCGCTGTAACCCCCTGATCCACATTAGTCAGACTGCTTGTGTCTCTACTATAGATAATAGAAGTTTGAATGACCTATAGATAATAGAAATTTTAATCACCTTTAGGCCCTACACAGGCGATCCAAAGACAACAAAACCTTACCATCGCGAAGAGACAAATCTGTTTAGCTGCTACTGATGCCCAGCCAGTTAATTTTAAAATCAGCTAAACAGGCTTCACGAATACTCGGAAATCCAGTTGGATAAGGCTACTCTGCTAACAGCAGATACAAGTGATGAAACCCTCTTAACAGGTGTGAGGGTACTCGTTCATTTTCGCTCTGGCCTCGCTCGAATTTTTTAAACCGCTGAAATAACGCCCTTAGGGCAATCTTAGCTTCAAGCCTAGCCAATGGCGCACCGATACAAAAGTGAATTCCAAAACCGAAGGTATGATGATGATTCTTCGCTCGGTCCAATACAAATTGGTCCGCATCCGGGTAACAGCTTTCGTCTCGATTAGCTGAACCCATAATCACATGGGCCACTTCACCCTCTTGAACTTCCTGGCCATGAAATGTCGCTGGTTTAAGTAGCTTTCGCCGAAGAAACTGGACTGGCCCATCATAGCGAAGGGTTTCTTCAATGGCTGCTTCAATTAAACCCGGCTCTTCTACGAGCCGTTGCTGCATAGCCGGCCGGTCAACCATTATGTTTAGGAAATTACCTAATAGATTCGTGGTCGTTTCATTACCTGCAATCAACAGCAACATACAAAAACCAACGATCTCCGAATCTGTCAGTCCTGCTCCTGAAAGCTTCGCATTAACAACCGAACTGATGAGGTCTGGACCGGGCTGAGCACGTCGAACCGGGATCAGACTATTAAAATAACCTGCCATCTCAGCTATTTCTAATTGCCGATCGGCCAGCGAGACTCCCGCCAAAGTACCGGTCAGTGCATCAGACCATCTCTTAAAGTCAGCGGCACGCTCATCTGGGATTGCCATCATCTGTGAAATTACCGCTACCGGTAACGGCGTAGTCAGGCCCGTGACCATATCGACTTCACTACCGACTGCAAGTCGATCCACAAGCGAGTCAGCAATTTGCACGACGTTATCTTCGATACTTCTTAGCATCCTGGATGTAAACGCCTTATTGACTATGCCCCGTAGCTGGGTATGCCTGGGGGGATCATCTGCAAGTAATGGTAACGCGACACTGCCACCACCCATCGCATTTGATGAGAACTGTGTTGAGTCTTTCAGAATACTACGCACATCATCGTGCCGACTGATAATCCAGTCCCCTGTATCTTCGTCCTGCCAAATAGGATGCTCAGCACGCCAGTGCTGGTAAGACGGATACGGATTTTCCAGGATGGAGGGTGTATAAAATCTCATAAATAGGGCATCTTTATCATTAGGGGTGAAAAAACAATAGGCTGTCTGGCCGGTTAAGTGCAAGGGTCAACCACGCGTCAATCGCTCTGCATTAAACAATCTCAGTAACCCGATAACGGCTAGGCAAGCAACCCGGCTAAAGGCCACCCGCCTTTAGCGACAATAACACCATCGGTACACACACGCCGGGACTCGCGTATCTCGTTTGCAGGATCATCTCGATGGCCATGTGCAGTATCTCATAGCCGCATCCAGCCATTAATCTAGTTGTTTTCTCTTGACATGTCATGAGATATAGCAAATGTCAGTTAAGCGCGTTTAGTCTGGATAGTAAATCGTGTGGCTCAGGCAATCACGGTTGCGATCACAAGGCGGGACTTCCTTAACACTACCACCATAGGTGCCAGAGGCATAACGTTTGCGAACATGCAAAGACCACTGCTAACTGCTAACTGCTAACTGCTAACTGCTAGACGACAGTGATGCCTCTATGGATCAGACGGTTTTTAGCTGAAAACGAAATCAAATCCAGTTATTGTAATTGAGATCAACACGTTGCAACGGCAACTTTACAATGGAAGGTCTATGAACGTTGAAGAAATAACAATACTACGTGGGCTAATGGAATATGAAGCGGCTAGGACCGCTCCACCCCCTGACTTCCCGGTCCTCCCAGACCTACCAGGTGGTCGCTATACTGACCCTCGATACTTTGAACTGGAGAAGCAACATATCTGGCGCAAAAGCTGGTTACTGGCAGCACATATCGATGAACTCCCCGAGCCTGGCTGTTTTATTCTCTGGGAACGAGCCGGGCAACCAGTCGTTCTGGTTCACAGTGAAAGCGGCCGTATTAATGCATTTTACAACACCTGTAGCCATCGGGGCGCACCCGTCGTGACTGAACCCAGCGGCAAGAAGCTGCGCCTCACTTGCCGGTATCATGGCTGGACTTATAACCATGAAGGGGACCTTTTACAGGTCCGCGATCCGGAGGATTTCAAAGACCTCGACTTCTCTTGCCGTTCCCTGACTTCGATTCGATGCGAACAATTCGGCAACCTTATTTTTGTTAACTTTGATTCCGCAGCCCCCAGCTTGCTGGACTGGCTCGGACCCATTGCCGAGGAATGGCAGGAATTTCAATTTGACCAATGTCGTCTGGCGGCTCGCCATACCTTCAACCTTGATTGTAATTGGAAGATAGCCATGGAGGCGAACACGGAGGTATACCATGTGCGAAGCATCCATCCTACCACCGTTGCGCCAATACTGGATGACCGCCGCAACGTCAATTCACTCTATCCTAATGGCCACCACCGTATGGTTGCACCGAGACCGCCGGGGGCTTCGAGCACGTTACAACAGCAACGTCCGAACCTGCCGGAAATTGACTCTGTAGGAGAGATTGCCCGAACCTGCACTCAATCCTACGGTATCTTTCCTAACTGGGTGTCGCCATTAAGCCCGGAGGCCTTGCCACCGCTATTATTCTGGCCTGACGGTATCAATCGATCCGTTCTCGAAACCTGGACTTTTGCGCCGCCCTGGGGTGATTTACAAAAGCCAGATCTGTGGACCGAGAACGACGGCCAACAACTGGTTCAGGTACTGCGAGAGGACACCGAGTTCGGCGCCTGGATTCAAAAATCGGTAGAATCCTATGGTTTCAAGGGCGTACCGCTAAGTTACCAGGAAGCTAGGATTTTCTATTGGCATCAGAGTGCCGACGACTTAATAGGCAGGGAAAATATTCCGGCGGAATTGCAGGTAGCCAAGACAATCTCCAGCGAATGGGTCTATCCAAATGATCCCAGGCGAGCCTACTTGTAAAAAATGGCTAAAAGGATTTTCTATTGGCATCAGAGTGCCGACGACTTAATAGCCAGGGAAAATATTCCGGCGGAATTGCAGGTAGCCAAGACAATCTCCAGCGAATGGGTCTATCCAAATGATCCCAGCCGAGCCTACTTATAAAAAATGGCTAAAAGGCCCGTTCGACGGTGCCTTTCGCAGCAGGTAAACTACAGGCAGGGATGACTGATTTGGACATTAATCCTGCATAGACAACTTAACGGGAGACTTTAGATGTCAGAGATAATAGAAGGGCAGTTCAGGAAACCAAGACAAATGCTCGCTGAACAGGAATATGAAGGGCACACCTCCATACATGATGACGAAACTGCAGAAAAACTTGGCTTTGTCGCTGGCCCCATAGAAGGACCGACCCACTTCAGTCAATTTGTGCCTCTACTCCAAGAACTATGGGGTCAAAACTGGCTGGAAAATGGCTGTCTTTCAATCCATTTTCAGAACATGTGCGTCGAAGGTGATGAAGTTAAGGCCTTTGTTAAGCCCGACTTGGAAAACAACCTCCTGGCTCATGTATGGGCTGAGAAAGCGGATGCCACACCGGTACTGATGGGCACAGCAACCATACCAGACAGCACCGGGAGTTATCCGCAATCTGAATTGGAAAGACGGTTAGCCCGTCTCACCCCTCCTGGAAAGCTACTCATACTAGAGCAAATATCTGCCGGACTAACAGCAAAGCAGAGTACTCCAGTGAACATGGAATTCGAACAGAACATGGGGGCGCTCTATCCCTTCAGCCTGAAAGAAAAGCTCGCAAAAATAACAGAAACGTCACCCTATTACCATCCAGACACGGCACAAGATTCCCCTTGGGGTGGTGCAATCATTCCCCTGGAGATGATCAGTGTATTAACCGAGTATTCTAACGATTCTACGCAATTCCCGACAAATGGCCCGGCCATTGGCCTATTCGCGGATCTGGAAGTAAAAGTAATCGATGGGCCCTTAAAAGTTGGCCATGCATACAAGAAGGAGCGAGAAATCATAGCCGTCTCTGAAAGCAAAAGAACCGAATCCTATTGGGTGAAAACTATTTTGCGCGACCTCGAAACGGGCAATGTCAGAGCCGAGGTACTCCTCAACCACGCGACTCTAAAAGCGTCTTATCATGGCTACCAGAACCTACCTTAATGCCTTTAACGTAAATCATTAATTTGGGGGAAAGCTATTAATTTAGCATTGTTGTTAATAAATTTTGGGATTATTAATTTAATAAAAGCATTATAATTAAATATACTGGGATTTTATGTGTTATTTTGGGTTATATTTGAATAAATCATAAAATTTGGAATTTATCTAGTACCAGAAGTACGGGTTAGGAGCATAAATAGTATTTATATCAACATTTCCCTTTATTTATTATATTATTTGCATTATTTAAGTAAAAAACCTATTAAAATAGATTATTAAGGTTATATTCACTGATGTAACCCACTTATGTGTCATTTCCCCGCATCATCTGAAGCGGGCCCAGCATGAATTGGATCAATCCAATACTGCCCTTTCGGATCTTCACTCACCGGGATATCCAGATTAACCACAACAGGCTCCTGATCACTACGCACCAGCACACAAACAAGCGGCTCATCATCTCGGGCATTAATTTCCTGATGAGGAACAAAAGGCGGCACATAAATAAAATCTCCGGGTCCTGCCTCTGAAACAAATTGCAGTTGTTCACCCCAGCGCATACGAGCACGTCCGCTAATAATAAAAATGATGCTTTCTAACTCGCCGTGGTGGTGGACTCCGGTTTTTGCATCAGGATTAATTTCCACCGTTCCCGCCCATAATTTCTGGGCACCTGCTGTCGCATAATTGATTGCTGCAGCCCTATGCATCCCTGGAGTCTGAGGTGTGTTGATATCCAGATGGTCACCGCTGACAACTTTAATACCATTATCCCGCCAGAGATCTTTATGAGTCATGTTGTTAGCTCCTATTAATGCGAATAAGCCAATTATCGCAAGTTATATACCAGTCATCGTTATTACAGTGCAATTCAGTATGACTTACATGATAATCTCAGGCCATGGTTGGAGGAACAAAATCTTCAACTGTAAATCAAAAATTAAATTCTTGAAAAAGGTAAGTTAGAAATGTCCTATGTTAAAGGGTTTTTTAGGTTCCTGTGGCGCGCCCTGCAGGCAGGCCAGACTGTGCTGTTTGGCGGGATAGCCCTGGGTTTAGCCTTAGTCCTGATCATCGGATTAATGACGTCAGATAAACCTGATATTCCAGATGGTGGCGCACTCGTATTGAACCCAACGGGATTTCTAGTAGAGCAAAAATCTGCCATCGATCCACAACAGTTTATTCAAACCGGTGCAGGCCCTAATGAGACCCTGGTCCAGGACTTGATCGATGCATTGAGTATTGCTAAGGCTGACCAACGCATAAAACTGGTGGTGCTCAATCTGGAGAATTTCAATGGTGGCCTGATGCCGCACCTGGAACTGATAGCCGGCGCCATTAGCGATTTCAGAGAGGATGGCAAGAAGGTGATCGCAGCGAGCTTCAATTATTATGGACAAAGCGACCTGTTCCTGGCCGCACATGCCGATGAGATTCTCCTGAACCCAGAGTTTGGAGCTATGCCTGAAGGCTTCGGTGCTTATCGGACCTACTACCGAACCATACTCGATAATTTCGATGTGTCGGTTAATTTATTCAGGGTAGGAAAGTATAAATCCGCCGCCGAACCTTACATCAGGGATAGCATGTCGGAAGAAGATAAGACTGCCCGCCTCGAATATCTGAACAGCTGGTGGACGACCTATACCACAATGATTGAAGAGGCTAGAGGGCTTCCAGCGGGCATCATTGATGAGCTGATGAGCGACCTACTGACTACAATGAAGTCAGCTCAGGGCAATTTTGCTGAGATGGCTCTGGATGCTGGTCTGGTAGATAAACTCCTCACTAACAGAGAAACCCAAGAGTACCTTATTTCACTCACTGGGGAAGATGAAGAGGTACCCGGCACCTACAGGGGCATCGGATTTAACCAGTACCTGCAATCTGAAAGAAAACCTAAACCAGACCAAGAGGACAAAGTGGCTGTCATCACGGTGGTCGGTTCAATTATAGATGGCTTCGCCAAGGCCGGGACTATTGGTAGTCGTTCGGTGTCAGCACTGATTGATAAAGCACGCCAGGATGACGGCGTAAAAGCGATCGTTCTAAGGGTCGACTCTGGAGGCGGCAGTAAGACGGCATCGGAGGTGATTCGAAGAGAACTTTTACACGCTCAGGACGCTGGGATTCCGGTGGTTGCCAGTATGGGTTCGGTCGCAGCATCAGGCGGTTATTGGATATCAGCGACAGCAGATAGGATATTTGCCCACCCTAATACCATAACCGGCTCGATTGGGATTTTTGGCTTCATTCCCACTCTTGAAAAAACCTTAGGCCGGTACGGTATTTTCAGTGACGGCGTTGGCACCACCGCTCTGGCTGGCTCTGTCAGTCTTGAACGAGGGATTACGCCAGCTATGGCTAAAGTCATTCAATACAATATTGATACCGGTTACCAACAATTCATCGAAACTGTGGCAAGCGGTCGCGACCTTTCAATTGAACAAGTAGATGCCGTAGCACAAGGCCGAGTATGGACAGGCAGCAAAGCCCTTGAAATTGGCCTGGTCGATGAAATCGGCGGCCTTGAGGATGCCATATCCAGCGCTGCCGAACTCGCAGAATTAGAAACCTATTCTGTCTGGCATGTCGAGCCTGAAATTTCTAACCAAGAAATGCTACTAAGAGAACTCACTGCAGAAATATCCTCCGCCGTGCCGAAGGCACAGACTGGCCTGCTCGAGGAGCTACTCAGGAATATCCGCAAAGATCTGAACTTATACACGTCATTGAATGACCCGATGCATAGCTATGTCATCTGCGAGAGTTGTCCCAACCCTTCGCAGCGCTAAAGCTGTAACGGAACAGGAGTTGCGCTATTAGCTGGCACAGTGAAAGGCCAGACACTACCTTGCTGGACAGCAGGGTTATACCAGGCTTTGGTACCATGGAGCATTTATTTGGCGCCAGCAGGGACCTGACCCACAACTTGGGTTTTTGAAGCCGCACTCAGGCCTGTCACAGCCGCGCAGGGTTTAAAGTAAGCCCAGTTGCACATCGCTTTCATGGGTTGCCAGCAGCGTATCTTCGAGCCTATAGCTTTGCAGCCCTAGCTCCTGCTTAGCCAGCAAGGCATACGATCTCGGACCATCATGAGTCGGTTGAACAGGCTGGCCCGACAGCATTTCTTCTCCGCCAATATTAGCTATTTCTGGAAATAACTGGCCCAGCTTTGCCTGGAGTTGATGGGTAAACATCTCACCAGAACGATCCATAGCTGAAAGTATATAGCGAGACTCATTTGCTGCCAGGGTGCTTTCCGCAGCTAACCGATGAGCTCTGGCGGTATCTCTTACATCGACCATATTCCAAAGCATGCGCCCGCCCTTGGATTTAATGTAAGGCTTGCCGCGTAACATAAACTTGATACAGTTCTGCCAACTCCAGCCTTGATCATGATTGGCGCACAAGAGCGGACCTACTACGTGCAGCGGTAGTATCGCTATTGCATCAAATCTACCCGAAGCTGCAGCTGCCGCATAAATCATTTTTTCTGTGCGAGCTTTCGCTTTGGCATAAGCAATATCACGATTAACCGCTATATTATCGTCCGACCAGCCCCCCCGATGGCCATCTTCATTATCGCCACACCAGTCTTTCTCCGTAAACACGTAGCCTTTCGGTCGTGGATGTCCTACGGCTGCAAACGAGCTGGTAAATACAAATCGTTTTAAAGCTCCGGAATTCATGGCCGATTCGAGAACATGACCTACTTCGGTAAAACAGCCATCATAGACCTGCTGAGGTGACTCACTGTTATAACCGACTGCGGCCCCGGCGTGAATTACAGCACTACACTGCTTGAAGGCTGCATCATAACTTCCCTTTACATACAGGTCTGCCTCATACAATTCCAGGCTACCTGCCTGCGCTTGCTTGTGCATGGCTAACAGGTGATCAACCTTGCCACTGTTGTTGACATCGCGAACACAGGCTCTGACCTGATAACCCTGCTCGAGCAGGTCGCGCACAATCCAGGATCCGATATAACCGCTGGCTCCGGTTACAGCAACCGGGCCATCGGCTGCGGAAATTGCGCTGGTTCTATAATCGCTACTGCGACTCATATTGACTTTCCTATAGAGTTAGCTGCCATCATAAATCCGACTAAGATTAATTTACTTACAACGGTTATAACCTGCATCCAGCAATTCCATTCGCTTTCAAGCATCTATTTTAGTCAGAAGCCCAGGCGACTATGCCCGACCTGAAAGAACCAAACGACTCGTGGCAGTTCGGTACGCATTAGGCACTCCCTGCGTCAACATCACACCAGCACCCTAGTCATTAAACTACCAGCAGCATTAGCAGCCACCGGTTGTACAATCGGTGCAGGGCGAAATAGCAATATATTATGCTCACCACCACGGGCTAATTTTCCATGCCCAGGCCAATTTTAAGGCCATCGTACAATTGGATATCAACGATTCCAATTCCTTTCTCATGACCCGCAGGTTGTCTTGCCTATACCTTAGCTGCAAGCAGGGCCATTAAAACGATTAGATAGCTGCGTTTTAGGTGGCATAAGCAGAACCGCCGTCGCAGGTAATCACTTCACCAACCGTATAGGCTCCGGCGCGAGAGCATAGGAATATGGCCAGACCCGAGATATCCTCAGCCGTACCAACCCGACCTCTCGGATTATTGTTACCTACCACGCTCCAGTCTATATCCGTATCACCACCACCGCCCACACCTGTACTCAGCATCCAGGTGGGAAAGGGTCCTGGTGCAATTGCATTAACAATAATATGCTGGCGCGTCAGGTGAAGCGCCAGACCTCGGGTTAAATGATGCAATGCAGCCTTTGAGGGCCCATAAGAAAAGGTTTCAAAAACCGGATTTTTTAAACCATCAATGGATCCCACATTGACAACTCGTGCCGGGTCCTCAGCCGAACCCGATTGACGCAACAAGGGCAGTAATTTCTGCGTCAGAAAAAATACACCTTTGACATTCGTATCCATCACCTTATCCCAACCGGATTCAGGAAAGTCATCAATCGGTGCGCCCCAGGATACACCGGCGTTATTGATGAGGATATCCAACTGGCTCTCCCTGGCTGCCAGCTCATCTGCCAACTGCTGGCAACCAGTCACTTCTGCCAGATTTGCCGGCAAGGAAATACATTCACCGCCAAACTGCTCCATCAATCGAGCTGCTGTCGCATTACAGACCTCAGCTTTTCTGGAACTGATATAAACTTTTACGCCGTTAGCCAGAAACCCTGCCGCGATCATCTCACCAATGCCCCTGGATCCACCCGTTACCAGCGCAACTTTACCTCTGATATCAAATAAGTTGTTCATGCTTCGTTCCTTTGTCTAAACCCCTTGTTTTTACAGAGCCTACCCTGGGTTGTCTATAGCCATCACGCTTATTAATAGATCATCAATGGCGGGGTTGCTTTTGCCTAAATATAGTCACTTTCACCAACGGATCACTTGCCAGACGAACAAATTTCGTGTTTTGATCAGGTTATATGTAAAGGAGCTATCCATGCCAGACCTAAATAATGATCTCTATACCCTTGCCATGTCGGAGAAGGCCCAACCTCTGATGGATGCCGTAACCAAGCACATCAGAGACAACGTGGTACCGATTATCGACGAATTCCAATCGCTTGAAAAAGATAAAGCAGACCGGTGGTCCTGGCATCCCCGGCAACTTGAGCTTCTCGATGGAGCCAAACAGAAAGCAAAAGAATCGGGCTTATGGAATTTCTTCCTGCCTGACTCTGAAATGGGAGAAGGCTTAACCAATCTCGATTATGCTTATATTGCTTCCGAGCTGGGTAAATACCCCCTGGCTTCAGAAACACTCAATTGCAGTGCACCCGATACCGGCAATATGGAAGTACTCGAGCGAGTGGGCACGGAGGCGCAGAAAGAACAATGGCTGAAGCCACTCTTAAACGGGGAAATACGCTCTGCCTATGCTATGACCGAGCCTGCGCTGCCCTCTTCTGACGCCAAAAATATCAGCACCAGCGCAGTTCTTGACGGAGATGAATGGCTCATCAATGGTGAAAAATTTTACATCTCTGGTGCCGGTGACCCACGCTGTAAAATTATGATTGTTATGGTTAAAACAGACCCGGAGGCAGCTCCTAGCCGGCAGCAATCCCAGATTCTGGTGCCCAAAGATACTCCTGGAGTGGAAATCCTTGAAGGCATGCACGTATTTGGTGCTGACCATGCGCCACGCGGGCATATGCACATCCGTTTTAATAATGTACGTGTTCCGAAAGATAACATTCTGCTTGGTGAGGGACGTGGCTTTGAAATTTCCCAGGTTCGGCTCGGCCCTGGCCGCATTCACCACTGCATGCGGTCCATTGGCAAGGCCGAGAAAGCCCTTGAACTCATGGTGAAACGCTCGGCAACCCGAGTTGCATTCGGCAAGCCGATTGCAAAACTCGGTAAGAACCTTGAGGTCATTTCCAGAGCGAGAATAGAAATCGACGGCATGAAGCTAATGGTTCTGCAGGCAGCCAAAGCAATGGATGTGCTGGGCAATAAAGAAGCCCGTGTGTATGTCAGCGCAGTTAAAGCCATCGTTCCGGAAAAGGTCTGCCTGATTATAGACCAGGCCATCCAAATGCACGGTGCCACCGGAATTTCGCAATGGTCACCCTTAGCTGGGATGTATACCGACATGCGACACCTTCGCTTTGCTGATGGACCTGACGAAGTACACCATATGGTGGTAGGTCGCGCAGAACTGCAGAAGTACGATCTCTGGTAGCGTCGAAGACACAGGCCAGCATTGAACCCGCCATTAGACCTGCTTATGTGAATCGGCGAAATCTATCAGTAGAGCGAACGGCAGTAAAGCGCGAACATGGGCCGTTTAACTAGCGGGATTCAAATTCCAGCTCAGCTTCCAGCAGAACCGGGCGAACAGCATCTCGCCATAACTGATAACCCAGCTCATTCAGGTGCAGGCCATCTGGGGCAAAAAGGTCTGGCCGGGGCTGGTTGTCTTCTCCGAGCATGGCTGAGGCCACATCAATGTAGACCAATCGCGCGTCAGTAGCGCACAGCGCTTGCAGCGCCTCATTTAACTGTTGCATGGCTGGCCAGAGAAGCCACCTGCTGATACTGGGTTTTACCGATAATATATAGAATCGGGTCTGTGCGCTCTGGTCATGGACCTTGCCAATTATCTGTGACAACGAGCGCAAAATTGAATCCTGCGCTAGACCAAAGGCGATATCGTTATCACCCTCATAAATCATCACGGCTCTGGGCCGGTATTTTAAAACAAGGCGGTCCAGATAATGATTTAAGTCATTAAAAACACTGCCACCAAAACCCCGATTGATCACGGTTAAAGGCGCCATCTGACGCTCCAACATCTGGTCCACACTCCAAAAACGCATACTGGAACTGCCTGTAGCCAGAATGGCGCCCTCAGGCCATGGATTGAGTTCATCGTGTTGGGAAAACTGTGCTACCTGGGCTGCAAACCGGCCAGGCTCGGGAACTGCTCCAACAACTGCCATATTAACAGCCATTAAAAACACAGCCAAAGCTAGTTTATTTGTTTCATTCATGATGGTTTTCATCGCCTCGGCTGAGCTTATTGATTGCAACGGGTCAGAGCCTTCCAGATTATAACGGCGGCGTAAATTCAATCGATCAAAGCGTAGGGCCGATCGTAGTCGACGTCTTCGCTTTTTCGAATTTTTCAAGGGTTGAACTTGCATCTGTATTGATTTGGGCTAATACCACAACAACCACTCGCCGATTCTTGGCTCGACCTTCGACAGTGCTGTTATCCCCGATGGGATGATTTTCGCCATAACCGATGGCAGCTAATCTCTGTGGCTCGACGCCCGTAGCTTGAAATAACCTGACCACAGTAGAGGCTCGGCCTCCGGATAATTCCCAGTTCGATTCAAACTTTTCAGTCTCTATCGGCACCGTATCGGTATAACCCTCCACGTGCACCTGATTCGGCAAGCCCACCATAATTTGCGCCAGACGCTGTAAAACAGAAATTATTTGAGGGAACAATACAGAACGACCACTGCTAAATAAGATAGAGGTATTAATTTCAATCTCAAGCCAGAACTGGCTACGGCGAATACTGATTAAGCCCTCCTCGATCAAGTCCTTCATGGCTTCTTCCACCGACCGCTGAATCTCATCGAGTTGCTCACTCACGTCAATAAGATCATCGGAACTCAGTTGGTCTACTTCTGGCAGGTTTCTTGGATTGATCGGCCTGGACATGATGGGCTGGGGGTTACTACCCAAATCAGGCAGGTCCGCCGGCGCCCTGACTACTTCGCCAACCTGAATCGGTTCAAGGGATTTCTTGGGATCTTTAAATGCGGCCACCAAAGACTCTGATAAAACTTTGTACTTACCCTGATTCACTACAGAAATAGAATACATGACCACAAAAAAAGCAAACAACAATGTGATGAAATCAGCGTAGGACACCATCCAGCGCTCATGATTGGCATGCTCTTCGGGTTTTTTCTTGCGTGCCATTTAGCCAGCCTTCTAGGTAACCGTATAACTTTGCAGTTGCTCTTCAATGTTACGGGGATTCTCCCCTTCGGCGATGAGCACCAATCCTTCTATGATCATATCGCGGAACTCCGCCTGTTCTTCAGCAATCGTTTTCAGTTTTGCCCCAAACGGCAGGAAAAAGACGTTTGCCAGCAATAACGCATAAACTGTAGCAATGAACGCAGTGGCAATGCCCTGTCCTAACTTTGCTGGATCAGACAAGTTTTCCATGACCACAATCAAACCTAGAACGGCGCCAACAATACCGATGGTCGGCGCAAAACCGCCCATACCTTCATAGAATTTAGCCGCTGCCAGGTCCAGTTTTTCCCGGCTGCCAATCTCAACCTCCAGTATCTTACGAATCGCCTGCGGTTCCCGACCATCCACCAGCATACGCAGGCCTTTTCGGGCGAATTCATCATCTTCAGTTTCCGATACGCCTTCCAGGCCTAGCAGTCCTTCCCGCCGAGCAATCTGCGCCCATTCAACCAGCTTTTCAATCATGCCCGAGACATCGATCTTAGGGGGCAGGAATAGCCAACGAGTGACTTTCAGCACCCTTTTAAAATGCTCCATGGGCACACTGACCAGTTGAGCCCCCATCGAGCCACTCAGAATCATTAAGAAAGGCCAGTGATGAGCCAACACCTGACCAGGCGAGCCGCCTTCCTGATAATATCCAAAAAAAATGCCCCCAAAAGCAAACAAAATACCGCCGATTGTTAGAAAATCCATGGGCTATCCTTTGCTATTACACTGGCCACTTACGATACCCAATCCGTCATTTTTGACCTGAGTCTGATCAAGGCCTGGCTATGAATCTGACTGACGCGAGATTCACTGACCTCAAGAATACTGCCGATTTCGCGCAGATTCAGTTCTTCCTGATAGTAAAGCGCCATGACCATTTTTTCTTTTTCCGGCAACTCAGATAGGTTAGTCGCCAGGAAATCCCGGAAACGTTCATCCTGAAGAATAGTCTCTGGTCCTGCTGAGGTTTCTGTTTCCTGTTGCAAGGCATCGTCTTCAATAAAAAGCAACTCACAGCCGGTTGTCTCATTCAATAAATTCCGGTATTGCTCAAGCGAGATATCCATCGTGTCAGCAATGTCCTGATCACTGGCAGGCCCACCTTTAACAGCCTCAACCTTTCGAACGGCTTCTTCGATACGACGCGATTTCTGGTGAATAGAACGTGGTGCCCAGGACTGCTTCCTTAGCTCATCGAGCATGGCACCTTTAATTCTGATTCCCGCGTAGGTAGCAAAGCTGGCGCCCTGGTCAGATGAATAGCTGCGCACCGCACTGAGTAACCCAAGCAGGCCAGCCTGCTGCAGATCATCAAGCTCAACCGACGCCGGCAGCCTGGCTAACAGGTGCAGGGCAATTTTTTTAACCAACAGAAGATGTTCAGCAACCTGTTCATTTTGCTGCAGCTTCTGCTGACTGGCGTAAATGGTTGCTGAATTCACGATCAATGACCACCAGTTCCAGCACTGGCTGTTAGTAAGCGTTCAACAAAAAACTGCAAATAGCCACTGGCGTGATCGGGCTGACGCCATTGATCAATTTTCCCGGCGATATCAATAAAAGCCTTCGCTGCTTTACTCCTCGGATAGGCCTGCACCACTGGTTTCTGAAGTTGCACGGCTCGACGAAGCTGCTCATCAAACGGTACCGCGCCCAGATAACCTAGCCCCACATCCAGGAAACGATCCGTTGTCGTTAACAGTTTATCGTAGAGCTGCAACCCCTGAGCCTGGTCGACCACCATATTGGCTAATATCTGAAATCGCTTGATGTCGTGCTGAGTTCTCAATACTTTGATCAGTGCATAAGCATCCGTAATAGAAGTTGGTTCATCACAAACAACCACTACAACTTCCTGGCAGGCCTTGGAAAAGGACACTACCGTATCGGCAATGCCGGCAGCAGTATCGACAATGAGCACATCAAGCGTTTGTTTTAATTCACTGAATGCAGTGATCAGGCTGGCATGCTCTGTTGCCGTCAGATCAGCCATACGAGACACGCCCGAGCTGGCTGGAACCACATGAATCCCAGCGGGTCCCTTTATGATAATATCATCAAGTTGCTTTTCACCAGAAATAACATGTTGCAGATCGTATTCCGGGTTCAAACCGATCATTACATCGACATTAGCAAGACCCAGGTCTGCATCCATCAACATAACCTCTTTGCCAGACATTGCCATGGCCGTCGCTAAATTGACCGAGACATTAGTCTTACCGACGCCGCCTTTACCACTAGCGACTGCAATTACTCTAACAACATCAGGCATGAATTCGTTTTTCCTTGTACTGGAGCCTGTTAAGCCTTTTGCTTTTCCTCATCATAGCAAAGCTGGTCGATAAGATGGATGAGATTCTTGCCACTTCAATATCTGAAAGCCCCTGCCCTTTACAACAATAAGCCAGGGAAAGCTTCTCCTGAATCAAAGTAGACAGGCCTGATCCCAAATCAATGGCTTCATCTGCTTTAGTCAGAATGGCAGCATGCACTGGAGCATGGTTATATGCTTTCATTACTTCATCAGCGAGACCCGTTTGACTGGTCGCAGAGACGATCAACAGATTTTTAGCATATTCACCATGCATTTTTATCCTCGAAAGATGGTGATTTAGCTTAATGTCACGCTGACTATGCCCCGCCGAATCTATCAGTACGAGTTTCTTGTCCATGGCATTCTTAAGCGCGCTTGTTAATTGTTTTGAATCAGCACAGACATTTACCGGGATACTAAGCAATTTCCCAAAGGTTTGTAATTGATCTTCACCGCCTATTTTCAAAGTATCGGTGCTGATTAAGGCAACATTTTCACGCCCATATTTAAGCGCAAAACGAGCAGCTAATTTAGCCACCGTGGTCGTTTTACCTACCCCGGATGCGCCAATCACGGCAAAGACTCCACCCTGATCGATCAATTCATCTGGCTGGACTATTAACTTTTGACCCAGCGAGCACAACAATGTCCGCCAGGTTTCCTTATCACTGCCTTTCTTAAGCAATTCAACGGCATCGATTCCGACTGCCACATCATCAATCGCTCGTCGACTTAATCCTAACTCGGCAAAGTAATCCCTGATCTGCTGGTCAGCATTACTGGCAGTATAAACAGGCCTTCTTAACCGAGTCAGCTCTCCTACTAACATATCCTTAAGCGCTCCTAATTCTTGCTGGAGTTTAAACAAATTCACAGCATCCTCGGCTTCCTTCTGCTGTTTCCTCACTCGAGCTGGAGCAGCCTGCCTGGGTCCCAACTGGCTTTGCTGAGGGCCTGCACCCACCGACTGCTGATCTGTTAACAGCGCCGCTTCATGAACAGTAAACTGATTCGGTCTAGCGGCATTACTTTTAGCATTACTGGTGTCCTGAGCGGTCTTGATAGTTGCGCTTTTATCTGAACTGCTCTTTTCTGAGTCGCTGTTTTTGACCGCAACTGGAGTGACATTTGGTGTTTTAGAAGCATCCACTGAGAAGTCATGCACTTCAACTCGAGACTTTTTCTTAGCCGCTTCTGCACCAACCATAATCGATTGAGCATCAACCTCCTTGGTCGCCAAAATCTCAATCTTGGCACCGACGCGCCGATTAGAAAGAATAACTGCGTCGGGTCCCAACAAGCTACGCACACTCATCATCCCTTCTCGAACGTCATCCGCCAAAAATCTTTTAATATCCATTAATCTCCTCCACTTCTAACCGATTCCTATTGCTCTACCTGATTGCCAATGGTAGCGATCACTCGTACCCTTTTTTCTGCCGGTATTTCATCGTAAGCCAACACGTGTAAGCTTTTATTATTGGTTCTGACTAATCTTGCTAGCCAGAGCCGTAAAGTCGAAGTCACCAGCAACACTGCAGGCTTTCCTTCTGACTCCAGTCTGGTCACTCCTTCTGTAATCTGCCTCAGCATTTGCTCGGCAAGGCCCGGCTCAAGACCAACCGATTGCTGTGTACCACGTATAGCATCTTGCAACATCTGTTCCAATGTTGGTTCGAGCGACAAGACCTCTAATTCTGACTCTAAACCATTGATTTGTTGATAAATAGTTCTACTCAGCGCTATTCTGACGAGGCCTGTTAGAGTGTCAGGATCTTGACTAGTGACGGCAGTTTCTGCCAGAGCTTCGGCAATCGTGCGCATGTCGCGGACAGGAATGCCCTCTTGCAACAGGTTCTGCATGACCCTCAGCACGGTGCCCAGGCTCAATAAATCCGGCACCAGGCTTTCAACCAGCTTAGGTGACGCCTTGGCCAGGGTATCAAGTAACTGCTGGACTTCATCATGGCCGAGAAATTCGTGTGCGTGGTCTTTGAGAAGTTGGCTGATATGAGTAGCAATTACCGTACCTGCATCAACAACGGTATAACCAAGAGACTGTGCTTCTTCCCTTTGGGAAGCCTCGATCCAGACGGTGTCAAGCCCAAAGGTCGGGTCCTTGGCTTCTACACCCTCTATCGCACCGAACACCTGGCCCGGATTAATGGCCATTTCCTTATCCGGATAGACCACACCATCCGCCACAGCCACTCCCATCATGACAATCTGGTAGGTATTAGGATCTAAGTCTAAATTATCTTTAATGTGCACGGACTGTAATAAAAATCCCAGATCCTGGGACAGCTTTTTACGAACGCTCCGAATACGTCCCAATAATTCACCGCCCTGGTTCTTGTCCACCAGGGAAATAAGCCGATAACCCACTTCCAGACCGATCATGTCCAAGTCAGGTACATCAGACCAGCTGAGGTCAAGCTTTTGCTCTGCTGGCGCAGGTAAAGCTTCACTCGCAGTCCCTTCACCTGCGACCTCGACACCGAATTCCGGCTGCGAAAGAAATAATCCGATACCGACCATCAGTGCTGCCAGGGTTAGAAACACCAGGTTTGGCATACCAGGTACCAGTCCCAGAGAGCCGATAATAGCTGCTGTGATATATAATGGCCTGGCACTACTAAATAGCTGACTAATAATCTCGTCAGACATCTCAGCAGAATCAGAAATCCGAGTGACAATTATTGCAGTGGCTGTCGAGAGCAATAACGACGGTATCTGCGCAACCAGACCATCTCCGATGGTCAACAGGATATAATTCTCTGCTGCTACACTCATGGATAGATCATGTTGAATCATACCCACTACCAGTCCGCCTATTATATTAATAAACAGGATTAACAGGCCGGCAATGGCATCACCACGGACAAATTTACTGGCTCCGTCCATGGCACCATAGAAGTCTGCTTCGCGAGCCACATCAGCCCGACGCTGCCGGGCCTCATCCTGGGAAAGAACGCCCGCATTCAGATCCGCATCTATGGCCATCTGCTTGCCAGGCATGGCATCTAACGTAAAACGAGCGGAAACTTCTGATACACGGCCTGCGCCTTTGGTTACCACCACAAAATTGATGATCACAAGGATGGTAAAAACCACCAAACCCACCGCATAATTACCACCGACTACAAAGTCTCCGAAAGCCTGAATCACCTTTCCTGCTGCTTCGGTACCGGTGTGTCCCTCTAAGAGTACGACTCGAGTGGAGGCCAAATTCAGCGCCAGACGCAACAAAGTCGCTATCAGCAGAATAGTCGGGAATACCGAAAAATCCAGTGGCCTCATGGAATAAATAGCAGCCAGTAGGACAACCAATGACAGCGCAATATTAAAGGTAAATAGAATATCCAGCGCTAAAGGCGGCAACGGCAATACCATCATTGCCAGCAGCATTAAAATAAGCAGCGGTGTTCCCAGGCCCACCCCCCTTGAAGCGCTAACCTGGGCCGTTGTAGACGCCGCCATATTCATCAATAAGTTCCTCGATATTCTTCTGGGACATCAAATTGCTTGGGCGGCTGTAACTTCCTTGCCTGGGTCCCAACCAATTCTTTTAGCTGGAAGATATAGGCCAGGACCTGAGCTACAGCCTTATATAACGATGCCGGGATTTCCTGATTAATCTTCACCATACCGTGCAAGGCCCTGGCCAAGGCCGGTGCCTCAAAAATGGGTACTGCATGCTCCGCGGCAACTTCTCGAATTTTAAGCGCCATAAAATCCTGTCCTTTGGCTACTACAATCGGCGCGTTTTCACCCTCAGTATCGTATTGTAAAGCGACCGCATAATGAGTCGGGTTAGTAATAATCACATCCGCGGAAGGCACCGCATCCATCATCCTTTTATCTGACAATTCCTTCTGCAGCTTTCTGATCATGCCCTTAACCTCAGGTCTGCCTTCGGTATCTTTCATTTCGTCTTTGACTTCCTGCTTGGTCATTTTTAACTGTTCTTTGTGCTGCCAGGCCTGAAACGGCACATCAATAGAAGCAATAAATATCAGTACAGCGCTATAACCAATAAAAGCCCAGAGCAACATAGCGCCTGCACTGGCTGTTGATGCCTGTACCGACATCAAACCCAGGCCGAGCAATTCCTGAATAGAAAAGTAAATAATCAGAGTTGCTGCTGCCGCCACCAATAAAAACTTAAATACAGCTTTAATCAATTCCACCAGGCTCTTCAACGACACCATCCGACCAAGGCCTTTTAGAGGGTCAATTTTTTCCAGTTTCGGCGCCAGCGCCTCGATACTGAAAGACCAGCCGCCCATCGCCACCGGACCAACAAACGCCGAAAGAGTCAACAAAATCAATAGCGGAACAATAGCGATAACGCCAGATCGTATGGTTGCTGCAATCTGACCCAGCAGTAAGCTGGTATCATTGATATGGGTAGTATTAAATGTGAGTCCGTCTTCGACCAGCTGAAACAAATCCCGCATTAACCCATCACCGAGGAATACCATACCGATGGCTGCGGCCATAAGCGAAAGCATGGTATTGAGGTCCTTGGAGCGCGCTACCTGGCCCTTGTCCCTGGATTCCTGGAGGCGACGCTCAGTGGGTTCTTCGGTTTTTTGCTGGGAAGCATCTTGTTCTGCCATGGCCAGTTATCCCAGGATCAACAGCATCTGGAGAAAGCCTTTCTCCAGTAAAGCAGTGAACTGCGGTAAAAATATCGGCAAGCTCAATAAGATCATAATGAAACCGGCTAGAATCGTGATAGGGAACCCAACCGCAAATATATTGATCTGCGGTGCCGCCCGGGTCATCACGCCGAAGGCCAGGTTCACCAGCAAAATTGCTGACACCGCGGGCATCGCCACCAATAGAGCGCCAGTAAAAACCTGGCCTATCCAGCTGGCGACCTGCCAGGCAAGGTTTTCAGGAAAGACCGTCACACTGACTGGTAACAGATAGAAGCTCTCAACAACGGTTTCTATCATCACCAAGTGACCATTCAGAGCGAGAAAAATCAAGGTTGCCAATATCAGAAAATACTGGCTGACGACCGGCACCTGAACGCCGTTTTGCGGGTCCACTGTAGAGGCAAACCCTAACCCCATACTGGTCGCTATGGTTTGACCTGCAACCACCGTCGCGGCAAACACCATCTGAAGTATAAAGCCCATGGCCAGTCCTACCACCACCTGCTGCGCGGTTATCAGCATACCCTGGATAGAAAATGCGTTAAGGCTAGGCATCTCAGGTAATAACGGAAAAACAAGCCAGGAAATGAGCAATGCCAGCAATATCCTGGAGCGTATCGGGAAAGTTCTCGCGCCGAACAGGGGGGCTGTCATCAGCATCGAACTGATCCTGACAAACGGCCAGAACAGACCATTGACGTATCCCATCAAGACTTCAGGCGAAATCACCATGTCAGCCTACCAAACCCGGAATTTCATAAAAAAGCTGCTCTGTGAATTCCACCAGGGTTCTGATCATCCAAGGCCCACCAACAACCAAAGCCAGAACCAGCACCATCAACTTGGGAATGAAACTCAAAGTCATTTCCTGGATCTGCGTCGCTGCCTGGAATATACCTACCAGCAGACCCACAGCCAGCGCTGACAACAATAGCGGTGCTGCCAGATAAACAGTTAGCATTAATGCCCGGTGCCCCAGGTCCATTACCACTTCCGGTGTCATCATAAAACTGTCCCTCTAAATAGTGTTCCATTCTCAGACATAAAAGCTGGTTGCAATGGTTCCCAATACCAAAGACCAACCATCCACCAAAACAAATAACATGATTTTGAAAGGCAGGGATATCAGCATCGGCGACAACATCATCATACCCATCGACATGAGTACACTGGCTACGACCAAATCAATCACCAGGAATGGGATAAAAATCAGGAACCCAATCTGGAAGGCTGTTTTCAACTCACTGGTAACAAAGGAGGGCAGAAGAATACTCAACGGTATATCCTCCCTGGAATTAAAAGCCGGTGTGCCCGCCAGGGATGCGAACATCATCAGGTCCGTCTCCCGGGTTTGATTGAGCATAAAACTACGAAACGGCAGCATCCCTTTCTCAGCCGCTTCTTCAAACTCGATGCTGGCTTCCATATAAGGTTTAACCCCCGCTGAATAGGCCTCGTCAAACACAGGCATCATAATAAACAGCGAAGTAAACAGCGCCAGGCCAATTAAAATCTGATTTGAAGGCGTCTGCATCGTCCCCATCGCCTGACGCAGAATGGCCAGCACAACGATGATCCGAGTGAATGAAGTAACCGTCATCAGCATGGCAGGCACCAGGCTTAGTAAGGTCATAATAATCAGAATCTGCAGACTGGTTGAGTAGGAAGACGACCCATCCGCGCCCTGGGTCATGGTCAATAACTTCAATTCCTGTTCAGCAAATACAAATTCAGGTATCAAAAGCAATAACAGACTAATAAAGAGGAAGCGCATTAAGCTGTCTCCCTCTGCATAGAGCCAGACAGCACTCCACGCAAACGATTCAAGGCAGGCACAGAGGTTATTTTCGGATCAACCACCGGTTCATCAAATGCCGCAATGGCATTGACGCTACCTGGGGCAACACCAACCAGTAGTTGCTGCTTTCCCACCTGCACCAGCACCAGGCGCTCACGAGTTCCCACGGCGAGCCCGGCGAGTACCTTCATATTTCCTGGAATGCCCTCACCGGAATCAGATAACTTCCTAAACAGGAAAGCCAGAACCAGTATCAAGCCTATCACCACAATCAGCCCGGCAAACAGCTGACCAAGGTAAGCAGGGGTAAAAAAATCCTGGCCAGGCATCTGCAATGATTCATTGGAATTCGTCTCTGCTGCCGTGACTATCAGCGGATAACCCAGCACCAAAAAGAAGCAGCACAACCATTTCAGGAAAAGGCTGACTTGTGATCGCAAGCTAAAAGTATCCACTGGCACTACGACTGTAACTTTTGAACGCGTTCGGAGGGACTGACAATATCCGTAAAACGAATACCAAACTTATCATCAACCACGACTACTTCACCCTGCGCTATTAACGTCCCGTTAACTAATACATCATGAGGCTGGCCTACAAGTCGGTCTAATTCCACCACAGCACCCTGGCTGAGGCTGAGCAAATCTTTTATTGGTATAGATGTTCGACCGATCTCAAGCGTCAGAGTGACCTGCACATCAAGGATCGCATCAAGATTTGCCTGCCGGTTTGACCTTGACGCTACATCTTCAGTTACTTCCGGTATTTCCACATTCCGCGGATCCGTCTTTTGATCCTCAGCTTGCTGAGCGCCTGGATCTGTTGTTTCGTCTGACATATTTCACCTCATCTAAACTTCTGTATTCACTACCGCTTGATTAAATCTAATAGCTCCGTACTTGCAACCTAGTCGCTACAGCGGCTTTAATCACCTTGCCTTAACTTAGTTCCGATTCCGTAATCTTTACGGCGTTGTTACCATTGGCGATCCCAAACTTGCCTTTAAACACGGTCACCTCATCAACCTTGACGGTGACATCATCCGGCGACTTAATCGGCAGGACATCGCCAGGTGATAATTCAAGCACTTGCCGAACCGTTAAATCCGACTCTCCTAAAGTCGCCGACAGACTCACTAAAGCTGTCTTCAACCCTTGAGCAATTTTTTGTTCCCAGTCTGAACTCGCCTTGACAGAGGCGACCGTACCCGCCTGACCTAATCGATCCTTAATAGGTTCCAGCATTTGAAACGGCAGAATCAAATGACATTGACCCTTGTCTTCCTCGCTAAACCCGATCTCCAGAGGCAGCTGAAAAACAGTTTCATCCGTGACCGGCACGGACAGATAATCCGGGTTGTGTTCCATGAACTGAGCTTCTGGATTAATTTCCAGTACATCTGCAAATGCGGTTTTCAATTCCACCAGCAGCAGGTCAATCGTCTGTGCAGCCAGCCTTTGCTCTATGGAAGTAAATTGTTTTGCTGTTGCGACATTAGGCGAATGACCCTTGCCACCAAAATAACGGTCCACCATGATATAGAGCAGTTTTGCATCAATAACCAATAGCCACTGACCCTCTAACGGTTTAGCAGTACAAACCGTGATACAGGTTAAAGACGGCAAGCTTTGGATGAAATCAGACATGCTTCTGGAAACTTTTTCCTTGACCTCTACCAGCGGCTCAGACCGAAAAAATCGCTGCAGCGCATCGGTAGCCCCCTCGGCAAATAATTCCTGGATGGTATCGAGCCGGGCAAGCCCTGAAAGCCGTCGACTCTCTTTGGCAGCAAAATTGAACGCCCTGATATCTCCTGTCTCGCCATGATTGTCGCGAGTATCAATGTCACCACTTTCAACACCCTGCAGCAGTGCATCTTTCTCTTCCTGGCTTAGGATTTCATCGTCTGCCATGACTACTGCACCACAAAGCCGGTTAATACCACTTTCTCGAGTTCCAACTCCTCATGACCGTTAAAAATTTCTCTAATCTTAACTTCCAGAAGTTCCATCATAGCTAGCTTACCGGCGCTGGTTTGCAACTCGGCGAAATCAAACTCTCCGATTTCAAGTAACATGACGCTTTGAATCAGGGCCACGTTATCCGTCAATAGGGTAATTGACTCCTCATCTCTGGATTGCAATTGAATAACCACTTGTACATAACGGACGGTGCTTCCCTTGGTAAACGTCACTATCACCGAAGGGACTGGGACGTACTTGAAGGGCCGCACATCAACGGTATTTTTTTCTTCCGTCGCGTTAAAACCAAACATGTCCGTCATGTAGGCAGCACCCGCTATTGCGAGTACAGCAACACCTATTACGATAAGAATTATCTTTTTCACCCGTCTCTCCTGAATAATCGATAAGTTTCGATTCTCAGATTGGCATCGAAACCCATACAACACAACCTATAGCAATGCCTATGCCATAATTTTTATCAATATAATTCAGTAGGTTACGATCACCCTCAGAGGGTAGTCGTCAGAAAAATGACGTTTCTGTCAGTTGATTGGCAGTTCCCAGCAATTAAGCCCAGGTATCGACCATGCCCTCTGGCAAGGTCGATAGAACCTGCTGAGAGCCAGAACCCTGGGCAGAATGCGCCACGGAATCCGATTGTAAATCTGCTGATTGCTGCTGCCCGGATGCATGTTTTTGTTGCTCACGGTGTTCCGACAGCGACTGATCAGATACCTGGGTATTTCCCAGATTTAAGCCGTCTTCTGAGAAGCTCTTTTGCAAGCGCAATAACCCGGCTTCCAAGGCATCACGGACGACAGGGTTTTTTGTGAAAAACATCAGGCTGGTCTGATCTTTTTCCTGCGTCACCAGGATTTCAATTGTTCCCAGTCTCGCTGGTTTCAATTCTATCTCTGCAAACCGCAGGTTTTCTCGCACCATCATACGGGCATGCTGGCCCAGTTCAGTCTGCCAGGCGGGCTGGCCAAATTGCGTTCCCATCGCTGTCTGAAACTGGATAGCAGCAGACTCTCTACCGACAGACGCACCTAATCCTGAACCTGGCAGGCTGTATGGCGTTAGCATTAGCTGCGAACCTGATGAAGGTTTAAATTCAACCTGCATAGCCGTATTGTCGCCACTGCCAGCTAACTGCGATGCTGCCAGTTGAGTTGCAAATAATTGTCGTCCTGCATCACCAGAAGCTAGCCACTGACCTTCCTGAATGACGGTGGCAGAAGCCGTTCTAGTGCCTTCCCCCAACTTCGCTCTGGAATCCGCCAGACGGAGCCGAGAAACTAATTGATGTAGGTTTTCCGTGACCGGCTGAGCCGATACCAACGCGGCCGATGGCTTCTCAGTCAGTGCAGGTGTCGGGATTGAACTATTTTCCAGAGCAATGTTAACCGGGAGCACAGCCGATACAGCTGGTGCAGCCGAAGAAGCATTCACGCCACCTGGGTTAGTTGCCTGTCCTGTTCTGGTTGTTTGGAGGTTCATTAATCTACCTGAACTCAACCGAATATTGCCAGCAACCATACGGTCAGATAACGATTTATCCAATAAGCTGGCTTCATTGATTGTCTTTGCGGACTCAACTGCTTTTACTGGAGAGCCTGCCAAGGCAGCGTCAATACCTGATTCAGCGGTTAATGATGCCTGGCCAGCTACAAATTTATCAGACATAAATAAGCCGGCCGTTGCCACTAGCTCAACACCCGCCGGCAAACTCTTTCCGCCTGCCGGCAAACTCTGGCCGTTGCTGCCACCAACAGCGCTCAACAGGTTAACCAGTCCAGTCAAGTCGGCAGGTGGGGATAACCGGGTGATCGCGGATTTATCTGTTTCTGGTGTCGGCGGGACAGAACCTGTGGCAGACACCTCGCCTGCCTGGCCAAAATTAGCCTTTCTATCTCCATCTATTTGATTTTTATGCGTTTTATTATAATCTTGCTGCTCAGACTTCAGCGCTTCGGCAAATTTTTCAGCGCTGGGATTAACGCCCCCACGAATCTGCTGGAGGCCACTTTCGGCGCCCTGCTGTGAAGACAGTAAATGTAAATCAATGGAGTGTTCGCTGGCCATTGTCGCCCGGTTCAATAGTGCCTGTAACAACTAATGCAGACATTGGGCCAACTTTCTGGGCAGGAACTATCCGGGCTTTACGGTATTTCCCGAAAGGGTACCTGCTCTATCATCCAACTGCCGTTCAACTTTCTTTCGATCGATCGAATTCTCTTGGTTGAGATTCTGCTGCACAACCTTAGACAGCGATTCGACCCGCTGATAATGGCCTTGCCAGATTTTCTGCTTATCAATAACTGCACGCTCAGCATCGGCTAATTGATGTTTCTGCAGTTCAATAGCGTCATCCAGTTGAGTGATAAACTTGGCGTAATCATTTAACCGGGTTGCCTCTACACCAGTTTGTCCCTGGACACTTAATTGGTCTGCATATTCTTTTCGATATTCCAGTAATGCTTTTAAGGCAACCTGCTGCTGCTCAAGATGGGCACGACTTAATCCCAGTTGTGAGACCGCCGACTTTTCATCAACCTGTTCCAATTCCACCAATTTGCTCATACGCTGACTGCGTTTCATGCTACCTCATTAGCCTGATTAGGCTCCATTGACTGTCTCACCAATGCAGAAAAATCTTCCAAGCTTTGATCAAGCGAACTCTTATCTGTTAAGCCCTGACTGATAAAACGGCGAAGATACGGATAGGCAGCAATGGCCGCATCAATCCTTGCATCACTACCCTGATTATAAGCCCCGACACTAATCAGGTCTCGATTCTGCTCATAAGTTGAATTCAATTCCCTGAATCTCTGCACATTAGCAAGCTGCTCGGGCGTTGCAATATGCGTCATCAGCCTGCTGACTGATGCTTCTACATCAACAGCTGGATACAAGCCTGACTCAGCGAGTTTCCTCGACAGCATAATATGCCCGTCTAAAATTGCTCTAGCGGCATCAGCGACCGGATCCTCAAGGTCATCCCCTTCAACAAGGACCGTATAGATAGCGGTAATAGAACCTCCGTTACCATTGCCATTACCTGCACGCTCCACCAGCCTGGGTAGTTTGGCAAAGACCGACGGCGGGTAACCCCGTGATACCGGCATCTCGCCAATGGAAAGAGCAATCTCGCGCTGAGCCTGGGCGAACCGGGTCAGCGAATCCATCAATAGCAGGACATTCTTGCCCTGGGATCTAAAATATTCCGCGATAGCCGTGGCCCGCAGGGCGCCATGAACCCGCATCAGCGGTGGTGAGTCCGCCGGAGTCGCCACTACGACCGCTCTTGCCAGGCCCTCTGGCCCTAAAGTATGTTGGATAAACTCCTGAACTTCTCTACCCCGTTCACCGATAAGTCCTACCACCACAACATCGGCCTCAGCATGCCGGGTCATCAGGCCCAGCAAGGTACTTTTACCAACACCGCTTCCTGAGAACAGGCCCATCCTCTGGCCCCTACCGACGGTTAACAAGGCATTAACAGCCCGAATGCCGACGTCAAAAGTCTTGTCAATGGGGTTACGATCGAGAGGATTTATGGGAATACCTTCCAGCGGCACGGCAGCGCTCGTTAAAATAGGGCCGCGTTGATCCAGGGCAACCCCGGCCCCATCAATTACCCGGCCTAACAACCCTTCTCCCACTCTCACATTCTCGGTTTTAGGTAGTGGGATAACGCGTGACTCTGACATTAAGCCCAGACTATCCGTGACAGCCATTAAGAACAGCTTGGCATCAGAGAAACCAACGACCTCTGCATCCATCGATGCGCCCTCAGATGGAACAATGCGACAGCGACTACCTATTGCTGCCTGACAACCCACAGCCTCTAGAGTGAGGCCAACCATTCTGACTAACCTTCCTTCTACCACAGGCTTACTTTTCTTTATCTTTTGCCTGAGCTCCTGGATAACCGCGCTGATACGCGAGGTTCGCCGTTCAAACTGATTCTCGACGTCGGCCAGGTTCATGTTTCGCGCTCATCCATCATGGCATCCCGCACCGCATGAATAGCTGCATCGGTTAATTTTGCCTCGATAGCAGAATCACTGGCCTGGATGCGCACATCACCCGGCTGCAGACTAGTCTCCTCAAACAAGATCCAGTTATTATTAGGATGCTCATCAGACAATCCTTGCACATAGGCCGTCACCAGCGCTTTATCATCCGGATGCAGGAAAACCTTATAAGGATCCTGCTGCGCGGACAAACTCTCGGTCAGATTCAAAATGTGTTTATAGAGCCCATCTGGTTCTACCGTGAGGGTCGATCGAGCAATTTCTGCCGCTATGACAGCGGCCAGTTCAGCAACTTCTTCAACCAGGTGCTGATCCATCCGAATAAGCGGCTGGTCAATTCCATCAAGCAATGCTAGAAAGGCATTTGCCCGGTCAGCAGTCAACGCATTACCTGCTGCCTCACCTGCTTCGTGCCCCTTTGCATACCCTTCAGCATAGGCTTCATTAATGATGCTCTGCCGAGCCTCATCATCAAGCAGCGGCTCCACATCGGCTGCATCCAGAGCATTGAGGTCAGGCGCTTTCCAAGGACTGAGACCAGTAGGGGAAGCGCTTTCAGACATATTCTTCGCCTCCTTTACCACCCAGGGCAATTTCCCCATCTGCGGCAAGGTTCATCGCCGTCTGGAGTATTTCTTTCTGCGTATTTTCAACCTCACTGAGTCGCACGGGCCCTTTGGTTTCCATATCCTCAAGCAGCATTTCTGATGCCCTGGAGGACATATTCTTAAGGAACTTTTCCTTTAGTTCTTCTGATGCACCTTTTAATGCAACAGTCAATTTATCGGTTGCGACTTCACGCAACAGCCGCTGCATATGCCGATCTGTGACTCCAAGCAAATTATCGAAGATGAACATTAGATCCCGGATGGCCGTACCCATGTCTTCATCGGTTTCAGCGATCCTGTCCAAAACTTCGGCTTCAACTGATGAATCAAGATATCCAATGATACTTGCCGCTATTTTCATGCCCTGCAATTTCGAGGTAGGCACTGGCGATTCCTCAATTACCTGCTTCTGCAATATTTCATCGAGTTCCGCCAAAGCAGACGGATGTATTGTATCCAGGTTTGCTACTCGCATCATAATATCCGGCAAACGGTCCTGGGGCAGCAGTGCTAACACATCTGCAGCGTGATCACTGTCCAGGGAAGATAAGACAATTGCGCAGATCTGCGGATGTTCATGTTTTAAAATGAGCGCAACCGATTCTGCATCCATCCACTTCAGGGATTCCAGGCCTTTCGAATCCTCACCTTTGAGGATACGGTTCACCATCCGATTGCCTTTGTTTTCGCCCAGAGCCTGGTTTAATGTTTTACGCACATAGTTTGTCGGGTTCATACCCATGGCGGTTCCACTGGTAAAATTCGATACAAATTCGCCAATAACATGAGTCAGGTTTTCGTTGGAAACAGTGGACAATTCTGTCATCGCCTTACCGACACTTTGCACCTCATTCGGCTCCATGTGACGCAATACCTCGGCAGCGGCTTCTTCGCCAAGACTCAACAGAAAAACTGCTGCTCTTTTAGAGCCATTAATATCTTCCATTGCATCAGCCATCAGTTGCTACCCACGTTTTGAGGACCTGGGCAACCCTGGCTGGATCTTCCTGAACCATATTGCGCGCTTGCCTGACTTGTTGTTCATAAGTTTGCTGAGAGGCAGCCGCCAGAGCACCAGCTGGATAAGCTCCATCTGCGCCAATCGCTAAAGGCTGCCCGTCATAGCCCTGGGGCATTTCTCCTCCCGCAACAGCTAATTGCGGATTGATCATGCGTGCTGACGAGCTGGCAGCCTCTGCCACACTACGCAGGATCGGCCTTAGAACTACAAATATCAACAATAATATCGCGATAAAACCACCGAGCATTTTACCGGCATCCCAAATCCAGGGATTCCCCTCCAGAAAGCTCAAGGGTTCAAGGACGATTTCTTCTGGAACAAAAAAGGCGGTATTGGTAACAATGACGGTGTCACCGCGAACATCACTGAACCCAACCGCTTCTTTAACCAGATTTTCAATGCGGGTGATTTCTTCTGCTGGTAAGGGCACCGATTCAAAGGTGACCCCATCTTCAGCCAGCTGACTTCGATTATTCAAGACCACGGCCACTGAAAGTCGCTCGACAATGCCACCGGTTTCCTTGATGTGGCGAATGGTTCTGTCCACCTCAAAATTACGGGTTTCCCGTAGTGTGGTCTTTTGGCCCGACGCCACTGCCGGCGCTGCTGCGCCCTCCTGACCTGGAGCCACCGGTTCTACCGGTACCTCGGTTAAGGCACCAGGGATTCCTCTTGCGGCATCCGCAGTCCCGGAAGATTCCTGCATGGTCTGTTCACTTCGAATAGCAGCCGGTTGTTGGCCAAATTGCTCAACCGTTCGCTCCTCGGCAGTGTGATCGATACTCGCGGTTACCTGGACACGAAAATTATCCAGGCCTAGCACCGGTACAAGGAGATCCGCGACCCGCCGCATATAACTATCCTCGATCTGCCTGGAAAACCTGAACTGTTCACTGCTGAGCATCAGCTCTTCAGAACTACTGCGAGAAGATAGCAATCTTCCTTTCTGGTCAATCAAGGTAACGCCCTCAGGCTCCAGGTCAGCCACACTAGAGGCGACCAGATATATGATCCCGGCAACCTGGGGTTCGCTTAAATTGCGGCCTTGATGCAAATTCACCACCACGGACGCATTGGGTTTGGTTCGACTGCGTATAAAAGCGGATTGTTTAGGGATTGCTAAATGCACGCGCGCACCATTGACACTATCAATAGCTGATATGGACAAGGCCAGTTCTTCTTCCAGAGCCCGGTTATAACGAGCCGATTCCATAAACGCGCTGGTACCAATGGCCTGGTCATCATAAAGGACATCAAAGCCGCGTTCTGTACTGCGCGGCAAACCAGCACTTGCTAACAATATCCTGGCCTGATGAATGTCATCTGCAGGTACCGAAATCACACCGGACCCGGCATCATATCGATAAGTGAGATTGCTCTGTTCCAACTGGGTGATAACCTGGGACGAATCCATTTCAGTCAGATTACCGTACAGGGGACTGTAAGTTGGTTCCTGGGCCCAAAAGACCACGCCCACACCCAAGGCAATGCTTGCTGCCAGACCCAACAACAAAGCCAATTGCCTTACAGCGGGCAATCGACTGACCTCACTGAAACGCTGTATTGTCTTACCTGGTTCTATTAAAGCCATGAATCACAATTCCTTTACACTTTACTAAATGACATTATCCAAACAACCGCTCTCTAAACCGCTTCATTATTTTATCTGAGCTTGATGACTGTACCTACACCCTACTAGACTGCTTTTGCTAGACACACTAGACCTGCATATTCATCACTTCCTGGTAAGCAGATAACAGTTTATTGCGTACTTGCGTCACTGCCTCAAAAGATAAGCTGGCTTTTTGCATGGATACCATCACTTGAGCCAAGTCAGTATTTTCGTCCCCGGAAGCATAGGCAAGGGACATTTCAGCAGATTTCTGCTGGGTTTCTGTCACCGCTGCCAGGGAATTCTTTAACAGACTCCCGAATGCCTGACTATCTTGCGCGCCCTCAAGCCGGGTGGGCGCTGTGCCAATATCCCCCGTTGCTGCTATCTGCATAGACCGCATCTGCTGCAAAACCTGGTTAATTTCCATACTCATTAATGTACTCGCTTCTGGTTAAATTCCAACTAAGAGATTAAACAAACCCTTAACCCGGTAACGCTATCCCGGCCTCTTTAAACCTGGCCAGTTTATAACGCAGGGTCCTGGGACTAATTCCCAGCCGTGCAGCGGTTTCTTTCCGACTGCCTTTCTCTGCCTTCAATGCATCAAATATCATGGCTTGTTCCCGAGCCTTAAGGCCGGAACCCAGGGCAGGCTCAACTGCCAGCTGAGCTGGTTGTGAATCAACCGAAGCAGATATGTCCTCGAACAAGATAGCCTGATCATCCAGGTCCAAGCCTGTTCTCATAATCAATGCCCGTTGCACTACGTTTTCCAGCTCTCGGACATTTCCGGGCCAGGAATGCGATGATAATTTCAATAAAGCCGACTGCGTGAACTGCAAATCTTGCCCGCCGGCAAAATGACACAAGAAATGCTGAGCTAAAGGGACCACATCTGCAGGTCGCTGGCGCAGGGGGGGTAAATGCAAGGGAAACACGTTCAAGCGATAATACAGGTCTTCCCTGAATCGGCCCTGAGCCACTTCTTCCCTTAGGTTCTGATTGGTGGTGGCCAGTATACGGACATCGAGGTCCACGGACTTATTTCCACCCAAACGTTCTACCACCCGTTCCTGAATGACTCTAAGAAGTTTAGCCTGCAGGCTCAATTCCATCTCAGAGATTTCATCCAGTAGCAACGTGCCACCATTAGCCTGCTCAAACTTACCTGCATTAGCCTGAACTGCACCGGTATAGGCGCCTTTTTCATATCCAAATAGAACCGCCTCGAGCATATTCTCCGGTATAGCAGCGCAGTTAATAGCAACAAACGGCCCATTAGTACGTGGCGAGTTGTCGTGAATCAGCCTGGCGAACACTTCCTTACCGCTGCCAGACTCACCGCTAATCATCACTGTTGCATCAGACAGAGCAACACGATGGGCCATGTTCACTAATTCCTGAGTTCTCTTGTCCTCGGCAATCATATCGCCAGCGGTTTGGCGATGATCCGTTAAGCGCTTGGCCAGGTTAACCAGACTGTCTGCTTCAAAAGGTTTCACCAGATAATCAGCCGCACCTCGACGAATTACATCCACCGCTGCAGCGACATCTGCATAGGCTGTCATTAACACAATTGGAATGTCGGGAAACTGGCAGCGAACCTTTTCCAGCAGTTCCATGCCATCCATTTCCGGCATTTGGACATCAGTTATAATCATATCGGGACTCTGATTGCGCAACGCCACCAAAGCCTCTTTACCGTTTTTCACTGCGATTGTTTGGTAATCTGCGAAACCAAGGGTGTCGCAGATGGCCTCCCTCAAAATATCGTCATCTTCAACGACGAGTATGGTGGCTGATTCATTCATAGTTTTAATCTTCCTGCAGTTGAATGTGTGTCTCTTGCTTGCTCGTTGCCATGTTGGCTTCGGGGTTGTGCCAGACGAATTCTTGATATAGGTAAATGCAGGGTGAAAACCGCCCCGCCTGAATCACCGTTTCGCACGGATATTTCTGCGTCGTGACTTTGCGCAATCATGGCCGCCAATGCCAGGCCCAAACCGGTACCACCTTGCCTGGTGGTATAAAACGGGTCGAATATATGCTCAATAATGTTTCCATCCACACCGGGACCATTATCAGCAATGGTGATATCGAGGGTTTTTATCCTTAACACAGCGCCGATGGTTAACTCTGGCTCTGCTACCATCTGCACCGCATTCTCGGCGATACTGACCAAAGCAGATAACAAGGCTTCGCGGTTCGCCTGCAGCAATACGTCTTTTTTAGGTAGCTGCTGCGACCATATGCCGGACCGCTGTTGCAGCATCGGTAGCACCGATAGCTTCAAAGACTCTAATAATTCAAAAAGCGAACAGTCTTCAGTATCTACCTCACCGCCTTGGACAAAACTGAGCGAGCTATTCACCAGGCTTTCCATATGTTTAAGTCTATCGGTGACTTTACCGGTCATCCTCAAGCGCTGCGTCACGGAAAGCTCCCGTCGCGAAAGCTGGCCCATATAAAGCAGCGCAGAACTCAAAGGCGTTCTAATCTGATGAGCCAATCTTGCTACCATCTCACCCAGCGCTGACAGCCTTTGCTTTCGATTACTGGCTTCCTGTGCGGCATGCGCCTCAGTGACATCGGTGATTAACACCACCTGATCACCATAACTATCACGAACCTGGTTAGACAGGGTAATGCGCTTGCCGGATTTCAGTGTTAACTGCTTACCATCA
>Ga0233433_10000753_pt1 | contig 33767 bp, 37 predicted proteins | sample SI_122_August201_5_FD_179868 | JGI IMG/M metagenome (GOLD analysis project Ga0233433, IMG submission 179868) | Seawater microbial communities from Saanich Inlet, British Columbia, Canada - SI_122_August2016_100_MG | ecosystem: Environmental > Aquatic > Marine > Inlet | place: Canada: British...
GCATAAAAATTCTGTGCGCTAAGATATTTTAAACGCTCGAGCTGTTTAGAAACTGGAATGTCCCTCAGGTAAGCGCTCTCGTATTTCAATTTTTAGATCATCAGATAAAGACGATATGAGGCACACTTGCTCTGATAGTTAATGATAAAATTTATATTTACCTTTCAGTGGCTAGGCTGATGCTGTTTTCTTCAGTGTTCACTCCTGACGAATCTCGAATATTAAATCATTCCAAACATCTCGACAGTTGTTGAATGCATCGTATTCGGTTCAACGTTCCCCTCCCTAACCAAGATCAAAGCCCTCACCGCCCAACTCCACCATCCTACCCACCCGGCTCGACGCCACCGCAATCATTGAGATTTCCATATTTCGCGCTAGACTGCCTGGAATGGATAATTAATAGCGGGCGGGCGCGGAAAACGGCTTTTGAATGCCGGGGCGCCAAGCCGGATGAATAACTGAAACGGCGCGCAGCGCCGAGTGGGGAGAGAGATGAGTAACGCATTTGATGAGGCGCATGCGCGCTCGATGGCGGACCCGGAAGGGTTCTGGGCGGACGCCGCCGGCGAGATCGATTGGATCAAGCCTTGGGATAAGGTTTTGGACGACAGCCGCGCACCTTTTTATCGGTGGTTCGCCGGCGCCGAATGCAACACGTGTTACAACGCGCTGGACCGCCATGCGGACGGTGGGCGGGGCGATCAGGCGGCGCTGATTTATGACAGCCCGGTGACCGGCAATACGGTCCGGACGTATACATATTCAGAGCTTCGCGATGAGGTCGCGCTGTTCGCCGGCGTGCTCCGCGCGCAAGGCGTCGGGAAAGGCGACCGGGTGATCATTTACATGCCCATGGTGGCGGAAGCTGCCATCGCCATGCTGGCGTGCGCGCGCCTGGGCGCCATTCATTCCGTCGTGTTCGGCGGGTTCGCGGCGAACGAGCTGGCGGTGCGCATTGATGATGCGAAACCGAAAGCGATGATCAGCGCGACGTGCGGGATCGAGGTCAACCGGGTGATTGAATACATGCCCTTGTTGAACGGCGCCATTGAATTGGCGACGCATAAGCCGGACGCGTGTGTGATTTTGGCCAGGCCGGAATGCGAGGCGGACCTAAAAGACGGCCGCGATGTGGATTGGGTGTCGGCGATGGCCGTGGCCGAGCCCGCCGAGTGCGTGCCCGTCGCCGCCACCGACCCTTTGTATATTCTCTATACGTCGGGGACCACGGGCCAGCCGAAGGGTGTCGTGCGCGATAACGGCGGGCATATGGTGGCGCTGAAATGGTCGATGAAGAACATCTATGACGTCGACCCGGGCGATGTCTATTGGGCGGCCTCGGATGTGGGTTGGGTCGTTGGGCACAGCTATATCGTTTACGCGCCGCTGCTGCATGGCTGCACGACGATCTTGTACGAAGGCAAGCCCGTGGGCACGCCGGACGCCGGCGCGTTTTGGCGGGTGATTGCCGAGCACAAGGTCAAATGCATGTTCACCGCGCCCACCGCATTTCGCGCCATCAAACGCGAGGACCCGGACGGAAAGTTATTGGGCGATTACGACATGAGTGGCTTCGAGAGCCTGTTCCTGGCCGGCGAGCGGTTGGACCCGGACACGCTGCATTGGGCGGAAGATAAATTGGGCGTGCCGGTCATTGATCACTGGTGGCAGACGGAGACGGGCTGGACCATTGCGTCGAACTGCCTGGGGCTGCATGCCTTTGACATCAAGCCGGGCTCACCGACCAAGGCGGTGCCCGGCTGGGACGTGCAGGTTTTGGATGACGCCGGGCATCCGGTGGCGGATGGTGATATTGGTGCGATCTGTATCAAGCTGCCGTTGCCGCCGTCGGCCTTGCCGACGCTCTATCAGCGCGACGATTTGTTCCGCGAAAAGTACTTGGACGAGTTCCCGGGCTATTACGTGACGGCGGACGCGGGCATGATCGACGAAGACGGCTATCTCTACATCATGGCCCGCACCGATGATATTATTAACGTCGCCGGGCATCGGCTGTCGACGGGCGGCATGGAAGAGGTCTTGGCCGAACACGCCGACGTCGCCGAGTGCGCGGTGATCGGGGTTGAGGACCAATTAAAAGGCCAATTGCCCGTGGGCTTTTTGGTTTTGAATGCCGGCACGGCGAAGGGCAATGATGAGATTTGCGCCGACGTGGTGCAAATGGTCCGCGACCGGATTGGGCCCGTCGCGGCGTTTAAGCTCGCCGTCGTGGTGGAGCGGTTGCCGAAGACGCGGTCGGGCAAAATTCTCCGCGGCACCATGCAATCCATTGCCGACAATAAAGAATATAAAATGCCGGCGACCATCGATGACCCGGCGATCCTGGGCGAGATCGATGAAGCGTTGCAGACGTTAGGGTATTCAGACGCGCGGGCGCGCTAGGGGATATTCCGACGCGCGGAGCTAAAGGCGGCAGTTCTGCCCAACCTATTGTGACACGGTGGCACAACACCCACGACGTTGTGAGTGGCCCGCTCGGCGTGCCCGCGTGCTAAACTCCCTCCAGAAGCTACCATTCTTCGGGAGGGAGAAATCATGAGCAACGAAACAGCACTCATCGTCGGCGCCGGCAGCGGATTGAGCGCGGCATTGGCCAGGCTTTGCGCGACGCGTGGTATGTCTGTCGCCCTGGCGGCGCGGGGTACCAACAAGCTTGGTGATCTGGCGGGGGAGACGGGGGCGGAGACGTATGCCTGCGATGCCAGTGATCCAGGCGACGTGGCGGCGTTGTTTGATGCGGTGGGGGCGGCCCAAGGTGATCCGTCACTGGTGATTTATAATCCGAGCTATCGCCAGCGTGCGCCGTTTGTTGAGCTGGACGCCGAAGAGGTTCGCAAGTCGCTGATGATCACATGCTATGGCGGGTTCCTGGTCGGTCAGGCGGCGGCGAAGCGGATGTTGGTGGCGGGTGGAGGTTCGATCCAATTCACCGGGGCGTCGGCCAGCGTCAAGGGCTACAAGCTCTCCGCCCCCTTCGCCATGGGCAAGTTTGGCCTGCGCGGCCTGGCCCAAAGCATGGCCCGTGAACTGGCGCCGGAAAACATTCACGTGGCGCATTTCATCATCGACGGCGGCATCGAGAAGGACGGTGGCCATCCGCGCGCCCAAAATGCCGGCGAAGACGGATTGCTGGACCCCGACGCCATCGCCCAGACGTATCTGCAGATCCATGATCAGCACCGCAGTGCCTGGACCTGGGAGGTCGAACTCAGGCCCTGGACGGAAAACTTCTGAATACCCAGTCGCCTTGAACTGCTCATCGGGAACCATTTTAGCTGGCGGGAGGCTCCGCCAGGGGGGCTTCAACGTGGGCGACTTCAACGTGGGGGACTTCGATCCAGAAGGTGCTGCCGTGACCTTCGCGGCTTTCGAACCCGAGCCGGGCGTCGAGGTGGTGAACAATTTGTTGGCAGATCGTCAAGCCGATGCCGGTGCCTTCAATCTCACCGCTTTCCAGGCCCAGGCGATTGAAAGGCTCAAATAGCTGCGGTTGCAGCGCTTCGGGAATACCAGGCCCTGTGTCGGCGACGGCAATACGGACCATGCCGTCCGCCTGAAGGTCGCGCGAGATGATGACGCTGCCGGCGTCTCGGTTGTATTTGATGGCGTTCGACAGAAGGTTGAGCAGCACCTGTTTAAACCGGGTGGGATCGGTCCGGATATAAACACCGCCGGCGATGCCACCGCTATCGATCTTGATGCCGCGTTCCGTCGCCCGAGCCTCCATCAGCGAGACACACTCGTTCACCATTGTCGACAACTCGGCATCGGTTTCGTTGATATTGATTTCCTCGGCTTCGATCTTGCTGAGTTCGAGAACTTGGTTGATCAGATCCAGAAGATGACTGCCACTGCGTCGAATGTGGTGCACCGCCCTTGTTTGTTTTTCCGAGAGGTTCGAGGTTTTGTCAGCCTGCAAAAGCTGTGCGAACCCAAGTACCGAGTTCATGGGGGTGCGAAGCTCATGACTCATGGAAGACAGAAACTCAGATTTCGCCTTGCTGGCCGCCTCCGCCTCGTTCTTGGCGATCTGCAATGAAGCCGTCCGCTCAACGATGCGCCGGCGGATGATCGAATTCTGGACCGACAGGAAGCCAATCATCAGAACAACCAATATTACGATTATCGATCCCGCCAACTGGATCAACTGCCCAAAACCGACATCCGCGCCGCCGAGATAGGTCGGCAGGACATCCCAGTAAAGTTCCCAGCGCGCCTGTCCGCTGGTCATACGGATCGTTATCGTGTGATCGACAGGTTGAGCGGGCGCCAGATCTCCATGGATTGGTCTCAGTAGGGATGTTTCCGTGGCTTCGCTGGCCTCGATATCGCGTTCCGCCATGCGCAGTCGAATACCTATCGGCGTGGTCGTCTGTGATATTTCCGCGATCAGCTCGGAAAGGTCCGCGGTGCCGACGAGAACGCCGTCGTGCTCGCCGTTGCGCACCTTGATGCCAACAAGAACATGAAGCTTGTCCCGGGGCCCCTTGAAGGCCGGGCCCATGATAACTTTGGGTACTCTGTAGGCCGTGGCCGCGACGACATTGAAAACCTCGCGGGTAATTAAATCGCCGCCGATTGGAAACAAACCTTCGGGGTCGGAACTCAATTCGACGACGAAACTTTCATAAGCCGTCGGCGCACGCCTCTCACGTTCGGTGATGTCGGTGACAGGCAAGCCCAGGGCAGTTTCATAGGCGTCACGTTGATTGCGTGGGACCCGGCGCGCATAGGCGACAGAGGTCAGAAAAAAATCCGAATCCCAGTCTTCCGAATTGAGTGCCAAGTCTTCGAATTCCGCAGCCGCCACCGCGTCCGGCGTTCGAAATCTGACGGCGATACCACGAACTAGTCCTTGTACCCGACCGACCCAAGCCTGTGCGAATTCCGTCGTAATAGCCACGTCCAGCGTGGCCTGACGGCGCCACGTCTCGACCGCGTTGACCTTTGCCCGGTGGCCAACGGCAATATTGCCCGCGATCCCGATGATCAGAACTACCAAGAGAATTGTCGCGATTCGGATGTCTAGGTTTTTCATGCGCCCTCAGCCACGGCGGTTATAAGCAACACAAAATGGTATGTCACGGCAAACGGCGCGAGAGAACCGCTCGCGCCAGTTGGTTATGGTCCTTTAAGGGAAAAAAACTTTCAGGCTAATCAGAAATCGTAGGGACCGGCGGCCATGACGTTCGATGGCAGCCAGGTTTCGTGGACGTGGCACCACAACAACCCGTTCGGCGCGTCGTCGTTCAGCCGAAACAACACCGTGGCGGCGCGGCCGTTGTCCGGCGGCGTCGAATTGGTGGCGCCGATCTGCCATTCCTCATACGTCGCCAAGATGTGATCGGCGCTGACAGGTCGCGGGATGACGTTCCTGATGGCGATGCGGAAGTCGGGGCTTGCGCCGTGGCCGCCCAGCACGCCGCCGCGCAAATCCCCCAAGCCCAGCAACCGGCCGCTCGGCTCGACTAACTGAAATCCGTCGGCAAAGCGGGCATCGAAGTTGGCCCGGAACACGGTTTCGGAATTTTCATCGCGCCCGGTGAACCAGGTCACGAAAAACGCGTGGAGTTCGCGAATTTCGACGGCTGCAGCGGCCATATTCATATCGGCGTTCATATTTTCGTTCATGGCGTTATTCCTCGCTTTCGGTGAGGCTTGCGATGGGCCGTGACAACTCAGGGTCGTCGGCAAACACGCGTTCCAAGGCCTTGGCAATCGCCAGCATTTTCGCATCCGATCGTCTCGGCCCGACGATCTGGAAGCCAAACGGCATGCCTTCGTCGTCCTTCCCACACGGCAGGCAAACAACCGGATTTCCGGTGGTCGACAGCGCATTGGTCAGCCCGGCCCAAGCGACATAGGTTGCCTGTTCCTCGCCGTCGATATTGGCGACGAAATGATCTTCCTTGGGGAACGGCGAAACCGTGGCACCCGGGCAAATCAGCACGTCGTAGTCGCTGAAAAAGCGTTCCATTTCCCGGTGTAGATTGCCGTGTTCCTGGAACGCCCAGGCGATATCCTCGGTCGTCAGGTCCAGCGCTTGTTCATAGTTGACCCGGACATTCGGGCTGAGTTTTTCCTTATGCTCGGCGAAATGGTCCTTCTGTGAGCCGAGATACTGAAGCCCTCGGAGCACCCAGTTGACCCGCGCCGCCGTTGTCAGATCAGGATGATCAACCTCCGCTTTGCCGAACAACGATTGAAACTTAGAAATCCGTTCGTCAAACACGCGCCTGATCATTTTCGATGTCGGCGCGAACCCGAGATCCGGCGTAAATGCCACCCGGATTGATTTCAGATCGACCGTTTCCAAGTCCGAAAACGCGGATATGTCGCGCGGATAGCTCATCGGGTCGATGGAATGATCACGCGCCATGGCGGCGGTCAACAAGCCCACGTCATCGATGGTTCGCGCCATGGCGCCCTGTAGCTGGAACGGCCAGAACGGATAGATGCGGCGCTCAAACGGGATCAAGCCGGGCGTCGGTTTCAGGCTCATCACACCGCAAAATGTCGCCGGCACCCGAAGCGAGCCCCCCGTGTCGCTGCCGGTCGCGATGGGCACCATGTTGCCAGCCAGCGCCGCCGCCGCGCCACCCGATGAGCCGCCACTGGTCCGGGCGTGGTCGAAGGGATTCACCGTCGGTCCGAAAACCGCGTTGGTGGTGTTGTTGCCGGCGCCGAATTCCGTTGTGTTGGTCTTGCCGTAGATCACAGCGCCTTCCTCACGAAGGAACTCAACGACAAGGTCATCGTGGTCTGGAATGTGGTTTTCGTAGATCAACGAACCGAATGTTGTCCGCATGCCCTTGGTCAGGCTCATGTCCTTAATGGCCAGCGGCAGGCCCGCAAGTAGGCCCAGGTCTTCACCAGCCATGATTTGAGCCTCAACGCGTTTGGCATCTGCCCGCGCCTCATCGACGCAGGTCACGGTGAATGCGTTGATCTCAGGGTCGGTGCGCTTAATCTGGTCGATGCACGCATCGAGCACTTCGAGAGGCGAAATTTTCTTAGTCGAAATCAACTGTCGCAAGGTCGTCGCTGATTGTTCAATGATATTCATGAATCCATCCAATTGGTGAATACCCGGATGCGTTCGGCATTGCCGGCTTGTTTCGTGAACGCGGTCGCGTATATTCCGAACCATGAGCAAGGACAACGTCAACCAGTTTATCGCGATTATGGAAGCCCCCGCTGAAATCGAGGCGGCGGGTTTTGATGACCCGTCCGCAGATCAGGTGATCGCGCATGCCGCCTCTCATAATCTGAGCTTCAGCGAGGCGGAACTGAAAAGCGTCATCAATACACGGATCTGCAACGCCGAAAGCCTGCCCCGGCCCTGGGGCTGGGCGTTGGCGCGAAACTTGGGCCTGGTGCGCAGTTAGCGCCGTTTCGCCCGATGGCCCGTCAAATAGGGCCTCAGAAATACTCGCCGCGGCTCAGGCCATCCCAGACCAGCTTGCCGCCGGATATGAATAACAACACATAGACGACCTGATAGAACAGCTCTTGCGAGAGATGCTTGTTCAACCGCCAGCCCAGCCAGACGCCGAGCGGCACCATGGGGGCCAAGACCAATGAGGTCGACAGGTTTTCCGTTGAGAACTGGCCGAGCCACAAATACGGCCAGATTTTCAGCTGGTTGACGATGAAGAAGAACATCACGTGGGTGCCGACGAACAAGCGCTTATCGAGGCGCTGCGGCAGCAAATAAAATTTCATCGGCCCGCCGCCGGCGTGAGCGACAAAACTGGTGAACCCCGAAAGTGCGCCGCAAAACGTGCCCAGCGCGCGGCTGCCGGGTGCCTGCGCCGAGGTCTGCTGGCGTTGGGTGAAATAGCTCATGGCGAAAATCAAAATGATGATGCCCAAGATGAGGCGGATGGCATTTTCATCGACGTACTTGTAGGTCAGCGCGCCGATGCCAATGCCGACAATGGCGCCCGGCACCATGACCGCGACGTTACCTCGGTGCCAGTGCTTGCGGTAGACCCAGATGTTGAACAGATCAATCAGACACAGAATCGGCAGCATGATCGCGGCAGCCGCCACCGGCGAGATGAAGATAGCCATCAGCGGCACAGATAATTGCCCAAGCCCGCCGCCGAGGCCGCTTTTGGAGATGCCGGTGGCGATGACGGCGGGTATGGCCACCGCATAAAACAAGGGCTCGAAGACGATCAATTCAGACATGGCGTGGGCTTGAAGTGGCGATCGCGCCGGGCGCTAGGCGGCTTGCGTACGCAGGTTTGAATCTTCGAACAATTGCAGGTTCGCGGCGATGTCATAGGGTTGTTCGAGCAGGCTTTCCGCATCCCATTCGCTGCGCCCGTGGCCGAAGAAATCGCCGCCGTAGACATGCAGCGCGCCGGTCAGGCGCGGGATCGGATTGGTCACCGAATGCACGACATCTCTACCCAACGGCGCACAATCGCCGACGCACATGGCTTCGGCGCCGGCGGCTTCGATGCGGCCGTCCGGGTCGCCCTTGACCTTGCGCCAGAAAATATTGTCTTCGCGGCCCGTGTAGATGCCGATCACCGCCCACATTTTATGATCGTGGGGCTTCAAGGTCATCATCGGTCCCCAAACCAAATTAAGGACGGTCAGGTCGTCGGATACGAACAACTTGTTGACGCCGGCGCGGGTCGGTTCGCCGAGGCCTTTCAGCACGGCCCCTGGATCGCTCACCGCGCGCTCGACGATTTCCTTGACCGCCACATGGCTGTCGTTCTCGGCGATGGCAGCTTTGCATTCCTCAACCAATTGGTCAGCGTCGAACATTTTTATATCTCCTTTGTGCGATCAACACTTGCAATTTACTGAATGTCTCGGCGGTTTCCAAGCCATGACCGCCGGGTTAGGTTGGCGGCGATTGAAATCGCCCTGGAAAACCGATCCATGAACGCAGCCAACCCCGTTCCCAACCTTGCCGTCGCCAATGTTTTTAAGCGCTTTGATCCAAGCAGCGATGCAATCCCGTTGATGCTTGATTCGCCGCACAGCGGCAATATTTATCCCGACGACTTCAATCATGCCTGCCCACGCACAAACATTCTGTGGGGCGAGGATGCATTCGTCGATGAACTGTTCGACCACGCGCCCGGTCATGCCGCCTATCTACTGGCCTGCCAATTTCCCAGAACCTATATCGACCCGAACAGGGCCTTGGTCGATCTGGATGCCAACATGATCGAAGGCGGTTGGCCGGACCCGATTGAGGTGACTGAGAAAACAGCGCGCGGTATCGGCCTGATCTGGCGCCGCGCCGATGACACGCATGAGTTCTATGACCGGCTGCTGAGTCAGGCCGAGGTGAGAAATCGCATCGACACCTATTGGCGGCCCTATCAGGCACAGATGGATTATATGGCCGATGGTATCTTCAAGCGCTGGGGCAAGCGCTGGCATATCAATTGCCATTCCATGTATTCGCCCGAATACGCCAAAGTCTTGAATAATCCTTATACGCCGTCGACCGATATCATTTTGGGTGACCGCGACGGCACCACGTCAGGGCCCGCGTTTACCAATGCCTTCGCCGAGGTGCTCCGGGGTGAGGGGCTCTCAGTGGCGCTGAATGATCAATTCAAAGGCGTCGAGCTGGTCCGTAAGTTCGGCGATCCGGCGAACGATTGCCACAGCGTGCAGATTGAGATCGACCGGGGCATCTACATGGATGAATGGGAAATCATCAAGAAACCGGGCTTCGACGCGCTGAAGGCGGCACTGGATAACGCGCTCGGCAAACTTGCCGACTATATCCGCGTTGAGATCGCTTGAACGCCGATTGTGACACGAGATCACAAATCTTGATCTTCATGGCGGCTTGATGGGAAATCCGGAAACCGCCAGTATTAAGATGTAAGCGATCAACCTGAGGACGCTACCGATGCCGCTTGATGCCATCGCTGCCCAACTGGATTTCTTCGTCCCTGACGGTACCAAGCCGCAGGTTTTGATGGCGGCAAACTATACCGGTGAGAACGAGCGCTCGGGGACCTTCCGCAATACTCCAGTCACCATCGCCGACGCCCGTGCTGCGGAACCGGCGCCTAAGTTGGAGCGTGAGGGCTTTGAATTGCTCACCCACACCAGCTACGTCGCCGACTTTTACGACGAGGCGATGATCAAAGCGATCCACTATCCGGAAATCATCTCATTGCTGAAGGCCTCCACCGGCGCCAGCCATGTCCATATCTTCGATCACACGCTGCGCGTTCAAGATGTTGATCTGCGCGATGCCAATGACACCCGTGGCCCGGTGCATATCGTGCACAACGATTACACGGAAAAATCCGGACCCCAGCGCATTGTCGATTTATTGGACGCCGAGACCGCGAAAATTTACCAAAGCGGCCGTTTCGCGTTGGTCAATGTCTGGCGCTCCATTGGCGCGTCGGCGGAACGCCTGCCGTTGGCCATCGCCGATGCCCGGACCATGGCACCAGACGACTTCATTGCCACCGATCTGGTTTACGAAGACCGCACCGGCGAGATCTACCAGATCGCCTACTCAGACGCCCAGCGCTGGTCCTACTTCGCCGATTTGACGCCCCATGAGGTTGTGTTGATAAAATGCTTCGACAGCGACACCGGTGGCCGGGCCCGCTACACGGCCCACGGGGCGTTTGATAACCCGGATGCCCCAGAAGGTACGCCGCCTCGTGAAAGTATTGAGGTGAGGACGCTTATTAGTTTTTCGTAAAAATTCGTAAACGCAGTCTCAAGCGCGATTGGGATGGTGCGGTTTGGCAATCGCGCGCTCTAAGCGGTATTTGAATTCAGTTACTAAAGAAAGTATCCCTCATCCGTCACTTGCAGGCCGCGCGATGGCCAACCCTGCCATCCCCATCGCGCTTGAGCTTGAAATCAACAATTGGATATTTAAATGTTCTACAAAACCACCGACCCCCACGGCCTCAAGTTCAACCCCTTAAAAGCGCTGATCTCACCCCGGCCCATTGGCTGGATTTCCACCGTCTCCACCGATGGCGTCGAAAACCTGGCGCCGTACTCATTTTTCAATGGCGTCTCGGACAGTCCGCCGATGGTCATGTTCTGCCCGTTTGGCACCCACGCCGAAGGCGGCGACAAGGATAGCTTGAAGAACGTCCACGAAACCGGCGAATTCGTCTGCAACATGGCGGACTGGAACCTGCGCGAAGAAATGAATGTCTCGGCCAGCTCGACGGCACGCAGTGTCGACGAGTTCGATCTAGCCGGCCTTGAGCGCGCACCGTCGGAACTGGTGAAGCCATCGCGGGTCAAGGATAGTCCGGCGCATTTCGAATGCCGCCACGTCCAAACCGTGACGCTGCCATCGACCAAGCCCGGCGGCGTCAACAGCCTGGTCATCGGCGAGGTTATCGGCATCCACATCGATGAGCGCATCATCGAAGACGGCCTCATCGACATGGCCGCCTACCGCCCCATCGCGCGATTGGGGTATTTCGACTACACGGTGGTCGACGAAGTGTTTACAATGCCAAGGCCGGGGAAAGCCGATCCGGATACGCCGCAGGTCATGGTGAAAACCTGAGCGGTCATGGTGGGGGAATTCGCTTCAAATGATTGAGGCTCAATGAATACGCTGAAATCCAAGGGGCAACGTGAGCGCCGGGCTGCGCCGCGATATTTCTGCGACCGGGGCTTTAATCGGATTGACCACTCCGCTTGATCGCTTTGACGTTTTTTCCACGGACGCCTTGTTTGTTGAACTCGAAATCGACGGCTTGCCCTGCTTGGGCGCGCGGGCTGAACGTCGCAGCGGCCAAGAGATCGCCGCCGAATTTGACCACGATACCGCCAGCGCTGAGGCTGTGCGGCGGTTTGTCGCTGAACAGAGCCGCAAATCCAGCGGCATCTGATCTATTCCGTTAAAATTTTAATTAGGTCATAATTAATCGCCCGAAGTGTGCGCGTCGTCACAGCGCAGAGCGCCCGATGGCCGTACTCTATGTATGAAACTGACAATCGTTTCATCATTGGGGGTGTGCTCTTCGTAGCACGGTGGGGTGCTCGGCACGGACCGCCGAGGATTACGTAAGAGATTTGGCTGCGCGAGTTGATGTTGCCCGGCGGAGCCCAGATGGAACCTTTCCTTACACCCGAGACGTCTCTCAATCTTGAAACTCTCAGATTCCTGATCGTCGACCGAAACCGCCATATGCGCCTTCTCGTCAAATCGATCCTGCATTCGTTCGGCGTACGCTTGGTCGAGGAAGCCGGCGACGGCAGCGACGGTTTGGCCGAAATGAAGCGCCAGACCATTGATTTTGTGATCACCGGACTGAAAATGGATCCCCTCGACGGATTGGATTTCACCCGCATCGTGCGGACCAGTTCCGACAGTGCCTCGCCCTACGTGCCGATCATCATGTTGACCGGGCGGACCGAGTTCAAAACCGTGACCATGGCTCGCGATGCCGGGGTCAACGAACTGCTGGCGAAGCCGGTCTCCGTGTACAGCCTCTATAAGCGGATTGCCGCATTGGCGTTGACGCCCCGCAAGTTCATCCGCACACCGACGTTCTTCGGCCCCGACCGCAGGCGCGCTGAGCGAAACTACAACTGCGCCGACCGCCGCAGTCTAGCCAGCGAGGCATTGGCTGCCGCCGATCATTTTAACCGCGACTTGCGCTTGTCGGTAGTCAGCTGAATTGTCCTGAATTCAGGCGGGTATAATGATTTCCAACGCATTCAGCCGTTAAATTTTGCCCGCGTCATACTCCGGCGCCGTCACCCGCTTCACGGCACACTTTGTGTAGGTCAACAAAATCAAGTAATCGCTCTTTAGGGTCTAACGATCAAGTTTCCGTCGGTTAGGTGGGGCTTTTTCGTGGTTGCATGGCATGGTGTGCTGGTCCCAGATAGAGCGACGATTCCCCATCATCAATCATCAGGTTTTCCATGCACCTTTCCGTCCTCGATCAATCCACCGCCGCCACGGGCCGCCCGGAAGACCAGGCGATCCGCGATACCATTGAGTTGGCCAAGTTGGCGGATGATTTGGGCTATCACCGGTTTTGGGTGTCCGAGCACCACAACCATCCGACCATCGTCGGCACCGCGCCGGAAGTCATCATGGCGGCCATCGGCCAGGCGACGGCGCGCATCCGCATCGGTTCGGCGGGGGTCATGCTGCCGCACTACGCGACGTATAAAGTCGCCGAGCAGTTCCGGGTGTTGGAAGCCATTGCGCCCGGGCGCATTGATTTGGGCGTCGGGCGGGCGCCGGGCTCGGACGGCAAGACGGCTTATGCGCTGAACCCCAATGGCCAGCATTTTTCTGAGCACTTTCCGGCCAATGTGCGCGATCTGGTGGCCTGGGTGTCGGGAGTGCCGTTGGTTGATGGGCACGCCTTCGGGGAATTGAAAGCGCACCCTTTCGGGCCCCACGCGCCGGAGGTCTGGATGCTGGGCACATCGGACTATGGCGCCCAGGTGGCGGCGCATTTGGGGCTGCCCTATTGTTTTGCCCATTTCATCACCGATGGGCGTGGCGTCGAGCGCGCCTTCCAATTGTACCGCGAAAACTATCAACCCTCTGGGCGATTCCCCGAGCCCATTGCCAATGTTTGTGTGTGGGCATTGGCGGCGGATACCGAGGCCGAGGCGGAGCGATTGTTTACGTCGCGCGCGCATTGGAAAGTATCGCGTGAGAAGGGCGACCTGCACGCCATTGATGCGCCGGCGGAGATAGCAAATGCCGTCTATACCGATGCCGATAAACTGCGTCTGAACCAGCTCCGTGAAACAGCTATTATCGGCACCGGCGAGCAGGTCATGGAACAACTCACGGATCTGGCCAAAGGCTACGGCATCGACGAGGTCGTGGTGCTGACCTGGACCCATGATCAAGCGGATCGGCGCCGGTCCTATGAGGTGTTGGCTGCATCGCGTTGAACCGTGCGGTTCCGTCTCAAGCGCGGGTGGGATGGTGCGGTTGGCGCCCGCGCGGCCCGCAAGCGACGTAGTGCTGAAAATTTCCAACTCCCGTCACTTAAAAAAGCGCGGGATTGCCAACCCGCACCATCCCAATCCCGCTAGAGACTGAAATCGATCAGGTGTTTATAATTTCATGCTACCATCCACCAACCCGGCGACGCTTGAATTCGATCCAGTCGTGAGATTGGTGAAAAGAAATGAGGAGGGCCAGATATGGCGTTGAAGGGGAAAGACAAGGGCAAGGACAGGGCCAGGGACAAGGACAAGGACAGGGAAGAGGAAGAACCCGAGCCCTTCGAAGTGGTGGCGTCCGAACTTGATGAGATGACCCACGCCGAGGTCCGGATGCTGTATCAGGAATCCACCGAGACCATGCGGTTTGTCAAAAACCATCAGTGGAAAACTGTCGGCGCGACCTTGATCACCTACCTGGGCATCATCTTTGTCGCTGGGTTTGTGAAGGCTGACGCCGATTTCGCCAACAAACTGATGGCAATCACCATATTGATGACCTGTGCGGTGATCTTCGTGCTCATCGTTTATCAATTCTGGATGCACAACGAAATGGCCAAGATCAACCGCATAGGTGCGGACATGTCGAATTTGTTCAGTGAGATCCGAGCGGTTAAGTCGACGCGCGAAGGCAATGTGCACCGCTATCTGTTGTTGGTGTTCATGTCGATCGTCGTGGTGCTCGGCGCTATTGTCGTCAACTTGGCGCTGGATCGAATCAGCGGTGCATAAATAGGAAATGCTCGTGCGCGCAGCGCCGATCGTGTCTCATGCCCCCATTTGCTTTCCATGTCTAGTCGCATACCCGCCGTCGATTTAATCTGTCCATGAAATTTTGAAGGAGCCTGAAATGTCCGATGATCTGAATGAATCCGAAGCCCATATTGCGCAAAAAGAACCCTACGCCGTCGAGGTCGAGGAGGGCCGGCGATACGTCTGGTGTGCGTGCGGGCATTCGCAGAACCAGCCCTATTGTGATGGCACCCACCGCTCGACCTCATTCCTGCCGCTGGTGTATGCCGCCGAGAAAACCGGCACGGTCTATTTCTGTGGCTGCAAGCAGACCAAGAACAGTCCGTTATGCGACGGGTCGCATAACGATTTGTAGACATAACGTGGCGCCGAAGGCGCCATTGTGTTTGATTTTCCGGTTCCTACCGTCTGCTGTGAATTTGGCGATACGTGACCGCATATGCCATCATCGTGACTGACTGAAGTCTGAATGTTGGTTCTCTGTAGAGAAGAGGAAAATTGAATTGCCGAAATTATTGACAACGATTTTGCCGTTCGCACTTATTGCCGTATTCATGACCGGGCCATTGCCGTCGGCCTATGCCGCCATGCCCAACACGCCGGAATGCGTAAAGGCATACAATACGTTGTCGAAGGGCGGTTCCGCACGAGACGCCCAAAAACTGGTCAAGCACGACTGCAAGGTCATGTACAATCAGAAATGGCTGTTGGGAAAAGGCAAGAATCACAAACTTTGTCCTCAGGCATGGGCCAAATTGGTGGAAAAGAAAATGATCCCGGCTGTACAGGAACTGGTCAGCCGGAATTGTGCCGTTATGTACAAACGGGGATGGCGCAAACCCTGATTGGCGGCGTGCTGAATTCTCGATGATCCTTCGCGCGATGCTGGGCATTGCCGGGGTGGATTATGGCGAGAATTCAAAATGTACACCAATTGGGGAAGCGAGGGTTCATCGCTTATAAAAGTAATTAATGGACGGCCCTTATGCCGCTGGTGCGGATTTCCTATACCGAAGGCAAACCGGCGGGGGCGGCGAAAGCGCTTTCAATAGCCGTCCAGGATGCGTTGATGGCGTGTTTTGACGTGGTGGCGGATGATTGCTTCCAAGTGATCACGGCGCATCCGGCGGGGCTGGAAAATGGCCCCGGTTTGGTTGGGCCGGAACAATTCCTAGGGATCGATCACACGGCCGATCTGGTGATCGTCCAAATCACCTGCGCCGATGGCCGCACGCTGGACCAGAAAAAGGCGCTCTATGCGGCGATCGCGGCGAACATCGCGGCGACGACGGATATTCGTGCCGACGACGTGATCATTAATCTGGTAGAGAGCCCACGTGAAAACTGGTCGTTCGGTAACGGCGTCTAGTGTTTTGTGCTATACTGGGCGAAAGGCTGGAGGATCAATTCGATGCTCGCCGCACTGCTCGTTGGATTTGCGCTGCTCGTACTGCTCGCCGGCTACGCGATGACCTTCATGCGTGATGAGGTGCGCGCCGCCGCCAGTTTGCTGACGCTTTGAGCCGTCGCATTTCCGGCATTAGTCATGATGCTGCACGTTCTTAGCTGAGCGCCCGTGTGGGTTCATTCGGCCGCCGTTTTTTCAGCCCCGCCATTCTTGAAGGTTTCCATCAGGCTTTCATGACGGCTCACAGCTGTTGCCATATTCGCCTCTTTGACGTGCCCGAAACCACGTATGGACATTGGTAGGCGGGCGATGTCGGTGGCGATTTCATGATTGGCGTCGCTGAGGCCTGTCATCAAGGTTTCCAACGTGGTGATATATTCGGCGATCAGGCGGCGCTCGGCGCGGCGTTCTTCGGATCGCCCGAAGATATCGAATGCCGTGCCGCGCAGGCCCTTGAGCCCGGCCAGCAGCCGGAACGCGGTGAATACCCAGGGGCCGTATTCGGTTTTGCGCAGCCGCCCGGTGCCGGGGTCGCGCTCGGCTAATAGGGGCGGCGCCAGATGGAAGCGCAGCTTGGCGCCGGCGTCGAATTGGTCGCGAAGTTTGGCTTCGAAGCGTCCGTCGGTATAGAGCCGGGCAACCTCATACTCATCCTTGTAAGCCATAAGTTTATAGAGCGCTTTCGCTGCCACCTCGGTGAGGTCCGTGCGACCTGGGGTTTTCTCTGATTCTGTGTCGCCGATACGTCCGATCAGATCGGTATAACGTTTCGCATAAGCTGCGTTTTGATAGGCAGTCAAATCAGCGGCGCGGCGTGCGATGAAGGCATCCAGGCTATCATCGGTTTCCGCCGCTGCCGGCTGGTCAGCTGTGTCGCGGCTCAATATCGCTTCGACGGCCGCCCGGTCATGCGCCGCGCGCCGGCCCCAGAGGAAGGCGCGCTTGTTGAAGTCGGGCGCGACTCCATTGAGATCAATGGCGGCGTGAATGGCGTCTTCTGGTAAGGGCAGCAGGCCCTTCTGGAAGGCGTATCCGACAAGGAAAAAGTTGGCGCCGATGGTGTCGCCCATAAGACCTTTGGCAAGCGTTGTCGCTTCGACGAACTCAAGGGCGCCTTCGGTGTCGCCGCCATGATCGCCAACCGCCCGGCCAATGGCTTTTTGCAGGCGGTGTTCGGGGAAGTTCAAATCGGGATCGCGGGTGAAATCGGCGGTCATCGCCTGGTGACCGTTGACCACGGCTTTTGTCCGTCCCGCTTGCAACTTCGATAAGGTCTCATAGCTGCCGGCGACGACCATGTCGCAGCCCAACAACACATCACCGCCGCCGGCGGCGAGGCGCACGGCGTGCAGTTTTTCCGGATCGTCGCAAATCTTCACGTGGCTGTAGACGGCGCCATTTTTTTGCGCCAGGCCGGCGACATCAAGGACGGTGACACCTTTGTTTGCCATGTGGGCAGCCATGGCCAGCAAGGCCGAAACGGTGACAACACCGGTGCCGCCGACGCCGGCAATAACAATGCCATAGGGCTCAGCTGCACTGGCCGGCACAGGATCGGGAAGGGCGGGGAAGGGGATCTCGGCATTTCCGGGCGCGACGCTGTCGGGCTTGCGGGGCTCGGCGTCATGCACCGTGACGAAGCTTGGGCAGAAGCCGTCGACGCAGGTGTAGTCCTTGTTACACGACGATTGGTCGATGGCGCGCTTGCGCCCCAATTCGGTTTCCACCGGGGTAATCGACACACAGTTCGACGCCGTGCCGCAATCACCGCAGCCTTCACAAACCAATTCATTAATGAAGGCGCGTTTTTGCGGGTTTGGGAAGGTGCCGCGTTTGCGCCGCCGGCGTTTTTCCGCGGCGCATGTCTGGTCATAAACAATCACCGAGACGCCGGTGCGTTCGCGGAAATCACGCTGAATGGCATCTAAGTCCTTGCGGTGATGCCGGGTTATGCCGCCGGCCCATTGGGTGTTCAAGGGATATTTGTCAGGCTCATCCGAGACCAGCGCGATGTGTTCGACGCCTTCGGCCGCCACCTGGCGGGTGACCATCGCCGGGTCCAGGGGGCCGTCCATGGTCTGGCCGCCGGTCATCGCGACGGCATCGTTGTAGAGGATTTTGTAGGTGATGTTGACGCCTGAGGCGACGGCGGCACGGATCGCCAGAATGCCGCTGTGGAAATAGGTGCCGTCGCCGATGTTGGTGAAGATGTGTTCTCGATCCGTGAACGGCGCCTGACCGATCCAGTTGGCGCCCTCCGCACCCATGTGGGTGAAGGTCTCGGTCTCGCGGTCCATCCAGATAACCATGTAGTGGCACCCGATCCCGGCGGCGGCCTTTGAGCCTTCCGGAATTTTGGTCGACGAGTTGTGCGGACAGCCGGAACAGAAATACGGGATGCGGGTGATGTCGGTGTCGAGTTTTTCGAGGTCGGCCTCTTTTTCGTCGAGAAAGCGGAGCCGGGCATCAATACTTTTCGACGGCCCGTAGTTCTTTAGTCGCTTGGCGATGACGCGCGCAATTCGGGCCGGTGTCAGTTCACCGGCCGACGGCAAAATCCATTCGCCTCCGTCATCAAACTTGCCGATCACCCGGGGCCGGACGTCGGCGCGCCAATTGTACAGCTGTTCCTTGACCTGGTTTTCGATGACCGCACGTTTTTCCTCAATGACCAATACCTCGTCCAAGCCTTCGCAGAAGTTGCGGACGATTTCTTTTTCCAGTGGCCACGGCATGCCGATCTTCAATAACCTAAATCCCAACCGGTCGGCTTCCGCCGCGTCGATGCCCAAATCAGTGAGCGCCTGCATGGTGTCGAGGTAGGATTTTCCCGTCGAAATAATGCCGAAGCGCGGCTGGCGGCTGTCCATGGTGACGCGGTTCAGACCATTGGCTCGGGCGAACGCCAGGGCGGCGTAAACTTTGTGTTTGTGGAGCCGCATCTCGGCGTCCATGGGCTGATCGGGCCATCGGATATGAAGCCCGCCCGGCGGCATCTCAAAATCTGTCGGCGTAACAATCTGAATTCGACTAGGATCAACCAGGACGGATGCTGAGCTGTCGATATTGTCGGTGATGCATTTCATTCCGACCCAGCAGGCCGAATAGCGCGACATGGCCCAACCCAAAATGCCGTAATCTAAGACCTCTTGCGTGTCGGCGGGATGTAACAGCGGGATTTGCGCGTCAATGATCGCGTGTTCCGATTGGCTGGGGACGGTGGACGATTTACATGCCGGGTCATCACCGGCGAGCGCCAGGACGCCGCCGTGTTTTGACGTGCCGGCCAAATTGGCGTGGCGGAATACGTCGCCGGAACGGTCGACACCAGGGCCCTTGCCGTACCACATGCCAAACACGCCGTCGTAATTGGCGCTTTGGGCGTCCAGATTGACCTGCTGGGCGCCCCAGATGGCGGTCGCGGCGAGGTCTTCGTTGACGGCGGGGTGAAATTTGACGTGGTGTTCCGACAAATGGCGGGCGGCGACACCAAATTCCCGGTCCATGCCGCCCAGTGGCGATCCCCGGTAGCCGGTTACGTAGCCCGCCGTGTTGAGGCCTGCCGCCAGATCACGCCGGCGTTGCATCAGCGTCAGGCGGACCAGTGCTTGCGTGCCGTTCAGGAAAATACGGCCTTCATCGAGGCTGAATTTGTCATCGAGACTTACTTTGCGCAATGCCATGAGCGTTTTGCGTCCTCCCTATTTGAGAATGTAGTACGCCCGGCCATGCCCGACAATCGGCGGCACCGCCCGGCGTTGAATTTCGCAACGATCATGCGGATTGAACCGGACGAACGCCTTGTTGGGCAGCTCATGACAATGTCGGCGGCAATAAAGTTGCCGACACGGCGTGGGGGAAATAAATTTTCAGTAACACAATAGTTATAATTTTTATATATATAAAAATAAATATAATAGGCCATAGATAAATCGACCCCGGTAACCGGGTGAGGAAGGGAAGCTTAACGGCGGGAGTCCTAATGAGCCAGCAAAGTCAGATCGATACAGTTGAGAATTCAAGTGGTTGGATTGTCCTCAAAGCCCAATCTAAACAGGGGGCTAAACAGGGGGGCAACCGGGAGCCCAATCTATCATCCGACACATCAATTAACGGCTTTGAAGATGGCCGATGGGATACGCCGTGTAGTGTGTGCTTGGCCCATGGTGCGACGGCGATCTCAGCGGATAGCGAAACCCGCTACCTCGACAAGGGTATTCGCGCCTTGCGGGCTGAAATCAGTGGTCTCGGGCTTTTTGTACCTTTTGCGTCTTGCGAAGGCCACGCCGGCGCGGCGCGCACACATATTGAAGTTCCGCGCATTTGGTTTCATTGCCATTCCGAGAAGCAGCTGCATTTACTTGGTGAAATCCTCAATGCGTTGAAGGTGTGCGGCAATCTGGCCAACAAATGGCACGTGGTGGAAGTTGCCCCCGAACGCGGGTGGCATTGGGGATCGGGCACGGTCTATGTCATCGAGCCGGTGGTTCTGTCTGTTCCGGCGACGTTGCAATCGTACCGCCGGGATGCGGCTTCACTGGCCAGGCATTTGGGCACGGCGTTCATGCGTCATGCCGGGCGGCTGTTGACTGTGTCTTGAGGGATGCATTTTCTGGCGTGAGCAGGTATAGGGTATCGGCGATCAACTCGGGAGACCCGCATGCCCGTTCTTGTTACCGGCGCCGCCGGCTTTATTGGCTTTCATCTGATCAAGACGCTCTTGGCGGCCGGACACGACGTGATTGGCGTCGACAACATCAATGACTATTACGATCCGACGCTGAAACAAGCTCGCCTTGAGCAGTTGTCCGCCAATGCGCGGTTCAAATTTCACAAGATCGATATTTCCGACCGACCCGCCGTTGAGGTGCTGGCCGCCGAATACCGCGATATCACCGGTATCGTGCATTTGGCGTCGCAGGCCGGCGTGCGCTACTCGTTGGTCAATCCCTATGCCTATACGCAAGCCAACGTGGAGGGCCACTTGGTGCTATTGGAAGCCGCGCGACGGATGAAGAACCTTGAGCATTTCGTCTACGCCTCATCGTCATCCGTCTACGGCGCCAACACAAAATTGCCATTTGCAGTCACCGACCGGACCGACAACCCGGTGTCGCTGTACGGCGCGACGAAAAAAACCATGGAAGTGATGAGCGAGTCCTATTCGCGCATGTGGGGGATGCCGTTGACGGGGCTGAGGTTTTTCACCGTCTACGGCCCTTGGGGCCGACCCGACATGGCGGCGTTTATCTTCATGCGGAAGATTTTGGCCGGTGAGCCGATCCCGGTTTTCAATAACGGCGACATGCAGCGCGACTTCACCTATGTCGATGATATCGTCGCCGGCGTCGCCGCATGTCTGGCCAAACCGCCCGTGGCGACGAATGCCGAGCCGGCGCACAAGATTTACAATATCGGTAACAACAATTCCGAGCCCCTGATGCGGTTCATTGGCATTCTTGAACAAGAATTGGGCCGCAAGGCGGAAATGGACCTTCTGCCCATGCAACCGGGCGACGTTCAGGCCACCTACGCCGACATTGACGCGACGCGCCGTGACTTCGGCTTTGAGCCGACGACACCTATTGATGTCGGTTTGCCCAGGCTCGTTGTCTGGTATCGTGACTATTACGGCGTCTGAGGCGCCGCCATGACACCCCCCACATCCAAGACCCGGGTGCCGCTCGGCGACGTCATCTGGCTATTGGTGCTGGGGATCGTCTGGGGATCATCCTTCGCCGCCATCAAGGTTTCCGTTGCCACCATGCCGCCGATGACATTGGTTGCCGTCCGCGTCGTCATTGCCGCCGCCGTGCTGGCCACCGTCATGATTATCAAAGGCGGGCGGCTGCCCAGGGATGCGACAAGCTGGAAAATGGGATTTGCCCTGGGAACCATCGGTCTCGGATTGCCGTTCTTCCTGATTGGATGGGGTGAGGAACGGGTCGATAGTTCTCTGGCGGCAATCTTGATGGCGGTCATGCCATTGTCGACGATCCTGCTGGCGCATGTTTTTACCACCGGCGACCGATTGACGGGACGCAAGATGATTGGCATCGCGATCGGATTTGCCGGCGTGCTTATTCTTGTCGGGCCGGAAGCCATGCGGGGGCTTGGTGGTGCCATCTGGCATCAGTTGGCAGTCGCGGGCGGCGCCGTCTGTTACGCGGTGAACGCCGTGGTGACTCGCAACCTGCCGCAAATTGATGCGAGCGGCGCGCCGGGCACCCAGATGATGGGGCGTGCTGCCATGGTGATGATTTGCGGGGCAATTATTGCGGTCCCGTTGGCGGCCATTGTTGATGGGCCGTTGGCGATGCAGGGCGCAAGCCGCGAAGCCTGGCTATCGGCGCTGTATCTTGGCGTCTTACCCACCGGTCTTGCGACGTTGATATATTTTCATCTGATCGAATCACAAGGCGCGTCGTTCTTTTCCTTCGTCAACTACCTGAACCCGGTTTTCGGCGTGATTTGGGGGGCGTTACTGTTGGCGGAGGTCATCAGCTTCCAGGCACTCGTAGCGCTCGGTGCCATTCTTCTTGGCATCGGCATCGCCAATTGGCGCGGGCGCAGCGGCTAAGCGCGCTTCAATCCCAACAATTTCGCCAGTTCTCTCTCCGGCTTGATGATGTCGGCCAGGGTGACGCCGTCGAGGACATCGAGGAACGCCGCGAGTGCATTGTCGATGGCGGAACTCAGGACGCAGGCCGATGAAATCTGGCACTGATTGGTGGTGCCATCGAAACATTCGACGACATTGAGATCCTCTTCGGTCAGGCGGACAACCTCGCCGACGCTGACGGTCTGCGGCGGCCGCGCCAGTTTTAATCCGCCGCCTCGCCCGCGCACCGTGTCGATCAACCCCTCGCGGCCCAGTTGGTGGACAATTTTCATCAGATGGTTCTTTGAAATTTGATAGCGCTCGGCGATTTCCGGGATGGTGCAGCTCCGACCCTTGTTAATACCCAGATAGATCAGTGTCCTGAGCGCGTAATCGGTGTAACGGGTGAGGTGCATGGGAGGCCTCTTGGGGCGGATACAAATAAATCGATTAAAGATGTATTTTATATGTTTATTTGATACAAGGTGCTTATTAAGATGTAAATATAATACATCTTTAAATATCAACCAGCGGACACTGATCCATGACACGCACACACAATGAAATTACCGAAGCCAACATCGAAGACCTAGTTCACACGTTTTACGCCAAGGTCCGCGCGGACGACCTGATCGGGCCGATCTTCGTTGAGACCATTGGCGATGACTGGGCGCCACACCTCGCCACCATGGTGAATTTCTGGTCATCGGTGATGTTGACCTCAGGGGCCTATAAGGGAAATCCGATGATCAAGCATCGTCAACTGGTTGGTCTGAAAGCCGAGTACTTTCCGCGCTGGCTGGCCTTATTCGAAGAAACTGCCGGTGAACTGTTCGTGCCGGAACTGGCCGCCAGCTTCGTCCAAAAAGCCCGCCGTATCGCCGAAAGCCTGAAAGCCCACGCCCTCCCGGAAACTCATTCACCGGAGACCCTTGATATGACACCCAGGACTGAAATTCCATCTGAGCCCGTTCACCACATCCCCGCTGATCTTTCCGACCGTATCGCCTGCGGTTTTGTCAAAGTGTTGCGGTTCTTCGCCGACGCTTTTTTCGCCAAGCGCTACGGCCACCGCGCCATCGTTTTGGAAACTGTCGCTGCTGTGCCGGGCATGGTCGGCGGCATGCTGCAACACCTACGCGCGCCGCGCCGGATGCAAGATGAGCGGGGTTGGATCAAGACTCTTTTGGATGAGGCCGAGAACGAACGCATGCACCTGATGACGTTCATTGAAATTGCCAAGCCGACGACCCTCGAGCGATTGGTGGTGTTGATTGTCCAGGCGGGGTTCTTCAACGCCTTCTTTCTGCTGTACCTCATAGCACCGAAAACCGCGCACCGCGTGGTTGGCTACTTCGAGGAGGAAGCGGTCCGCAGCTATACCTCTTACTTGGCGGAAATCGATGGCGGGCGACACGAAAACGTCGCCGCGCCGCAGATCGCCATCGACTATTGGAATATGGCCCCCGATGCCCGATTACGCGAGGTGGTTTTGGCGGTGCGCGCGGACGAAGCCGAACACCGTGACATCAACCATGGGTTCGCCGATACACTGGCACATGAAGCTACATCGCTCTGCCCGATCAAACGCAACCACCAGCGTCGGACCGCCGGGGCCTGAGTTGAATAAAGAACATGGCCATGAAACAACTCCCGAGCAGCGTTAAGGTTTACAGTCAAACGCCGGAAATGACGGAAGCGAGCGTCCCACCCTCGCTTCTGTCTTCGCACACCACGAAAGCCGGCACTTGGGGACGGATCGTCGTCATTGAAGGCCGGCTCAATTATTTCATCGATGGTGATGATGCAGTCTATGAGCTGTCGCCGGGCATCCCTGGCATCGTGGAACCGGAAATTGGCCATCGGATCGACCCTCACAGCCCGGTGACTTTCATGGTTGAATTTCTACGTTGATTTTCGACGTCGCGCGGCCGAACGGCCAATCCTCGAAAAATTTTTGCTGCCAAGAGGGCCATTCGTGCATAAATAAGCGTTGATGCTTGGTAATGTGCATGTCAGTTCGGTTCGCGTCCCACTGGAAGATGTTTGGGACAGCAGTTGTCGTCATCTTTATGAATATTGGAACCAGTGTCGTGGCGACAATTTCGCGCCGACTTGGACGGCGTTTGAGTTAAGCGATCTGCCGCCCGATTGTATCCGGTATAGCCATGTCGTTGATCTCCATCAGACACCCTTTGATATTACTTTCCGGTTTTGGGGAACGGAGCTGACGGACGTTTTGTTTTATGATCGGACTGGCGAATCATTGTTATCGACGAACATGGGATATCTCGAAGACTCCCGACGCCGCTACGTCATGGCCGATTATCTCGAGATGCTCGAATCTCAGCAACCGGCGCCGTTTCTATGGGATGCTTCCGCGACGCATGAACACACGGGAAAGTTAGTCGTGCCCAGTTTGCGCGTGCCAATCTCCAACAACGGTCTGAACGTTACTCAGGTTGCGACACATTTTGATTTCACCGACAAGCGCGATACCTGGGAAAATTTGTTTCAAGTTCATCAGCGGGCTTCGGTTAAGTGACCAGTCAAATTTTCTGATCGATACATCACAATTTGGAATTTCCCCACACCGGCGAATGCTGTTATGGGTGTCGCGGTAACCAAGGCAGCGAAAGGTGCGGCCCATGTTCGATGGATTTGAAACCAAGCGGATCACCACGACGGGCGCTGACATTCATTTAAAAGCCGCCGGCGCGGGGCCGCCGGTCTTGTTGTTGCATGGCTATCCGCAAACCCACATCTGCTGGCAATTTGTGGCACCCATCCTGGCCGAAAAGTTCACGCTCGTCGTGCCGGATCTGCGCGGCTATGGCGACAGCGCCGGGCCAGCGCCGGACTCTGAGCATCACGGGTATTCAAAACGCGCGATGGCTGTCGATATGGTCGAAGTGATGACGGCGTTAGGCCATGAGACGTTTTCAACTGTCGGACACGACCGGGGGGCCAGGGTGATGCACCGCTTGGTGATGGACCATCCGGACCGTGTCACCAAGATGGTCTCTCTGGATGTCGTGCCGACGTTGGATATGTGGGAAGGCACGGACAAGAAACGCGCCCTCGGTGCCTTTCATTGGTTCTTCCTGGCACAGCCGGCACCGTTACCGGAGAAAATGATCGGCGCCGACCCTGGTTATTTCGCCGAATGGCTGATGCGTAGTTGGGCCGCCGACGGGTTTGAATTCGACGCCGCTGCCATGGCCGAATACAAACGTTGTTTTGCCAACCCAGACGTTATTCAAGCGACTTGTGAGGATTACCGCGCCGGCGCGGGCATCGATGTCGAACACGACCTAGCCGACCGCGAGGCGGGGCGCCGGATCACCTGTCCGGTGCTATTCCTGTGGGGAGCGATCCGCGGTTTCGGCGGGCCGCAGGGGGGCAGCGCGCCGCTGGATGTGTGGCGCCGATGGGCCGATAACGTGTCCGGCGGGCCGGTCGCGTGCGGGCATTTTCTGCCTGAAGAAAAGCCGGACCATGTTACGGCTGAATTAATGAAGTTTCTCAGCGATTGAGGGCAAGTATTTCGCGCATGACAAACTTGGAATTGGCATTAGTCTACGCGGCGTCAAATGTGATGGTTGGTTAGAAAATGTCGGTCAACGACGGCGTAAAAAAAGTTCTCTTTCATATCGTATTTCTGCAGATCAAAGTTCTTCAGAAGCTGTTCGATTGTGTCGGCATCAAACACTACATAAAAGGTGATTTCTTCGAAGCTCTCCTTACCGAGACGACGCGCGTCGATGTCGGTGATCAACACCTTCGATTTCATACACCCAACAAAACGGCGAAGTATAGGGCCCGTCTTCTTCATTCAAAGGAACCGGAAACCATTGATTGGATTAGATCTTTCGGTGCCGATTCGATTTTCTGGGATGTTGGCGCGAACGTTGGCATGTATTCTTTGTTTGCGGCGAAAGTGATCGAAAATATCAAAGTGATTGCAATTGAACCGTCAATTGAGAGTGTCTACCTGCTCAATCGCAATATTGCTGAGAATGGGCTGCATGATCAGGTGTGCTGCTATCCGTTCGCCTTGTCATTCGAGCGCGGCGTCAATCTGTTCAAGCATCAACGCATCGACTTCGGCGGTTCGATGAATGTATTTGGTGTTGATTTCGCACACGATGGAAAACCAGCCGCCTTCGAACATCAATATCAGGTTTTTGGATTCAAGGCTGATGATCTCGAAGAATGCTTTGGCATCCCCCAGCCAAATTATTTAAAAATCGATGTTGATGGCATTGAACACTTGGTTGCCCGTGGTGCGAAAAACATCCTTTCCAGCTCCAAATTGAAGTCTATTTTAATCGAGTTGAATCTCGACTTTCTTGAACAGAAGAAAGAAGTTTTCGACATACTTGAGCAGTGCGGGTTCGTGCTGTCATCGACCCATCCGCCGGACGTCGCCGCCGACAGCCCGTTCGCAAATACCTACAATCATATATTCAAGCGTGTTTAGCTCAGTTCGGAACTGGAACTTGGATATTCACAGCCCAGGCTTTATTTCGGATTCGGACGAGGATGGCACTTAGGTGAGCGCCGTCGTCTTATCTGATCGAGCCAAGGGAATTTTGTTTTTCCTGGCCGCCTGGGCGGTCATTCCGGTGATGGATGCCTGCGCCAAGGCACTCGGCAATATGAATTATCCCTCATTAATGATCACTTGGGGCCGGTTTGCGTTCAGTTTTGTCTTGTTGCTGCCGTTGTTGATGGGGCGCCGGCGCAATGCATTTTCCTTGCCGCCCGATAAGGGCACACAGACATTGCGGGCACTTTGCCTGGTCCTGGCGACCACCGGGTTTTACATGGGGCTTCGGACACTTCCCCTCGCCGATGCCTTGGCGATTTATCTGATCTATCCGTTCATTGTGAACGCCTTGTCGCCCATGGTGTTGGGCGAGATGCCAGGCTTTCGCCGATGGGCGGCCATTGCGGTTGGGTTTATGGGCTCCTTGTTGGTCATTCGCCCTGGGTTCGACGGCGTGCCGCTGGGTACCGTGTTTATCCTCGGCGCGGCGGTCGCTTTCGCCGGATACAATTTGCTGACGCGGCGCATCGCCGGGCGGGGGGACCCTTGGCAGACCCTGGTTTTTCAGGCGGGAGTTGGTGCAGCGCTCACCAGTCTGGTCCTGCCGTTTACTTGGCGGGGCCCGGAACTGGACGGCTTGGTGTTGTTTGTCAGCATGGGCGTAGCCGCGACGGCGGGGCACTATTTGCTGATCCGCGCCTATGATTATGCGCCGGCGCCCGTGCTGGCGCCGTTCGGTTACTTCGAAATCATCTCAGCGGTGGCGCTGGGTTACTTTGTCTTCGGCGATTTCCCCGACGCCCTGACCTGGGCCGGGGTCGCGGTTATTGTTTCCAGTGGTGTCTACATCGGCTTTCGTGAGCGCGCGTCCGCGGACGATGCGTTGTAATCAATCCCGCCATGTGGGATTTTTCTTGTCGGCAAATTCTAAATCGACCCGCCGCATAGCGCGGGCACCCATGGGAGGACCCACGCATGGCGCAAATCAACATTCAATTTACGCTGTTTTCGGCGTTTTATTCGCCGCTGATCTCAACGATGTCCGGCGGCTTTCTGAAAGACGAAGGCCTGGACGCGGAATGGTCCATTTCGCCGCCGGGAAAATCTGCCATTGTCGCCCTTGAGGAAGGCACGGCGCATGTCGTGCAATCCGCCCTGAGCCAGGGCTTTGGCCCCCTATCCCAAGGCGAGACGCCGAGCTGCGTGCATTTCGCGCAGATCAACGAAATGGACGGCTTTTTCCTGACCGCGCGCGAGCCTGACCCTGACTTCACCTGGGACAAGCTGGAAGGTGCCGACGCGGTGTTGTTCGGTGGCGGGCAGCCCCTGGCGATGTTCAAGTACGCATGTCACAAGGCCGGTATCGATTACGATAAAATCAACGCCATCAATCCGGGCGGCGCGGCGGCCATTGACGAAGCGTTCCGTGCCGGCCAGGGCCAGTATGTGCAGCAACAGGGCCCATTCCCCCAGCAATTGGAAAAAGACGGCGTCGGCCATGTTGTCGCCCAAGTCGGCCTGCCCATCGGGCCCTGCGGATTTTCCAGTCTGGCGGCGACCCGTGACTGGCTGGACACCGATATGGCGAAAGCCTTCATGCGGGCCTATGCAAAGACCCGTGCTTATATGAACGATGCACCGGCTGCTGAAATCGCGGCAGCGGAAAAATCCTATTTCCCCGATATCGCCGAAGACGTCCTGGCCGATTGTATCGGCACCTATCAAAAACTCGGCTGCTGGACCCGGCACACGGACATCACCGAAGAGGCCTACCAAGCGACCTTGGACATCTTTGAATACAACGGCACGCTCAATGAGCGCTACACCTACGACCAAATTTGCGTAAAGCCGCCATCGGCGGACTGATCCGGACTGGCTATTAAATTCGCAAGACGAATGGAGTGATTTAAAGTCGGCTGTAATGGCGTCCATGCAGAAACGGACGTCGGGACCAAATCATATCTCAAAGAGCATTCACGAGGGCTCGGACACAATCATGTTGACATACGAGGTCACCGATCCCAGGTTTTAATCATGATCCGCATATTGTTATCCGTCGTGATGGTTGTTGTCCTCCTCGGCCCGTTTGCGAGCGGGCACGCTTTTGGTCACGCGGGTGTTGAAGCGGACGGACATGCTTCCCATTCTCATAGTTCGTCCGCTCATCAAAAATGTGAGCGGTCATGCGATGACGAGAAATCGCGACCATGTTGCCATGATGCGGTCGTGCATTGTGTCACCTTCGGCGTCGGCATGAGCTCCGACGACGTTGTTTTTCGTGTCGGGATGACGAAAGCATGGAGTTCTCAGGCCAATAGCGTATTCGGTGGCCTTTTCTCCGAAGCGGCAACCCCACCTCCTCGTATCTAACATCGACTACCCACAACAGTTGAATACCTGCACCTAGAAAGGTGTGTGTTCTGTGTCGACGTCCAGATAATTTATCGAGGTTTCAATGAACAATAATTCCCTAGTCCGTCCCTTTGCGGCGTTGGTTCTCGCCCTAGGTCTCGTTATTTCCGCAACGCCGGTGTCGGCGGATGCCAAGAAGCATGGTCATGGCGGCGGGCACGCCAACATGAAGAAGATCGGCATGGCTGGTGACGCAGCGAAAGTCACCCGGACAATCAAGGTTGTGATGCATGACAATTACTATGAGCCTGAAAACATCTCCGTGAAAGAAGGTGAAACGGTTCGGTTTCTCATTCGCAATGCTGGTGAGTTCGTCCACGAATTCAACATCGCGACGGGGCCCATGCATGTCGCCCATCAACCGGAGATGATGATGATGGTCGAACATGGCGTTCTCGAGCCCGACAAATGGCGCGGTCACCGCCGAGATCAGTAGCGCCGTCGTTAGGGCTCCGGCCAGTTCAGTTTTCGACCACCCCAACTCGCTTTCCCAGGCGCCGAGAAGTGACGGAAACAGGTAAAACAACCCCGCCCACGTCAGCATTTGCCCGATGGCCAGAGCCCAGACGATGCGCTTGAATTTTCCGTGGTGTTGGTCGGCCATGGGTTAGATTACTTTATTTATCGGCGCTAACCTAGGCCAGTAGAGGTTAGCCGCTGCAGTCGTGGTTTTCGGCGCGGTCAATCCTCAGCCGACGCGTGTCCCATGGCTGTACGTAAATCATTGAGTTGCCCCGAGTCGCTCCGTTTCATCGCCCAGACGAGGCCGGGGCGCAGAAGCTTCCATGCCCCTGTTGCGGTGCAGACGGCGACCAGGCTGATCCGTGTTTCATCGTCATCAGGTTCGACGCTATACGTATAGGTCGCGGTGACGCCGCCATAGGCCGAGGTTAAGGCGACACGTTTCTTTGGTTTCCATTCGGTAATTTCGGATTCCCGCACGGCGTCACGCGAGGTGAACTGGAGCCGGGTGCCGAGGCCGATTTCCTTGTTGTCGGTGGGCCGCAGGCCGTCGACACCCGACATCCATTCTCCGGCATTGGCGAAATCAGTTAGAAAGGACCAAACGTCAGCTGGTGAGCGGTCGATAATTAGGCTAACGCTAAACCCGTCGGCCATGTCGGTTTAAGCCCGTGACTTCTGCAGCGGGTCGGCATCCAGCGATGCGCGGACGTCGGCCGGAATTTCAATGGAAGCCCGGCTGCCGGTCTCAAAGAACACGTTGACGCTTTCCGCCGTCGCCACGCAGTGCCCGTTCTTGAACAGGCCGTAACCCGTGGTCATGGATTTGTTGCCGAGCCGGATGATCCGGGTACCGACTTCCATGATGCCCGGAAAATGCGCTTCGCGAAGATAATTGACGGCGACGCGGGCCAGCAGGAAGTCAATGCCCGGATATTTCTCTTCGTCTAAAAATCCGCCCAGGAATGCGACGCGACCTGATTCCACATATGCCGTGTACGAACAGTTGTTGATATGGCCAAGTTCATCCTGATCGGAATAGCGGACCGTGACCGGCGTGAAGAAAGCGAAGTTCGCGCGATCGGTGAGATCGATATCGTGGGTGTCTGACGGCATGGGCGGTTCAGCGTCCTTTGAATTGCGGGGGGCGTTTTTCACCAAAGGCTTTCTGGCCTTCGATGTAATCTTCGCTGTCATGGCAGGCATCAACCAAGGCCTGACAGGCATCGTGATCTTGTTCAGCGCTTTCTTTCACGGCCTCACCAATAATGACCTTCGCCGCCTTCACCGAAAGCGGTGCATTGGCGGCGATTTCCGTGGCGTAGGCTTCGACGGTGGCATCCAATTCATCGGCCGCGACGACCCTGTTGACCAAGCCCCAGCGCAGCGCGTCGGCGGCGGGAAATCGGCGACCAGTAAACAGAATTTCCTTGGCGGTCTTGGCGGACACGTTGCCTGTCAGTAATTCCACGTCCTCAAGCTTATAACCCAAGCCCAGCTTAGCTGGCGTAACGCCGAACTCGGCACCCTCGGCGGCGATTTGAATATCGCAAAGTTGTGCGACTTCAAGTCCGCCGCCGATGCAGAACCCTTCGATCCTGGCGATGGTTGGTTTCGGAATGTTATTGAAGGCAGCATATGCGCGGTCTGTCACGCTACCGTAATGCGCGATGTTTTCAGGTGTTGAACGCAAGGTTGCGAATTCTGAAATATCATTGCCCGCACAGAAGCATTTGTCGCCGGCGCCGCGGACGACAATAACGCGAACCTTCGGGTCATCGGCCCAGGCCTCGAACACATCACCCATACGTCCCCACATATCCAGAGACATGCAATTGCGCCGTTCTGCGTTGTTGATGATGAACCGTCCGATGCCGCCGCTGACCTCGGCCAGAATTTTTTCCGTACTCATGCTACGTCTCCCGGGGCTTCCCTTGGCCAGGAATCTAGCGCAGGTGTGGAAACTTGCAAGGATGTGTGAATTTTCCGGCGCATGCCTTTGGTCGGATTAATCCGTGCATGCCACTGGTCGTATAAACCGGCGGATGCCGGTGTCTAAAACTGGCGGCGGGGCCGAACGCCCGCCCCGGACGCGTCGACCCCGCCGTGAGTCACCGGCAAGAGCCGGTCAGGAGTTACTCCGCAGCCATCGCCGCTGGTGTGCGGCTCAGGACACGGCCAGCCGCCTGGGCGCCATCGTGGTTGTGGGCAAAGCCAATTTGGCTCAATCCCAGTTCAATCCCTTGAAGGGTACCCAGTAGCATCAATTCGTTGCAATGACCCATGTGTCCGATACGAAACGCGCGGCCTTGGAAGCGCGCAAGTCCGCCGCCCAATGTAAGGCCGTAATCATCGCGCATCACATTGCGGAAATTTTCGACGTCGTAGCCGTCTGGGAATAGAACCGCCGTGACGGAATTACTATATTCCCGCGGATCTTCGCAAATCGGTTCCATGCCCCACGCCTCGACGGCACTGCGCGTTGCGGTGCCAAGCCGGGTATGACGTGCGACGGTGTTTTCCAGTCCTTCTTCGCTCATCATGTCTAGGGCTTCGCGGAGCCCGTAAAACAGACTGATCGCCGGTGTGTAGGGGAAGAACCCATCCTTGTTGTTTTCCCGCATCCAGTTCCAGTCCCAATAGAATTTTGGTAGGGTCGCTTTTTCGGTTGCTTTGCAGGCTTTCGCGCTGACCGCATTGAGGCCTAGGCCCGGCGGTAGCATCAATCCCTTTTGTGATCCGCCGACGGCGATATCAATGCCCCATTCATCAAACTCAAACTCCAATGAGCCCAGGGACGATATGGTATCGACAATCAACAGCGCCGGGTGTCCGGCAGCGTCCATCGCCTTGCGAATTTCTGGCAACCGCGCGGTGACGCCTGTGGACGTCTCGTTGTGGACGACGAACACGGCTTTGATGTGATGCGCACTGTCTTCTCTGAGAGTGGCTTCGATCTCTTCGGGGGATGCGCCGCGCCGCCAATCGTTCTCGTGAACCGTGACGTCCAGACCGAACTGCCGGGCCATTTTGATCCAGAGCAAGGAAAATTGCCCGGAATCAAACATTAAAATGCCGTCGCCCGGTGACAGGGAGTTGACGATGGCTGCCTCGCCCGCACCACTGCCCGACGATGGAAGAAGAAAGACTTCTTCAGTCGTTTTGAAGACGCTTTTGATGTCGTGCAGCAACGTCCGGGTTAGATCGGCGAATTTCTGGCCGCGGTGATCAATGGCTGGGCGATGCATGGCGCGCAGCACCCGCTCGGGGATATTCGTTGGCCCCGGAAGCTGCAAGAAATGAAACCCTGTCGTTGGCGATGGGTTGGCATCGGGTGTGGTCTTCGATTTCGTCATGTCGGTTCCCCAACCGTTAAATTCTATCCATGTCAAAGGCTAGTGAGGCGCGCTTGAAACACATATACCCTTTCGGAGGTGGGATATTGATATAAGGGGTAGGAGAAACTACCCCCATTCAGATGGGGGCAGCACAAGGTGGTGTTGTCGCCATATAACGCGACGGCCTATAGTGTCGGATAAATGATAACGGTGGCGGTCCACGCCGCAAGCCCTGATCGGTAGGGAAGACGT
>Ga0233433_10000756_pt1 | contig 33693 bp, 38 predicted proteins | sample SI_122_August201_5_FD_179868 | JGI IMG/M metagenome (GOLD analysis project Ga0233433, IMG submission 179868) | Seawater microbial communities from Saanich Inlet, British Columbia, Canada - SI_122_August2016_100_MG | ecosystem: Environmental > Aquatic > Marine > Inlet | place: Canada: British...
GATCATCCCCCAGGTCATCCCCCGGCCTGTTGCGGCAAGGGCACACCGAAGGCCTCGGCCAGGAATTCCATGCCCAGCATAATACACCGGTCATCAAGCCCATGGCCCAACCCCGGGCGCATTTCGTGGCGGACATTCAGCCCCGCCGCCTGCAAGGCATTGACGGCTTCTGGCAGGGACGTTGAGGGCAAGATGTCATCGGCATCGCCGTGCATCATCAAAATTGGCGGCTTGGATTTGATTTCATCGGCCAGCAAGTGCTGCCCAATCAGCATACCTGAATACCCGATGATCCCCGCCAGTTGATTTTCCCGCCTAAGACCGACATGCAGCGACATCATCGTGCCCTGTGAAAACCCGACCAGCGCCAGCTCGCTTTCGGTCAATCCGTGGGCTGCCAATTGCTGATCGATATAGGCGTTGAGGATGGGTGCGGCAGCCTGAGTGCCGGTCAGGCGGTTTTCGTTGTTCATTTCCTGGATCGAAAACCATTGAAAGCCAACTGGAGCCATATCAAAGGCCTGCGGTGCGTTCGGTGACAAAAACTTGGCGTCCGGCAGGACCTTGGCGAAATAGGGCGATAGCCCGATCAAATCATTGCCGTCGGCGCCGACACCGTGACAAAAAATAACCAGTTGTTTAGCCGGGCCGCCCGAGGCCGGTTCCTGGCTCGGGCCGTGAAGTTCGGGGATGGGGTTCATGTTGTCTCCGTCAGAAAAATTTGCTGATTGTTTGTACCCGCATTGGCCCCGCTATTGCCACCCCGTTCCGGCCTTGCCAAGCTGTCTTCATGCCTGAGCACGCCACCATTACCCGTTTCGCGCCAAGCCCGACCGGGCTTTTGCACCTGGGCCACGCCTATTCGGCGCTGTTCGCCGAGGCCGAGGCCCGCCGGGCGGGCGGGCGGTTTTTGTTGCGCGTTGAGGACATCGACCAAGGCCGGTGCCGGCCTGAGTTCAGCGAAGCCATATACGAAGACTTGGCCTGGCTCGGCTTGAGCTGGGAAGAACCGGTCCGCGTGCAATCCGATCATATGAGCGACTACACGGGCGCTCTCGATACCCTGACGAAATCCGAGTTGTTGTATCCGTGCTTCTGCACACGCAAGGAAATCCAAACTGAAATCGCCGCCGCCGGCCACGCACCTCATATGGCGCCAGGCGGCCTCGACGGGCCGCTCTATCCCGGCACCTGCCGTCACGTGGATCCACAAGCTGCCCAAGATCGCATCAACGCCGGCGCGCCCCACGCCCTGCGGCTAAAAATGGATATCGCCACCGCTAGAACCGGACCGTTGATCTGGCAAGACATAGGCCAGGGAGAACAGACCGCACAACCGGCCCTATTCGGCGATGCTGTCCTTGCCCGCAAGGATTCGCTCACCAGCTACCATCTGTCCGTCACCTTGGATGATCACTTGCAAGGCGTCACCGTGGTGACCCGAGGCGACGATCTGTTCGGCGCAACACATCTGCATCGGTTGCTTCAGGCGCTGCTGGACTTGGATACGCCTGACTACCGTCACCATAAATTAATCACCGACGCCGACGGCAAACGGTTTGCCAAACGCGACAAGGCCCAAACGCTTCAAAGCTTCCGAGAGGCGGGTAAATCGCCGGCGGACGTCCGCGCTCTTGCCGGTTGGCGGGATGAAACATGATCCGCTGGCTGGCCATCGTCGCCTTGCTTGCCTTGCCTGCCATGGCGGACGATGCCGCCGTGCGCGGCCAACTCGAAGTTGGCGCTAAGGCGACGGTAACCGAGGTCGTCGATGGCGATACGGTGATTATCTCCCCTGCCCCCGGCGGCGCCCGCCAGGTCCGCCTGGTCGGTATTCAAGCACCAAAGCTGCCACTGGGCCGCAAAGGGTTCCGCCAATGGCCGCTGGCCCCGAATTCCAAGCGGGCGCTGGAGCGTTTGGCCCTGGGCAAAGCCGTCACGCTCTATTTCGGTGGCACCCGCATGTACCGCCACGGCCGGCACCTGGCGCATTTGTTTTTGGATGACGGGTTGTGGGTCCAGGGCCGATTGTTGGCCGACGGCATGGCTCGGGTTTATACCTTCCCCGACAACCGCGCCGTCGCCGCTGACATGTACGTGCGTGAACGCAACGCCCGCGACGCCGGCCTGGGCATCTGGTGGCATCCGTTTTATAGCGTGCGCGCACCCGACGTTGACCCATTAATGCGCCGCCTCGGCACATTTCAAATCATCGAAGGGAGGGTTGTTGCCGCCGCTCGTGTCAAAAGCCGCATCTATCTGAATTTCGGCGAAGACTGGCGCAGTGATTTTACCGTCACCATCAACGGCCGCGCGCGGCGCGTGTTCGAGAAAGCCGGCCTTGATGCCGCCGGCCTTGGCAATAAACGCATCCAGGTGCGCGGCTGGCTTCGTAAACACAATGGTCCGATGATCGAAGCAACTCATCCCGAACAGATCGAAATCGTGGCGCCCAAATAAAAGTGCCGGCTCATTTCTGAGCCGGCAAGTTTGACAGGGAGGTAATAAGAAGCGCGGTAAAGTGGGGAGGCACTTTGGGAGAGGCGCTTCTCATGATGGTAATATGACAGACCGCGCGACTGACCGCAGTGACCGCTGTCACACCCGTTCATACAAAGTTTTTCGCGGATTTCCGGGATTCTTATCGGAATTTTGGCCCGTCGGGTGCGTAATGGGGCTCCATCAGGGGACGAAACTTCTCCATAATTGCCCGATTCGTTTCCAGCGGCGGTGTGTTTTCCGGCGGGATCATCGGCGCATAGTCGACACCTTCCGTTTCTTTGGCAAAACTGGTTTTCGCCTCAGACACAACCGACGGGTCGGTGAAACAATCCATGAGTGTCGCCGCCAACGCCCCGGCACCGGCCACACCACCCTTGTGCGCGATGTCGGTCGCCAGCGCAGCACCCGCCGACCAATGGTGAAAGGTCACGCCCGGAATGTTTGACGGGAACCAAAGCCGGCCCATGGGCACCTTCCATGACACGTCGCCACAATCGTTGGCGGCGGGAATTGACGCGGACGGGCCTTCAAGGGGCGTGATCTCGGTCGTCAGACCTTGCGCTTCAATGCCGGCGCCTGTTTGAATATCACGGGCCATCTCCTGGTCCGTTTCTTCCCATTCGGGCATACCGACCAATTCGATATTCCGCTGCAGCGTATGGGCCAGCGTTTCATTGCCACGCACCGGCCAGACGGCGGTTTTGATGACGACCTCCAATTCGGTCTTGGTCATCAGCGCCGCACCTTCGGCGACCTGTTTGGCGTGCTCGAACAGTTTCTGCGCGCCTTCCGCCGTCGTGTCGCGGAAGAACCACCAGATCGCGGCGCGGGACGGAATAACGTTGGGCTGATCACCACCGTCCGTGATGACGCGCTGCATGCCCATGCCGGGGTGCAGATGTTCGCGGTATTGGGCCATCCCGGAATCCATCAGCATGACACCATCCAACGCATCGCGCGCATCCCAAGGCGACATGGCGGCGTGCGCGGTTTCGCCATGGAAAACGAACTCGGCGGATACCACGGCACGCTGTAACACTCCGTATTCCGTGAAGAACCGATCCCATAGATGCGGATGGAAAGCGACGTCAACATCGTCAAAATAGCCGTCCCGGACATAATAGGGCCGGGCCAGAATCAATTCTTCCGCTGGTGCACCGAAAACTTTGAGAGTGCCTTTGATGCCGTGCGCTTCCATGGCGCGCCGGGCCGCCATGACGGCCGAGATCATCACCGCGCCGTTGACGTTGTGGCCTTCGCAATGGCCGGGCGCGCCTTCCACGATAGCCGCATGTTCACCAACGCCGGGTTGTTGGGAATTGTTGGGCGCGGCGTCGTATTCCGTGTGCACGGCAATCACCGGCTCGCCTTCACCATAGGTTGCCATGAAGCCTGTGGGGAATCCGGATATACCGCGTTCGACACTAAAGCCGCCGTCTTCCAGAATGCCCGACAGCAACTCAGCCGAGCGTTCCTCCTGCATGGCCGGCTCGCCAAACCAGAACAGGCTGTCACAGACACCGGCCAAGGCATCGGCATTTTCCGCCACATAATCCAGGACGAATTGTTTTTCCGGTTTGACGTTGGTTTTCATCGGCTCTAATCCCCATATTGCCGCATGGCTTTAATTCCAAGACGCCGAACATTATGTTCAAGCGACACGTAGCAGGCAAATTGAGAGGACAACCATCATGACCATTCGCGCCGGCGTTGCCGGATTGGGCCGTTGGGGTCAGACCCTGGTCAATTCCGTTCAGGGTAAATCAGACGCCATCACGTTCGTTGCCGGCTGCACGGGCCGCAAGGACAGAGCGCGGGATTTCTGCACCGAAGCGGGGATAGATTTGCGCGATGGTTTGGATGATCTATTGGCTGACGACAGCATTGACGCGGTCGTCTTGGCGACCCCCAACCTTCAGCACGCCGACCAAATCACCGCCGCCGCCGCCGCCGGCAAACATGTCTTCGTCGAAAAGCCGTTCACCATGACCAAAGACAGCGCCGAGGCCGCCGCCCAGGCTTGCGCCGAGGCCAATGTGGTCTGTGCGCTCGGCCATAACCGCCGTTTTCTGCCGGCGATGAAATATCTCCGCGATGTGGTGAACAGCGGCGACATCGGCACACCCCTGCACGTGGAAGCCAATATTTCGATCCCCGCCGGCTACCGCCACGGCAACGAGCACTGGCGCGCCAACCCCGAAGAATGCCCGGCCGGCGGCATGACGGCGTTGGGCGTGCACATGACCGATGCGCTGATTTCGTTTTTGGGACCCGTGAAAGAGGTCACCGTCACGAGCGAACGTCGGGTTTTGGATATCCCCATCGATGACGTCACCTTCATGACCATGCGCTTTGAGAGCGGCATGACCGGCTATATGTCGACGATATTCGTGACCTCGCCAGTCTGGTTTATCCGGGTCATGGGCGACAAAGGCTGGGCCAATATGCGGGGCTATGAGCGCGTCGCGGTGCGCAAGAACGTTGATGATGAGGAAACACTGACCAAATTCGACAAGCCCGATATCGAGCGTGCCGAATTGGAAGCCTTCGCCGAAGCTGCATCAGGCGGCACGGCCTATCCGATCCCGGTATCGGAAGCTGTCCACGGCACGGCACTGGTGCACGCCATCTTCAAATCCGCAGAAAACGGCGGGACCGTCGCCGTCTGATCTCAGCGGGCGTCGATGTATGCCCGCCAGGCGGTTTGCAAATCTGGGTAGTTAGCCCCCAGTGCCGCCTGATAATCACCTGAGCGGTATAGCGTTTTCATGAAACGCTGGATATCGCCGGCCATTTTCACATTGATGATCCAGGTGACGAAGGAACCGGCGACGTTGTAGGCAGTGATCCGACGCTGACGTGCACTGATCGGTGCCGAGGGAAACACAGATTCCGCGTCCTCAGGTGTCGTCACAACAGCACCGGGCTGGGTAATCCAGTGCCGCGCCGCACGGTGGATGCGACGTTTGTAGTTCGGCCAGCCGCGTTGCTCGCCGAATTTGTTTTGCGCAAATACCGCCAAGCCTTCTTTCAAGGCCTTCGATGCCCACCCCTGGGTTAATAGATGCGTCAATTCATGGGCGGTAATAGCGATTGATTTGAGGACGCGATCCACCGGCATGCGAACAGTCGACGGTGGGAAATGCCGGCCGATGCCAGAACGGCGCACGTTGACCGTGATCTTGCCGACGCTCGTGCCGAAATAGGCGCTGAGTTTTGCGTATTCACGTTCCGTCTGCGCCGCCAAGGCCAACAACTGCACTTGCGTCAATGACGTGCCATAGCTGACCGCGCGCACCGATTCCCCGGCGCTGAACGCCACCGCATCTGCCGCGCCAGCCGGCTTCCAGGCCAGGGCGCAAAGACTGATAACGATGAAACCGGCGTTTACCAAAAGGCGCATGGCCCGAATTTGCCACCCACTGACCGAATGCAAAAGGTTCTTTTGCCGAGACCGCAAAAGAAACTAGGCGGTCTCACCAAGGCCCGCGCGCGGGCTTTCTGGCGCGCTCTGGTCGCGGTGCGTGACCATACGATGATGCAACGTGCTGATAATTCCGCTGCCGGTCTTCACGCAAAGAAACGGAAACACCGCATGGATCAATCCGGCCAAGGCACCGACAAACATTCGCACCGCAAACCCCATGGCCATGCCCATGTGCTGGAAATAGGTCTCATTGACACTGGCGGGATGTTCGGTGAAAAGGCGCTTGATCATGGGATCGTCTCCGGTTCGATGTGGTATTTGAATTTGGAAACTATACCCAGTCGACCATGAAAAAGGTTTCTAAAATTTCCTTATATTTTTAATATTGCAATATTTTCTTCTAATAAATTTATATTTATAGTAAATTTTATCTATGGATCGTTTGGATCACAAAATTTTGGCCTGTTTGCAGGAGGACGCCGGCCTGTCGGTTGCCGAAATCGGCGAGCGCGTCGGGCTGTCGTCGACTCCATGTTGGCGACGCATTCGGAACCTTGAGGATGCGGGCATCATTGAACGCCGGGTGGCATTGCTAAACCGAACGCGCCTAGGTCTCGACACTACCGTCTTCGTCGCCGTAAAAACGAGCCAGCATACGGAAGACTGGCTGCAGCACTTCGCCGACGTGGTCGCGGCATTTCCGGAAATTGTCGAATTTTACCGGATGAGTGGCGACGTGGATTATCTGATGAAGGTTGTGGTCGCCGATATCCCGGCCTTTGATGCCTTCTACAAACGCCTGATCGCCGCTGTAGATCTTTCCGATGTCAGCTCAAGCTTCGCCATGGAAGAAATAAAATTCACCACCGCGCTGCCTTTGGGCAGCGCCTAATTCGGGTTGGCGAACTGTCATGCGCGTTGACCTATTTGATTTTGATCTGCCGACCGAATTGATCGCCCAGAAGCCGGCCGAGCCGCGCGGCGCGGCGCGGCTGCTTGGCGTCGGGAGCGACCTTGCCGACCACGTGGTCGCCGATCTGCCAACCCTACTCAACAGCGGCGACGTTTTGGTGGTTAACGACACCAAGGTTCTGCCTTGCCGGCTCACCGGTATACGACCTGGCCCTGACGGCTCGAGCGGCGCCAAGGTTCAGATCACCCTGCACAAACCGATCGACGATGCCCGTTGGTTGGCCTTCGCGCGCCCGGCGAAAAAATTACACCCCGGCGACCGGCTGATTTTCAACGATGATTTCGAAGCCGAGGTCATTTCCAAACGCGATGCGGGCGAAGTCGAATTCGGCTTTAATCTGGATGGCCCAAACTTACTTGCCGCCTTGGAAGCCCACGGCGTCATGCCCCTGCCGCCTTATATCAAGCGCACGGATGCGGGCGAGGCCAGCGACCGGGACAATTATCAAACCCTGTTCGCCAATCAGCCGGGCGCCGTCGCCGCGCCGACGGCCGGGCTGCATTTCACCCTAAACCTTGTTGAGGCTCTCGGCGCGCGCGGAGTCAAAATCATAAACCTGACCCTACACGTCGGCGCGGGCACGTTTCTGCCGGTGAAGACCGACGATACCGATGATCACATCATGCACGGCGAACGCGGCACGGTTTCCCCTGACGCCGCTGACGCAATCAACACGGGTCGCGCCGCCGGCGGGCGGGTTGTTGCCGTCGGTTCGACCGCCATGCGGCTTTTGGAAAGTGCCGCAGACCCGTCGGGACATATTCATCCCTTCGCCGGCGAAACGGACGTGTTTTTTACGCCCGGATACCGGTTCCGCACCGTCGATATGATGATGACCAACTTCCATTTGCCGCGCTCGACACTGTTCATGCTGGTGGCGGCCTTCGCCGGCCTTGAGCGCATGCAGATGGCCTATGCCCATGCCATTGCGTCGGGTTATCGGTTCTATTCTTATGGCGATGCCTGCCTGCTTGAACCAAACCCCGCGACGTGGGGTAATGTCGACGGACAATAAGTGAAAGCCTGAATAATGAAACCTGCCGCCGAAATCGGCCAACCGCTTGCCGACATCGATACGCCGTCGCTAATCGTTGATCTCGACGCCTTAACGCGCAATCTAAAGCGCATGGCCGATACCATTACCGACAGCGGCACGGATGCCAAGCTGCGCGGCCATTCGAAAACCCACAAAAGTCCGATCATCGGCCGCATGCAGATGGATCTGGGCGCCGTCGGCGTGTGCTGCCAGAAGGTTTCCGAAGCCGAGGTCATGGTTGAGGGCGGCGTTGATAATGTTTTGTTGTCCAACCAAATCGCCGGCGCGGCCAAGCTCGACCGTTTGGCCGATCTCAATCGCCGCGCCTACGTGCCGTTTTGCGTCGACCACCTCTCGGGCATCGCACAAGCTTCCGAAGCCGCGGTTCGCGCAGGCGTCACAATGGACGCCCTTGTCGAGATTGATGTCGGCGCCGGGCGTTGCGGCTGTGCGCCTGGGGCAGCGGCGGTGGAATTGGCAAAAGCCATCGACGACACCGACGGGCTGCGGTTCGGCGGCATCCAGGCCTATCATGGCTCGGCCCAGCACATCCGCGCCTACAATGAACGTCAGGCCGCCACCGAAGGCGCCGTGACTATGGCCCGTGACACCGTGGCATTGTTATCCGAGGCCGGCTTCAGATGTGACATCGTCGGCGGCGCGGGCACCGGCACGTTCCGCACGGAAGCCGCCAGCGGCGTCTACAATGAACTGCAAGCGGGCTCCTACGTGTTCATGGACGCCGATTATGCGCGCAACGGCGGCGAGGACGGCGGCGCCTTTGATATTTTTGAGCACGCCCTGTTCGTGCTCGCCACCGTCATGAGTCAGCCCTCGCCGGACCGCGCCGTCGTCGATGCCGGGCACAAAACCTGCGCCATCGATTCAGGTCCGCCGACGGCCTTCGAGATGCCCGGCGCCGAAGTTACGCGCATCTCCGATGAGCACAGCGTCATCGAACTCGGCAACGTCAACGACCGGCCCCAGTGGGGCGATAAAATTCTGTTGGTACCGGGTCACATCGACCCCACGGTCAATCTGCACGACACCTATATTTGCGTCTCGGGCCTGCACACACCCGACGCCCGTGTTGCCGATATCTGGCCGGTGGCGGCGCGTGGCTGCGTGTTCTAGTCCCAATGAGTGGTCTCACCTTCGATCTGATCAAAACAGACGGCAAAGCGCGCCTCGGCACTTTGATGACAGCCCACGGCCCCATCGACACGCCGGCTTTCATGCCCGTCGGCACAGCGGCCACCGTCAAAGCGATAACGCCCGAGGCCGTCGCCGGCACCGGCGCGCAGATTATCCTGGCCAACACCTATCACCTGATGCTGCGCCCCGGCGCCGAGCGGGTTGAACGCTTCGGCGGGCTACACAAATTCATGAATTGGCCGGGGCCAATCCTCACTGATTCGGGCGGCTTTCAAGTCATGTCGTTATCCGAGCTCAGAAAACTCGAAGAGGAAGGCGTCACGTTTCGCAGCCACGTCGACGGCGCGTATCACAAGCTAACGCCCGAGCGCGCCATCCAGATCCAGCACATGCTGGACGCCGACATCACCATGGTCTTAGACGAATGCACCCCCTACCCGGCCGAAGACAACGCGGTGAAGGATTCCATGGAATTGTCCATGCGTTGGGCGGCGCGCTCAAAAAAGGCCTTCCGCGAAAGCAAAGGCTATGGCCTGTTCGGCATCGTCCAGGGCGGCGTGCATGCGGAGTTTCGCGAACGCTCGGCGAAGGCGCTCATCGATATCGGTTTTGATGGTTACGCGGTCGGCGGTTTAGCCGTCGGCGAAGGACGCGAGCTGATGTTTTCAACTCTGGACGTCACCGTCCCCCACTTGCCCCCCGACCGGCCGCGTTATTTAATGGGCGTCGGCAAGCCCGAAGATCTCGTCGGCGCGATCCGGCGCGGCATCGATATGTTCGACTGCGTCCTGCCAACACGATCGGGCCGCACCGATCAGGCATTCACCCGGCGCGGCACACTGAATATGCGCAATGCGCGGCACCGCGACGACCCCCGCCCCATTGATCCTGATTGCGCGTGTTATGCGTGTTCGAATTATTCACGCGGCTACCTGCATCATCTGATCCAGGCCAAGGAAATCTTGGCCGCCATGCTGATGACCTGGCACAACCTGCACTATTACCAGGAACTCATGAAAGGCATGCGTGACGCCATCGCCGAAGGCGGCCTGGATGCCTTCACCGCCGTCTTCGCCGCCGAACAGGCGGCGGGGGATATTGAGCCAGTTTGACGCCCAGCCTTGATTGATCGAGGCTTGATTGAACACGCCCGGCTTGGGAACATGGAGACACCATGACCGATAACACCTTTGAGACTTTGAGTCAGTTGGGCGGCAGCGCGGATTTACCCGCCTTCCCGGACGAGGCCGTATTGGAATCCGTGGCCAATCCACAAGCCGGCACCGATTACATGGTGCGCTTTGCGTGTCCGGAATTCACCTCTGTCTGCCCGGTGACCGGCCAGCCTGACTTTGCGCATCTGGTGATCGATTACGTGCCCGCAGGCGCGATTGTTGAAAGCAAATCGCTGAAACTGTTCCTGGGTTCATTCCGCAACCACGCCGCCTTCCACGAGGACTGCACGGTCGCCATCGCCAAGCGCATCGTCGACGCCATCGCGCCGAAATGGCTGCGCATCGGCGGCTACTGGTATCCCCGCGGCGGCATCCCCATTGACGTGTTCTACCAGACCGGCGAAGCGCCCGAAGGCGTGTGGATCCCGGACCAAGGGGTCCAATCTTACAGGGGGCGAGGCTAACTAAAACGATGTTGGTGCTCCTCGAAATTTGCGCCAATGCCGTCTTTTACTTCGCTGATCTGGTTATCGTTAGTTTGATGTACCGGGTTGGTGCCATTGTTTTTTGCGTCGCAAGTTTTGTGGGTTTTCTCACGAGTTTGTTTCACGAATATTATTCGGGATTTTGGGTATTTTTGATTTTGTTTGTGATCAGCGGAATAATTTTATTAGCATCAACGACTGAGACCGCACGAAAAGGAACTTGGAAATGAAAGCACGGGTGAAATGGGTTGAGGCGATGCGGTTCGTCGGGGGTTCCGGGACCGGGCATGGCGTCATCATGGATGCGTCGGCGACGCCGGAGGGCGAGACGACGCTGGGGCCTTCGCCGATGGAAATGCTGCTGCTCGGTATGGGTGGCTGCACGGTCTACGACGTGGTCGCGATTTTGCAAAAAATGCGTCTGCCGGTGGAAGACGTGTTTGTCGAACTGGAAGCCGAGCGCGCCGACGAGCCGCCCAAATGGTTCACGAAAATACATGCGAAATTTACCGTCGTCGGCGACGTGCCGCTGGAAAAGGCCCAAGATGCAGTCAGCCTGTCGGCCGATAAATACTGTTCTGCCAGCCGAATGTTCGCAAAAACCGCCGAGATCACGCATTCGGTCGAGGTGGTCGCCGCAGACGCCTAGGGCACGCACTTCATGAACCTCGCGACCTGGCTCCGAAAATCCGCTGAGACACACGGCGACCAGCCGGCGGTGGCGCGGGGTTCCACGACCGTTCAAACCTATACCGAATTGGCGGACCGAGCCGCGAAACTGGCCACCGGATTGGCTATGCTGGGGCTCTCGCCCGGAGACCGCGTCGCCATTGCGTCAAAAAACCGGACCGAATATGTCGAGGCGTTTTACGGCATCTGGTGGGGCGGGTTTGCCGCGGTACCCGCGAACGCCAAGCTGCATGGGGCGGAGTTGGGTTATATTCTGGAGAATTCCGGCGCGCGGGTTTGCCTAGTGGGGCCGGAGTTGGCGGATGCCGTTGAAAGTCATCGGCCCGCCTCATTGGAACATTTGATCGAATTTGGCAGTGACGCCTACGCTGAATTATTCGGCGGCGCGGCGGTGGACCTGTGCGACGCCGGGCCCGATGATCTGGCCTGGCTGTTTTATACATCCGGCACCACCGGGCGGCCCAAGGGCGCCATGCTGACACACCGGAACATGACGGCCATGTCGGACGCCTATCTTTCGGACATCGATCCGACGAAACCCGGCGATGCCATCGTCCATGCCGCGCCGCTGAGCCACGGGTCGGGGATTTACATGATCCCGCATGTGAACGCGGCGGCGTGTCACGTGATCCCTGAATCGGGCAGCTTTGAGCCCGCGGAGATTTTCTGTCTTGCCGATGCGTGGCCGGGGCTGTCGTTGTTCGCAGCACCGACCATGGTCAAGCGGATGACTGAATGCCCCACCGACCTGCCGACATCGGGCTTTCGGACCATCACTTACGGCGGCGGGCCCATGTATGTGGCTGATGCCGAGGCGGCGTTGGATCGTTTGGGGCCGTGTCTTGTTCAGATATACGGCCAGGGCGAAAGCCCGATGACCATATCGATCTGCCAGCGCGAGGTTATTGCCGACAAGGATCATCCGAAATGGCCAGATCGTCTGGCATCGGTCGGCACCGTCAATCCCGCCGTCGAAATGCGGGTTGCCGATGAAAACGATGAAACCCTGCCCTCTGGTGAGACCGGCGAAATTCTGGTCCGCGGTGATGCCGTCATGAAGGGCTATTGGCAAAACCCCGACGCCACGGCAAAAACCTTAAAGGGCGGCTGGCTGCACACGGGTGATTTGGGCGCCATCGATGAGGACGGTTATCTCACTCTCATGGACCGTTCCAAGGACTTGGTGATCTCGGGCGGCTCAAACATTTATCCGCGCGAGGTTGAGGAAGTGCTGCTCCGCCATCCCGGCGTCGATGAGGTATCAGTCATCGGCCGGGCCGACCCCGAATGGGGCGAGGTCGTGGTCGCCTATGTGGTCGGTACCGCCACCGACATCGAGCTTGATCAGCTCTGCACCAACAACATCGCGCGCTTTAAACGTCCGAAAGCTTATGTGCGGATTGATGTGCTGCCGAAGAACAATTACGGCAAGGTCCTAAAGACCGAATTACGTGAAATCGACACAAAGCGTACTGGTCGGGGCGTATAAAATTCTGAAGAGGCGTTAAATGGTGTAAGTTTAACTCCTGACAACAGACCCAATCTGCACCATCAGTGAACTTCCAAGAATAACCAAAGCTCGCCGGAGCCTAATTACCGGAAATTACTCGCTGAGAACGCGCTCCATGCGTCTAATTAGAATACCGTTTTAAGATCGGCAGAATGATAAATGTTGGCGTAAGACGTTGTAATAATTTCGTTATTCCTTATGTTAATACGGCGAGGGCGGGCTCGCGAGGTCAATTTGAGCAACGGAGATTGGATAGTGAAATTGGTGATGCTGCAACGCGCCGCCGTCATATTGATTGTTTCCGTTGGATTAATTTTCCCAGTGGGCGCGAGCGCCGAGTTTCCTGAGAACGCCATTGGCCAAGTCAAGACATTGAAGGTTGGTGCGTTAGTCGTGCGCGGAGAAATACGCGAAGTTATCCAGCAAGGCAGTGCGGTTTTCGTAAACGACGTGATTGAAACGGACAGTGAAGGGGCCGTTGGCATTACGTTTGTGGATGGCTCCGTATTGTCTCTCGGGCCTGAAAGCCAGTTCGAGATTGAAGAGTATCTTTTTGCGCCACACGACGAAGACGTGGCGTTCGGCGCCAAAATCGTCAAGGGGACGTTGATGTATTTGTCGGGCCGTATTGCCAAGCTGGCTCCCGAGAAAATTCGCCTCACAACACCGTTTGCAACAATCGGGATTCGTGGCACCCGCTTTTTGATACAGGTTGAAGAGTAGCGTTCAAAATGGAACCGATTGTAATTTTCCTGATATGGCTAGCTGGCACGACGGTTCTCGAGGAGCCGGGGAACAAAGTCGTATTACTGGAAGAGAGCGATGGCAGCGTTGGTAGAATTATTGTTTCCAACAATGCCGGCTCACAAAATATGAACGGGCCCAACACGGTTGTCAGTGTTAATGACAGAAATTCATTGCCTGAGGCGCCACAAAAAAATTCGCAACAAGATATTCGCGCTGTTTTCGGTAATGTCCTCGATATAGCGCCCCTTCCGCCCGAGAGATTTCTTTTCTACTTCAACTCAGCAACAGCGGACTTAACGGACGAATCGCGAGCTGACATTGCACGTATCATCACAGCGTTTAAGGGCAGGGAAATGCCTCGCGCCACGATTATCGGTCACACTGACAGGGTTGGCCAAACAGGCGCCAACTTTCGTTTGGGTTTTCAGCGCGCCGAAAAAGTCCGAAAAATTCTAGTGGATGCCGGTATGGACCCTAATCAGACGGTGGTACGTTCCCATGGTGAAAATGATCCGATTTTCGATACTGCGGACGAAGTGGATGAGCCGAAAAACCGACGCGTCGAAATCATGATCTGGTAACTGTCCATCTTTCCGCCGCATATGCGCTACATGCCAATTCGTTGCTGCAAAACATATTCGGATGAGAAACAGGGCGATGAAAAGTGGTGTAAAATGATGTGATCTCGGTCTCTTCTGATCGTTCTCATCGCCCTTTAAAACTAATAAAGCGCATAGCGCGTCGGATCGCTGACGCCGGCTTCGCTGAAGCCTTTTTTCCGAAGCAAACAGGCGTCACAAGCCCCGCAGTGGGCCAGTTCATCACCCAGCGGCGGATCATAGCAACTTAGCGTTTCACCATAGTCGACGCCCAGTTCTAAGCCGCGTCGGATGATATCGGCCTTGGTCATATCGATGAGTGGCGTCGCCAGATGCACCCGACCTGTATCTTCAACGCCGGATTTGGTCGCCAGATTGGCCATAGTCTCGAAGGCCGCGATGTATTCGGGCCGGCAATCGGGGTAGCCGGAATAGTCCAGCGCATTGACGCCGATGAAGATGGTTTCGGCGCCCTCGACCTCAGCCAGGGCCAGAGCATGGGAAAGAAAGATCGTGTTGCGGGCTGGCACGTAGGTGATCGGAATGCCGTCCCCGATATCGTCCACCGAGCGGCCCTTCGGTACATCGATATCATCGGTTAGCGCCGAGCCACCGAAGGCGCGGAGATCGAGATCGACAATGACGTGGCGTTCGCAGGCATCCGCAGCGATGGCTTCGGCGGCATCAAGTTCGCGGTCATGGCGTTGGCCATAGTGGAAACTGAGCGCCGTAACGGCAAAGCCTTGATCGCGGGCGATGGCCAGGATGGTCGCGGAATCAAGTCCGCCGCTGAGCAGCAGGACGGCCTTGGGAGTTTTACTCACGCCTGAGCGGCCTCACGCCGGCGCATCATCCGCCACACGATCAACGCACCTAACATCTTGGAAGCCGTCATCGCGACGACGCCGGAAACCGACAGGTGATTGATCGCCCAAAGGAAGACCACGCTGTCCAGCGGCGTGCCGATGGCGCTGGAAATCAACACACGCTGGCTGAACGGCCGGCCGGTGAAGGAGTAGACGGCCCAGTCAGCGAATTCAGAAATCAGGAACGCCGACAAGCTGGCGACCGCCACATAGGGGCTGGCCATGACGTAGCTGAGCACGGCAGCGATCAGCATGGCGATGATGACGCGGTGACCGATTTCGCGTTGGGCAAAGTCACGAGCGACAAATATGAAGCCGACAACCAGCGACATGGGCGGCCATTTCTCGCCGCCCGGCATATCCACCAACGGCACCACCGTGAAGCCCCAATTGACGAGGACGATGAGAACCACATAAAGGGCGGTGTATTTGAACGACATGACAATTCCTAAAGGGCAATGCGGACGTTACACTGTCTTGAGGGCGAGGTAATAACGGATCAGGGCCCTGATAGTCCAGCACAGGAAGTAAATCAGCGTGAACGATCTCAAGGAAAGTATCCGCGACAAGGCGCTGGCCGAGGGTTTCGATACCGTTGGTTTCACCTCCGCCGATGCTGCGCCTAAGGACCGCGAAGTCCTGGCGCGATTCGTCAAGTCGGGCTGGCACGGTGATATGGATTGGCTGGCCCGAGATGATGGCCGGCGCGGCAATCTGAAGGCCATGATGCCCAAAGCGCGGACCGCCATCGTGTTGGCCGCCAACTACGGGCCCGATAGCGACCCGATGGCGGCGCTTAAACGCACAGACCGGGGCACCATTTCCGTCTATGCCCAGGCCGCCAAGGATTATCACGATGTCATAAAAAAGCGCCTGAAGCGCGTTGGCCGCTGGCTGGCGGAAACCCATGGCGGTGACTTGAAAGTCTTCGTCGATACCGCGCCGGTGATGGAAAAACCCTTGGCGGCACGCGCCGGGGTCGGCTGGCAGGGCAAGCATTCCAATTTGGTCTCGCGGGAATTCGGATCCTGGCTGTTCCTGGGCGAGATCGTCACAACGCTGGAGATACCCCCCGATCTGCCCGAAGCCGACCATTGCGGATCGTGCACCCGTTGCATGGATGTTTGTCCGACGAATGCCATCCCCGAGCCCTATAACTTGCAGGCGACGCGCTGTATTTCGTATCTGACAATCGAACACAAAGGTGCCATCGCGCCGGACTTAATGACCTATATGGGCAATCACATTTACGGCTGTGATGATTGCCTGGCGGTCTGCCCGTGGAACAAGTTCGCCGCCCCCGCATCGGAACCGAAATTCCAACCCCGGCCGGAATTGACCACGCCGCGATTGGCGGAACTGGCCGCATTGGATGATGAAAAATTCCGACAGCACTTTGCCGGCTCGCCCATCAAGCGCACCGGCCGCGACAGGTTCGTCCGCAATGTCCTGATTGCTATGGCCAACAGCGCCGACAAAACCCTGCGGCCCGTGGCGGAGAAACTCAGCTATGATGAGGCGCCCTTGGTCGCTGAAACCGCCCAATGGGCGCTACAACAATTAGACGGGCTTGACGGCTGAGCCCTGAGGCCTAACTTTTTAACCGATGGTGTCACTTAGATATATGAACACGAGGTTTCCGCTCATGCGCAGATTTACGGCCCTAATTTTCCTGTCGTTAATTTTTGCCGTATCGCCCGCCGGCGCGCAGAAAACCAGCACGCCACCTGTAGTGCAATCCCCTGGGCAATCCTTAGCACCCGGCAGCATCTTTAAGGAATGCAAAAACTGCCCGCAGATGGTTGTGGTTCCCGCTGGCATTTACATCATGGGGTTGGGCGGCAAGGGCCGCCATGGCCCGCCGCACCGCGTCAACTTCAAGCGCCCCTTCGCCGTTGGACGCTATGAGGTCAAATTTTCAGAATGGTTCGCCTGCGTGCGCGATGAGGTTTGCATCCATCAGCCACACGATCACAAGTGGGGCCGCATCGGTCGCCCGGTGATCAACATCACCTGGCATCAGGCGAAAAATTTCACCAAATGGCTAAGCAAGAAGACCGGCTTTGTCTACCGCCTGCCGACGGAAGCCGAATGGGAATATGCACACCGCGGCGGCACGACGACGAAATTCTGGTGGGGCGACAAGCCCGGCGAAAACCTCGCTAATTGCCGGGACTGCAAATCGCGGGCTTGTTGCACATCAAAAGATCATTCTTGTTGTTCGCACGGCACCCAACCGGTGGGGACCTATGGCGCCAACCCGTTTGGCCTGCACGACACGTCCGGCAATGTTTTTGAGTGGACCGAAGATTGCTGGAACCGTGGCCACAAAGGTGCGCCCCGAGACGGCAGCGCGCGCAAGTCCGGCGATTGCCGCAATCGGGTGATCCGAGGCGGCTCGTTCTATTATTTCAACAAGGTCTCGCAATCCTATTACCGCTCGAAGAATCCGCCGGGGGTGAAAAGCTATTGGCTGGGATTCCGGGTCGTTCGGGAGATGCCATGAATGATGTCCCCGATGCAGCCACAAGGATTTTGGCCACGCTCGCGGTGGCGGCGATGGCGCTAAGCCCCGTCGATAGCGCCGCCGCCGAAGGCTACAAGGTCATCAAAAAAGACGGCTATGCCTACCGGGTCATCACCGATGGGCCATGGCAGGACCGCATCGCCTGGGCCTTCGACAAACCGAAAGACTCTTCCGATCCGACGGGTTTATTGCTGCAGCATTTGCGGGCCGCCAACGACATCGTCTGGGCAAGCTACAAGCCGACCCATCCCGATATCGCCCAGGTCCTGAACACCCATCCGCGGGCATACGGCGTTTATGACCGAAATTACTGCGGTGAAGCCTGTGAGGATGCGTTTGGCGGCAATGATCGCGTCAAGCCGGTGAGCCTGGGCATCTACAAGCCTAAGAGCAAACGCAAATGGTTCGTGATGCATCACAAATTTGCTGTCCTGAACCGCGCGACAGACGGCCCCCGTGACAAGGAAGGCGTCGTCACCGGCAGCTTTAATTGGAATACCAAGGCCGCCGAACTGAATTATGAAAACCTGATCTATATTCAAAGCCGGAAGATCGCCGATGCCTATTGGCGGGAATATGAGCGGATTAATGCCAATGGTACAGGCAACCCGGGGCCGGTCAGCGACGGTGATATTACAGCCGCCTTCAACGATGCCGGCACGGCGCTTCTTGTTGATCGAATTTCAGCGGCGAAGAAAAGTATCTATGCCGCGGTTTGGAGCATTAGCGTGGCGTCGGCGAAAAATCCCAACCCGGTGTATGACGCCTTAGCCGCCGCGGTGGCTCGGGGCGTTGTCCTTCATCTGATCACCGACGGACACAAAGCGAAGAAACGAACCTATGATGATTTCGATGTCATCGGCGCGAACATGCCGACTAAGAGTGGGCACATGCACCACAAGTTCATGGTTATCGATGGGGAACAGGTGGTTTCCGGCAGCTTCAACTTCGTCACCAAATCATTTTCGGGTAACGATGAAAACGTTGTCGGGATCAAAAGCACCGCTATGGCGACATCATTCACCAATCATTGGCGAGCCATGTTGAGCGCCGTCAGGTGAGAAGATCGACCGCCCCACCAAATTCATTTTAGAACTTAATTATTTTAAGACTTGCCGCCGGACAATCGGTTCAGCTGGCTTTGCATTTGTTCCAACTGAGATTTCAAGGTTTCCAAATCTTCGGCACTGGCGCCTTCATCCGCCGCCACGTTCGGCGCCTCGGCGCCCCCTGTGCCGTTCGGCGCAGGGCTACCGTTCGGATAAAACGGCGTGAACATCTTCATAGCGTTCTCGAACATCGCCATGTTCTGCTTACCGATTTCTTCAAACGGGCCAAGCGGACTAATTCCACCAAGCGCGTCGCTCATGGCGCCACGCATTTGTTCTTGGTTGCGGGCGAAATTGTGCATGGTCGCGTCCAGATAATTGGGGACAACGGCTTGCAGGCTGTCGCCGTAAAAACTGATCAGGTGACGCAGGAAATCGATGGGCAACAGGTTTTGGCCCTTGCCTTCTTCTTCGACGATAATATGGGTCAGGACAGAGCGCGTAATGTCATCGCCGGACTTGGCATCGAACACGACAAAATCAGTACCGTCTTTGACCATCTGCGCCAAATGATCGAGGGTGACATAGCTTGAAGTCTGTGTGTTGTAGAGCCGCCGGTTGGCGTACTTCTTAATCGTCACACGCACTTTCTCAGCATCGCCTTCGGACTTGTCGGTCGATTTGGCATTTTCGGCCATGTTCGGCTCTCCATGCTTGGCGGTTTGGTTGCCGTATTCGTCTGCATCTTCCCGCGACCGCGTTGCGGTTTTGCAGGTTCCATCATTACCGCGTAAGATGCTGCAGTGCAATGAAATGTTCCCGGCGTGCAGCATAACCATGACCAAGCAATGCAACATATTGTCGATGCTGCAGCAATTTGAGCCGTCGGCCACGCTAGGGTCGCCCACGGAGAGGAAGAAGAACCATGTCCAATACGCCAGACGTGAACGACCCGGACGTGGACGACCCGGACGTGGACAATTTGGACGTAAACGATTTGGCAAAGCGCTATATGGACCTTTGGCAGGAACATCTGAACGCCGTTGCCGGCGACAAGAATACCGCCGAGGTCATGGCCCGAACCATGGCGGTAATGAGTTCCGGCGCTCAGGCCTTTGCCGCTGGCGCTGGTCATGACTTCTCGGGAAACCCGCCTCGGCCCGAGGCCGCTGCCGCTTCTGATGGCGATCCAGTCGCTGAGCGCGCTCAGCTCCTTGGCCGCCTTGCCGCTCTTGAGGGACGGGTCGCTCAGCTGGAATCCGAGCTTGCAATCCTCCGCGAGCGAACTCGACCCATTGATCCGCCAGACGATCCCTGAAGATTTCGCCACCGCCGTCGAGGCCGAGGCACGACGCCGGCTATCGACTTTCGCCGACGGCGTCGCCGCCTACCAAACTGCCGGAAATTCCGTGCGCCCGACTGAGCCACCGGCCATCTGGTCACGCGGCTCGGCTCGGCTATTGGACTACGGCGCCACAGCACCGGGCGCCGCTGCCGGCCTGCCCCTGCTCTGCATCCCATCGCTGATCAACCGCGGGTACATTCTGGACCTGACGGAAAGGCGCAGTCTGATGCGGGCCCTGGCCGCGGATGGGTTCCGTCCGCTGTTGATGGATTGGGGCACCCCGGATAATGAAGAGCGCAACTATTCACTCACCGACTACATCGACGGCCACTTAGGCGATGCGCTGACATTCATCGAAGATGATTGCGGCCGCCCACCGGCCGTGCTGGGCTATTGCATGGGCGGCAACTTGGCCTTGGCGTTGGCAGTACGGCGCCCCCAAAGCGTCCGGGTACTGGCTTTGCTGGCAACGCCGTGGGATTTCCAGGCCGGGCACGCCGCCGCCCAACCGTTTCTGGCCGCCCTGGCGCCCGGGCTGGAGACAATGATCGCCAACCTGGGCATCCTCCCGGTCGATGTCCTCCAAGCACTATTCACCGGCCTCAATCCGGCCCTCACCGGGGCCAAATTTCGGCAATTCGCCGACATGAAAAAGGATGGCGAACACGCTCGCCAATTCGTCGCTTTGGAAGATTGGCTGAATGATGGTGTTGTGTTGTCGGGCCCGGTAGCGCGTGAATGCCTGTTCGATTGGTATCTTCGCAATACACCAGCAAACGGCGCGTGGCAGGTCGGCGGTCAAATTGTCGACCCGGCAATCCTCAAACATCCAACGTTGTTGATGGTACCCGGCGACGACTACATCGTGCCGCCCGCCTCGGCCAAGCCCCTCGGCGACGTGCTGCCAAACGCTCAACTTCGGACGGTAAAGGCCGGGCACATCGGCATGGTCGCCGGCGGTCGCGCCAAATCGATGCTGTATATGCCGCTGGCGACATGGCTGAAGGAAAACGTCACGTAGCTCAAGACTCTCAATTAAAACGACGCTATGCTACAGCCATAATAAGGGCCAGGGCAGATCAAACGAATTCTCTTGCATGTCACTTCGCAAATGCACACTTTTAATTGAAATTTACTCAAACCCCCGGTATACAGCGGCGGACAGGTTTTTGCATGTGCGAAATATCATGTGAAAACATAGATCGCAGCAAATGCTGTGAATAAACAAATTTACGCGGCCCAAAGCCGCGCGTTCGACAAGTAGGAGGAATTCAAGATGACGGAAGTTGTGATTGCGGGCGCGGCCCGCACACCGGTTGGTGCGTTCAGCGGTGGCCTTAGCGGCGTGCCGGCTCATGAATTGGGCGAGGTCGCCATCTCGGCGGCATTGGAACGCGCCGGGGTGTCGCCGGACGACGTGAATGAAGTAATCATGGGTCAAATTCTTGCCGCCGGTGGTGGACAGAACCCGGCTCGCCAAGCCGCCATGGCCGCTGGCGTGCCCCAGGAAAGCACCGCCTACGGCATCAACCAGTTATGCGGTTCGGGCCTACGCACGGTGGCGCTGGGTTACCAAGCCATCAAATGCGGCGACAGCGACATCGTCGTCGCCGGCGGCCACGAAAGCATGAGCCAATCGCCACATGTCATGCATCTGCGTAACGGCACCAAGATGGGCAACGCGGAATTGGTCGATACCATGATCAAGGACGGCCTTTGGGATGCCTTTAACGGCTACCACATGGGCAACACGGCCGAGAATATCGCCACCCAATGGCAGCTGACGCGCGAAGAGCAGGATGCCTTCGCCGCCAACTCTCAGCAGAAAGCCGAAGCCGCCATGAAGGCCGGCAAGTTTAAGGACGAGATCGCGCCTGTCACCATCAAGACCCGCAAAGGTGAAACCGTCGTCGACACGGACGAGCACCCTAAGGAAGGCGTTACAGCCGAAGGCTTAGCAAAATTGCGCGCGGCATTTGACAAAGAAGGCACCGTCACCGCCGGCAACGCGTCAGGCATCAATGACGGCGGCGCCGCCGTCGTTCTGATGAGCGCCGACGAAGCCGACAAGCGCGGCATTGCCCCACTGGCCCGCATCAAATCTTGGGCCACCGCCGGTGTTGATCCGGCGATCATGGGCACCGGCCCGATCCCGGCCAGCCGCATGGCGTTGGAAAAAGCCGGCTGGACCACCGATGATCTCGATCTGGTCGAAGCCAACGAAGCCTTCGCAGCCCAAGCCTGTGCGGTCAATAAGGACATGGGATGGGACACTGACAAGGTTAACGTCAACGGCGGCGCCATTGCGTTGGGTCACCCCATCGGTGCATCCGGGGCACGGGTCCTGGTCACGCTTCTTTTTGAGATGCAGAAGCGCGACGCCAAGAAAGGCCTAGCCACCTTGTGCATCGGTGGCGGCATGGGCATCGCCATGTGCGTCGAGCGCGACTAGAACAATAACTTGAGGGAGGACTAAACCATGGCACGTGTTGCACTGGTTACCGGCGGGACCCGAGGTATCGGCCGCGCCATTTCTGAAGGACTGAAGGAAGCGGGCTACACGGTCGCCGCCAGCTACGCCGGCAACGACGAAGCCGCCGCGGCCTTCAAGGAAGAAACCGGCATTGACGTCTACAAGTTCGACGTCGGTAATTTCGACGCCTGCGCCGCCGCAATCGCACAGATCAAAGCGGATCATGATGCCATTGAGGTGTTGGTCAACAACGCCGGCATTACCCGCGACAAGCCTCTCCATAAGATGGAAAAGGCGCATTGGGATGCCGTCATCAACACCAACCTGAATGGCCTGTTCAACATGTGCCGCAACGTCATCGACGACATGCGCGGTGCCGGTTTTGGACGGATTATCTCGATCAGTTCGATCAACGGCCAGAAAGGCCAGTTCGGGCAGACCAACTATGCGGCGGCGAAAGCCGGCGACTTGGGCTTCACCAAGGCCTTGGCGCTGGAAACAGCGTCCAAGGGCATTACGGTGAATGCTATCGCACCGGGCTACATTGCCACCGAAATGGTCATGGCGGTGCCGGAAGACGTTCTGAACAACGTCATCATTCCGCAAATCCCCGTCGGTCGTTTGGGCCAGCCTGAGGAAATTGCGCGCTGTGTGACCTTCCTGGCTTCCGACGACGCTGGGCTGATCACCGGCTCGACCCTCACGGCGAACGGCGGCCAATACATGGTCTAGCGCTGAGCATTCAATACGCTTACATTTAGGGCCTCTCCGGTTTGGAGAGGCCCTTTTTGTTTTAAGGAGCGTGCTTTGCGAAAATTTTTCATATTGCTCGCAGGATTGCTGAGCGCTTTGCCGAACGGCGCCAAAGCCCTTGAAGTGACAGCACACCGGATCGTTGCCGAGGCCGTCGCCCCTGAAACTGCCCTAAACTGGATGACGTTGCGCGTGCGTGACGGTGTCGTCCGAGTGATTGCTGACCGGGGCAATTTCAAAGCGATACGAACACCCGTCATGGAGAAGCACGACATGCCTGAAGGGGTGCTGCCGGACTCAGGGTTTACCATCGGCACCCGCAATATCCGCAACGCCTGGCTGACTCTGCCAACCCGGTGTTACCGCCATGGCGCGCTGGGTGACTCCATCGAGGCCGGTGGCCTCTCCGCGACCTTGGGCTTGGGCCGAAAGTCCGATCTGGTTCTTGATCAAAACAGCGTCTTCGAAGACCGCATACCGCGTCTCGCTGATATGGACGGCGACGGCACGGATGAGATTTTGGTGGTGCGGTCATTTTTGGACGCCGGCGCGGCACTAACATTGATCACGGCAAAAGGCGGTCGGCTGGCGATTGCCGCCAGCGCCGAACCCATCGGCATGGCCAACCGCTGGCTCAATCCTGTCGGTGCGGCGGATTTCGACGGCGACGGTCGCATGAAAGCCGCCGTCGTCATCACGCCGCATATCGGCGGCACCCTGCAGCTTTATGAATGGAAAGGCGACAAACTGGTCGGCGACCATAGCGCCTACGGATTTTCCAATCATTCCATCGGATCGCGGGAACTGGGTCTGTCGACGATCACCGATTTGAACGCAGACGGCATCACCGACATGATTGTACCGGACGCCGGCCGTGGGTATCTGATTGGTCTGACGTTCGCTGGCGGCGCCTATAAAGAACTGTTCCGTCATCAAATGGAAGGCCGCTTGGCGACCAATGTCGTTGCCGGCGACCTCGACGGTGACGGGCGCCCGGAAATTGCCTATGGCACCGGAGACGGCAAGGTGAGCATTCTCACCGTCCGCCCATGAGCCCACCAAATAAGCGCACTGCCACCCTGATCGGCAGCACGGCCATCCTCATGTGGGGATTGCTGGCGCTGTTCACAACGCTTACCGGTAAAGTCCCGCCGTTCCTGTTGGCGGCGCTGGCTTTCGGCACCGCGACCGCCTTGATTGCGGCAAAGTGGTTGGTCCGCCGTGAAAATGTCATCACTCACTTAAAACAGCCCCTGGGCGCTTGGGCCGTTGGGGTTATCGGGCTGTTCGGCTATCACTTTTTTTATTTCATGGCACTCAGGAACGCGCCGCCGGTGGAAGCCGGATTGATTGCCTATATGTGGCCGTTGCTGATTGTCCTGTTTTCCGCCCTGCTGCCGGGTGAACGCCTGCGCTGGTTTCATTTGGCCGGCACGCTCGCGGGGCTGGCTGGCGCGGTGCTGTTGATCACCGGCGGCCAGGGGTTGGCGGGGTTCAAATCGGAATTCACCTTGGGTTACGTCATGGCAGTTTGCTGCGCACTGACATGGTCCAGCTATTCCGTTATCAACCGGCGTTTCGGTCACGTTCCCACGGACACGGTCGGCGGATTTTGCGCGGCTACGGCAGTCCTGGCCGCACTTTGCCACATGGCCTTCGAAACCACCGTGTGGCCCGCCGACACAGGCGAGTGGATCGCCGTGCTGGGCCTCGGCCTGTTGCCGGTGGGCTTGGCGTTCTTTGCCTGGGACCATGGCACCAAACACGGCGACATCCGCGTCCTCGGCGCCTTCGCCTATGCGGCACCCCTGCTGTCGACGGTGATCTTGATTTCATTTGGCAAGGGCGAGGCGACATGGGCCGTGGCGGCGGGATGCGTACTGATCGTCGGCGGCGCGGTGCTGGCCGCCAAGGAGATGCTGTTTCCTAAAACTTAGGCGGCACGGCGCACCAACGCCGAGATAACATCGACAACCATATTCGGCCAATCGCCCAACGTATCTTGGCGAAACAACCGCATGGTCGGGTACCACGGCGTGTCATTGCGATCTTTGAGCCAGCGCCAGTCGGCATCGGCGGACAACATCACCCAGGTTTCCGCCCCCATCGCGCCCGAAAGATGCGCCACCGACGTGCAAATACTGATCACCAAATCCAACTGCCCAATGAGCCCCGCCATGGCGACAAAATCCGACATCACCGGACGCAGATCATGGAGTTTGCCGGACAGACCGGCAGCGTCAATCTGATCGCCGGCCGGTCCATGCTGCAGGCTGTAGAAAGTGCACCGAGACACATCCAATAGGGGTCGTAGGACATCGAGGTCCATTGAGCGGCGAAGATCACTGGGATTGGCGGGACTGCCGGCCCAGGCCAACCCGACCTTAAACCCGGCGCCGTCCGGCAATGCCGGCCTGTCCGACGGCGCGGTGATATAGGGAATGTCGGCGGGCACCGTATCAGGCTCGGTGCCAAAGACACCCGGCAAACTGAGCAGCGGCAAATGCACATCGAACGCCGGCAGATCGGCACCCTGTTCAACGAACTCATCTACGCCAGCGGTGCCTGACTTTCGAGCACGACCCTGCCTACACGTTCCGCGGCCAATGGCGCATAGCGGATAAACTGCATCGTGTCGCCCATGCACTGCTCGGCATGCAACAAAAGCGTTTGATCGGGCCGGTCCGCACCATCCCATTGCTGCTGCGCGAAACCGCGCTGAAAGGGGCCCATCTGCCGAGTTTGCCAGCGCCGCTCATAATCCGGCCAACCCTCGCTCCAACGGCCTTCGCACAAGGCCAACAAGCCACGATTGAAGTATGGATCTGGAAATTCCGGATTGATTGCGATGGCGGCATCGTAAGCAGCGCGGGCCTCGGCGCCGCGGCCCAGGCCACACAACACATTACCGCGGCCGTTGTGCGCCTCCTCCGTGCTTGGCAACTGGGCCAGTACGCGATCAAATCCCTTAAGCGCCGCGTCCAAATCGCCTTGCGCCAGATAGAGTTCCGCACGCGCATTGCCCACATCAACACGGCCCGGCTCAAGCGCTTCGGCGCATGCGCATGCTTCCAGGGCCTCGGCAAATTCGCCAGCACCCGTACAAAGCAGTGCCAAGCCCACCCAGGCGGTGACGATTTCGGGCTTCAATTCAACCGCGCGCTTTAATGCCTTCATCGCCTCGACGGTTCGGCCCTGGGCTTCGGCAGCGGCCCCAAGTATGGTGTGCGCCTCGGCCATGTCGGGATTGGCGACGACTGCCCGCTCGGCAACCTCGGCAGCGGCGTCCAGCCGGCCTTGGCGCCACAACACACTGGCCAGATTAACATTGATACCACCATGGTCGGGGAATTGGGCGCGCAAGGCTTCCCATGCCCGTTCCGCTTCGGCCAAGCGTCCCGACTGTTGCAGTTCAAGCGCCGTCTGAAACGCCCGCTTGGCGTCTTCGTTGCTGTTGTCGCTCACCGGTCCGCACCAGGCGCCCAGCCGTCCGGCGCCATCTCGAAGGTGTCGAATGAAAACGCCGGCGCAACGGTGCAGCCGACCAAGGACCACGCACCCAGCGGCCGCGCCGCTTGCCAAGCACCGGACGGAACGACATGACAGGGCTGCTCACCGGCCACAAGGTTCGTACCAAGCGCCAATGTGTCGGTTTCCCGGCCGTCATCGCTGATCATCAAATTCATCGCCGCGCCGGCATGGTGATGCCAGATTTCAAGTTGCTCGATCCGGTGCCAATGCGATCTCTCGCCGGCTGCCAGCAAAAAATAAATAGTCGTCGCGTCATCACTATGGAAAATTTCACGGTAATGACCGCCTTCCGGGTGCGGCGCCAATCCCAGCATATCGATCACCGCATCGGCATTCAGCTCATCAATTTCAGCCACCGTGACGCCCCTAACATTTACTTCGCATCCTCGGGCATCGTATCACGCATGGACGGGCGCTCGGAAAATGTCATGTACCAGTCAGTCAGGGCCGGGCGGTCATCGCGCCAACTCATTTCGGGCATCCGGAAATCCATGTATCCCATGGCTACACCCAATGTAATGGTCGCAATATTGGGATTTTCGGAAAAGGCCGGAACTTCTTTCTCGAACGCGTCCAATGCGGCGTTAATGGCGCGCACCTGATGGCGCATCAAACTTTCGGAACGCTTTGCCGCATCGCGTATGCCTTCACGGCGCCGAATCCAGACCGCATCAATAATCCCGTTCGCCTGGGCATGCTGGCGCAGCACGTCCCAGCGTTCCGGGCCATAGCCCGGAAACAGGCGGCTGTCTTCATTGATGTTGTCGAGAAACTCGCAAATCACCACGGAATCGAACAACACGTCACCGTTTTTCAGCCGCATGGCCGGCACTTTGCCCAACGGATTGGCATCGCGAATTCCAGATTCCTTGTCCCGGATATCGGTATCGACCCGTTCAATCAACTCATCGACGCCGGCCTCGATGGCACAGACGCAGACTTTGCGGACGTAGGGTGAACTGGGCATGTAGTGTAGCTGCATCGGGGTCTCCTGGTCGGTGATCATCGGTTGATTGAATTGCGCGGGCGGCATCCTAACATCCCCAAACCATTGGCGCATGCACGACCTCGCCCGGCATGAATTCGTGTCAATCGGACACGCGCCCTGTATGCTCGCGCCATGTGGCATGACGTGGTTGATACGCGTGATTTTTACGGCTCTGCGCTGGGACAAACGGCGCGGCGGATGATCCGCCGCAAGCTTCGCGACCAGTGGCCGGATGTGAGCGGGCAATCGGTGCTGGGGCTGGGATATGCGGTGCCTTATCTTGGTACTTTCCGAAACGAAGCCTTGCGCATCGCCGCCGCCATGCCGGCTAGTCAGGGTGTATTGCATTGGCCGCGCGATGAGCCGGGCCAAACGGCGCTGGTCGATGAATTGGAGCTGCCCTTCGACGATCTGGCCTTCGACCGGGTTTTGCTGGTCCACGCGTTGGAATACGCCGAACAGGTGCGGCCCCTGCTGCGCGAAATTTGGCGGGTTTTGGCCGGCAGCGGCCGATTGATCGTCGTGGTGCCGAACCGGCGCGGGCTCTGGGCCCGATTTGAACGTACGCCATTTGGTCACGGCCTGCCTTATTCGGCGCGCCAGATCTCGATGACGCTTCGCGACAATATGTTCACACCCTTGCAGATTGATCGTGCGCTTTTCGTGCCCCCCATGCGGGGCCGCGTGGTACTTTCGACGGCGGCGGCGATGGAAAAGATCGGCCGCGCCAGTTTCAAGACTTTCGGCGGGGTCATTGTCGCTGAAGCTGTAAAACAGATATACGCCGCGCCGCCCGTGACCGAACGCAGCCGGATTAAGCGCTATCTTCCGGTCCCGGGACATACATCGCACACGTCTTCGAGGCGGTAATGGGCGGGCAAATATTGATGAAGAAGCCAAGGTTTTCTTTGATTTTGGCGAGCCATCCCATTATCACTGCCATCCCATTGGTTCGTCGTGACTTTTTAGGTTCGATCAACCAACTGAAATGCGGATGGACACGCGGACAAGCACATGGCCGACGATAAAGAAAAACTGCTGGCGCTGCGCAATGAGATCGATGCCATCGACCGTACCATGCATGAATTGATCATGCGCCGGACGAAGGTTGTGGAAAGCGTGCGCACGGTGAAAAAGGACTCAAACGTCAAAATTCGTCCGTCGCGCGAAGCGGACATCCTGTACCGCCTGATGGCCGAGCATCGGGGGCCTTTTCCAAAGCGCGAACTTGCCCGAATTTGGCGCGAGCTGATCGTCGCCACGCTGAGCTTCGAAGGCCCGTTCTCGGTTGCCGTCCATCACCCGGAAGATTGCCCCGATTATTGGGAATTGGCGCGTGATCATTTCGGCACGTTCACGACCATGCAACGCCATACCTCGGCGCGCGCCGTTGTCGAAGCGGTGCGCGAACAGACCTCAACCGTCGGCGTCCTGGCGTTTCCTGACCATGAACAAACCGAGCCTTGGTGGCGTTTCTTAGTCAGCGAGGCGCCGGAAACACCAAAGGTGATTGCACGTCTGCCGTTTATTCCAGGTGGCCAGGTTCACAACCGCGACGCCGACGCCCTGGTCATTTGTCCCGTTGAACAGGAAGAAACGGGCCGCGATCGTTCGTTTCTGGCGATTGAGTCGGAAGAAGATATCGGCTACCCGGCCATTGAGCGGGTGCTCACGGAAGCTGGGTTTTCAGCTACCTTCCACCAACTTTGGCACGACCCTAACCGGCCGCCGGGCTGGACCTATCTGGTTGAAGTGTTCGGATTTATCAACGTTGGTGGGCGCCCCTTGCAGCGGCTCCATGACGGCCTGGGCACGCGAATTACGCGGATCATTCAACTCGGCGGCTATGGCACGCCCTTGAGCGATCAGGATATGGCGCCGGCCCCGGATTTCGACAATGGGGACGACGCATGAGCGCGCCCAATCCACAGCCCGGGATCATGGATATCGCGCCCTACGTCGGCGGCGAGTCGGATATCGACGGTGCCCAGAAAATCATCAAACTCAGCTCAAACGAGAGTGCACTCGGCCCCAGCCCCGACGCCGCCAATGCCTTTGCCGACCTCAAGGCTGAGTTGCACCGCTACCCGGACGGGGATTGCCGCGAATTGCGCGACGCCATCGCAGAAGTCCACGGGGTCGATCCGACACGCGTTGTTTGCGGCGCCGGTTCCGATGAAATCATCAGCTTGCTATGCCAAGCCTATGCTGGCCCTGGCGACGAGGTTCTTTACAGCCGCCATGGTTTTCTGATGTATCCGATCTCGGCGCAAAGTGTCGGGGCGACGCCACTCCACGCGCCGGAAACCGATCTCACTGCCGATGTTGATGCCCTGTTGGATGCCGTGACCGAGCGCACTCGGATGGTCTTTCTAGCCAATCCGAACAATCCGACCGGGACCTACCTGCCGGCGCCGGAAGTCGCACGCCTGCACGCCGGGCTAAGAGACGACATCTTGCTGGTCATCGATGCAGCTTATGCGGAGTACGTTGGTCGCGAAGATTACACGGCCGGCGTCGAGCTTGTTGAGACGTCTAGCAACGTTGTCATGACACGGACTTTTTCAAAAATTTATGGCCTTGGCGGCATGCGGCTGGGTTGGGGATATGGCCCACCGGGCGTGGTCGATGTGCTGAACCGTATTCGCGGGCCTTTCAATGCTGGTGCTGCGGCCCAGGCCGCCGGTGTCGCTGCCGTCCGTGATCTGGCGTTCACGAAGCGTGTGCGTGATCACAATGACACCTGGCTGCCCTGGACCCGCGACAGGCTGCGTGAGTTAGGCTTGTCAGTCACCGATAGCGTCGGAAATTTTTTGCTGGTCTGTTTTGGCGATCATCCAGATCACGGCGCCAAAGCGGCGGAAAAATTCCTCAAACAGAACGCGATCATCGTCCGAATGATGGCCGGTTACGGCCTGCCCGATTGCCTGCGGATCACGGTCGGCACAGAAAACGAAATGCGCGGCGTCGTCGACGCCCTGTCCCGGTTCTTAGGGAAGAATGCGTGATGGCCGATCCCTTGTTCCAACGCATCGCACTATTGGGTATCGGGCTGATCGGCTCGTCGCTCGCCCACGTGATCCGCCGCGAGAACCTGGCCGGCCATGTCGCGATCTACACGCGCAGCGCTGAGACCTTGGCAAAAGCAGAACAATTGGGGCTGGGCGACAGCTACCATGCCCGTCCGGCAGACGCCGCTGCCGATGCCGATTTAGTGATTTTTTGCGCACCCTTGGGTGCCAACGCAAGTCTGGCCGAAGCCATCGGGGCGTCGCTGAAAAGCGGCGCATGCATCACCGATGTGGGGTCGTGCAAGGGTTCGGTCATTCGCGATATCGGCCCGCACCTACCTGAAGGCGTGTCCCTGGTGCCGGCCCACCCGGTTGCCGGGACCGAGCATTCCGGCCCCGAATCAGGCTTTGCGGAATTGTTCGATGGCCGCTGGTGTATCCTGACGCCGGCGCCGGAAACCGACGAGGATGCCGTCTCAATAGTCACCGAGTTTTGGTGCCGCGCCGGCAGCGACGTCGAGATCATGGACGCCGATCACCACGACCGGGTCTTGGCGATTACCTCGCATCTGCCACACTTGATCGCCTACACCATCGTCGATACGGCGAGCGAACTGGAACGCGATCTAAGAAAAGAAGTGGTCAAGTTTTCCGCCGGCGGGTTTCGCGATTTCACCCGGATCGCGGCGTCCGACCCGACCATGTGGCGCGATGTATTTTTGAATAACCGCGAAGCCGTGTTGGATATCCTGGGGCGCTTCACCGAAGACCTGACGGCGTTGCAACGCGCGATCCGGCGCGGCGACGGCGACGCCCTGCATGACGCGTTCACCCGCACCCGAAAAATTAGGCGCGGCGTCATCGACGCCAAGCAGGCTTAGGTGCCGCCATGGAAGCCGTGTTTCAAAGTTTTCTAGCCGGGTTTCCCGTCCTTTTGCTGCATTCATCGGTAACCTTGGCGATGCTCGCCGCCGCCGTAGCGCTTTATATCAAAATCACGCCCTACGACGACCTCGGCTTAATCCGCGACGGCAATGTTGCGGCCGCGGTATCCCTGGCGGGTGCAATTTTGGGTCTTGGTATCCCGCTCGCTTTTTCCATGGCCAGTTCGATCAGTGTCTGGGAGATATTGATTTGGGGTCCGGTGACTCTGGTGCTGCAATTGGTCGCCTTCCGCTTCACTGACTTGATCATGCGCGACCTGCCACAACGGATCGTCGATGGCGAGCTCGGCCCGGCGGTATTGCTGGTATCCATCAAACTCACTGTCGCCGCTATTAACGCCGCCGCCGTGACCGGATAACCAAGGGCTGGAGACCCCATGCGCCGTTTCGATTGGTTGCTGATCATCATCCTTATCGTCGGCGCCGTCGGCGGCAAATTCGCTGACTTCGGTGCCGGCGTGCCGAAATCCGAAAATCCCCGCCGACCCAGCCCGGAAAATTTTGAGCCGAAAGCCTGGGACGATGAGACTCAGGCCTGGATGAGCCAAGCCCCCGAAAGCCGGCGCAATGAGATCCCTGGCGGCGCGCCATTGCCCGATATCGGTATCATCGACGGCGACAACAAGCGGCAATCCTCGACCGGCAGCGCATTCAGTATTTCGACCAAAGGCTTTTGGCTGACGGCACGCCATGTCGCTGAAGGCTGCGATACGACGTTTCTTCAGATCGGCAAACGCAAGGGCCTGAAGGTGACGCGGACCATCCTGCACCCGAATGCCGACGTCGCCCTGTTGGTCACCCAAAACGCACCACCGGGATTGCCGATACGCGACTTTCAGGGCCGGCGGCGCGATGACGCGTTCAATGTGGGCTTTCCGAAAGGCCAGCCCGGCGCCGTCCATGCGCGCTATATCGGCGAGATGACCATGCGCCACCGCGGCCGCATGGGTTTTCGCGAACGGGTCAATGTGTGGACGGAAAAATCCCGCATCCCCTCACGCTTTGGCTCATTGGGGGGGTTGAGCGGCGGCGCGGTGCTTGATGATACGGGCCGGATCATCGGTGTCGTCGAGGCGGAATCGCGCCGACGAGGCCGGATCATGACAGCAAAGACCGAAACCTTGCGCGAAATCCTGGCCCGCGCCGACGCGCGAAACGGTAACCAGGCCGTTGCCAGCGGCCCTCTCGGCGCTGACGACTACCCGACAACGGCACGCCGTCTGATCACCACGCTTCGGGTCGCCAAGGTGATCTGCCGCGTCAACCGGTTGTCCTAGCCATCGTGGCAATATGACCACCCAATTCAAGGGCCCCACGGGCTGGGCGATTCCCATCTGGTTGGTACCGGCGCTTGCGGCGTCGACCATGCTCAGCCAATTCCTGCGCACATCCAATGGCGTCATTGCGCCGGAATTGATGGCCGATCTTGCCATCAGCCCGGAGCGCCTGGGCGTCGCCAACGGCGCGTTCTTTATTGCGCTGGCAATCATGCAAGTGCCGGTGGGCATGCTCATCGACCGGCTGGGCCCACGGCGCACTGTGTTCTGGCTAACCTGGATCGCCGTCGCCGGCTGCGGGCTTCATGCGGTCGCGGAAGATGGCACGAAGTTGATCGCCGCCCGATTTCTTTTAGGGATTGGTTGCGGCGGCAACTTCATGGCTGCCGTTGTTCTGTATTCGCGCTGGCATGCACCCGAACACCTGACGCAACGGCTTTCCGTCATGTTCGCCATGAGCCAAGGCGGCACCCTTTTGGCCGCAACCCCGCTGGCGCTATCAAGCGACGCGTTCGGGTGGCGGACGACCTTTGTCGGCGTTGCCATCGTCACGGCGTTGATTGGAATCGGATATTTCTTGGGTGTCCGCGACCACCCAGACAGCACCGACAAACAAGCCAAACCGGAGCC
>Ga0233433_10000760_pt1 | contig 33654 bp, 28 predicted proteins | sample SI_122_August201_5_FD_179868 | JGI IMG/M metagenome (GOLD analysis project Ga0233433, IMG submission 179868) | Seawater microbial communities from Saanich Inlet, British Columbia, Canada - SI_122_August2016_100_MG | ecosystem: Environmental > Aquatic > Marine > Inlet | place: Canada: British...
AATTTCTTTTTCTAATTTTTTTATCTTTGATTTTGATTCTAGTTCTTTATTTTTATAGTCATTTACTAGAATGTTATTTTGATTATTCGTTTCATGAAGGAGTTTATTGTTAGTCGAAATTTCTTTTTCTAATTTTTCTATCTTTGATTTTGATTCTAGTTCTTTATTTTTATAGTCATTTACTAGAATGTTATTTTGATTATTCGTTTCATGAAGGAGTTTATTGTTAGTTGAAATTTCTTTTTCTAATTTTTCTATCTTTGATTTTGATTCTAGCTCTTTATTTTTATAGTCATTTACTAGAATATTATTTTGATTTTCTAATAATATTAATGCTTCATGTTTTTTTATGTAATTATCTTTTAATAGATTAAATTCATTATTCAAATTTTTATTTTTTTCTTTTAAAATGTTAGAGCTCATTTGAACTTGTGAAAGATTTGTATTAAGCTCATTCACAGTATTCTTTAAATTAACAATATCTTTTGTTAATAATTTTTTGTTATCATTTTGTATTTTTTTATTTTCTTTTAATAACGATATATTTTTTGTTAAAAAAACTATATCCTCTTTTAAATCTATGATTAATTTAATCGTGTTTTTTTTAATTTTTTTTGAAAAAGTTAAATAAATACTTTCAACTAACTCATCTTTAGTAACCTTAAAATCTTCGTACAAATATTCTTTTTTGTGGTTTGATTGTTCTTGAGTTTTATCTATTTTTTTTTGTATCTGTAAATTTTTTTCATCTACAATAATGTTATTAATTTCTTTAGATGTGGATTGTTCAGTTAATTTTTTTTTCTTAATGTTAATGGGTAATTCCATCGATTCATTAATCTTATCGGTTGTAAAACTTTCATCAATAATTGTTTTTTTTTTAACAGTTGGTTTTGTTAAAATTGCTTCGGAAGCAGCAATTATTTCATTAATCGAATAAACATTAATCACAATACAACCTATAAGTTTAATTTAATAAATGTCAATATTTTTTAATTAAGTTAAAAAATGAGTCTGTATGACTCATTTTTGTTATGAATTTTAAAAGTAAAATTTTCTATCTTCCGGGTTTTGCAAAAATTATATAGAAAGTTTTTAAAATTATAAAAAGGTCTAACCAGACAGTCCAATTGTTCATGTACCACAAATCAGCATCCATTCTTTTCTTCATATGTTCAGGTGTAGGTGTGGGGCCCCTAAACCCAGACACCTGCGCCCACCCAGTAAGACCTGGGTTTGTTTTGTGTCTTTTTAAAAAGTTATTAAATAATTTTGAATATAAAATATCATGCTCTACCATATGCGGTCTAGGTCCAACTATAGACATCTCTCCAATTATCACATTAAAAAATTGAGGCACCTCATCAATACTAAATCTTCGAATTATTTTTCCAATTTTAAGAAACCTCTTATCATCTTCACTTACTTGTATTGTTTTGTCAAACTTATGTTTTTTTAATGATCTTAATTTATAAATTTTAAACCTTCTACCATCCCACCCTGTTCTGTCTTGAGTGAAAAAGATAGGGAGCCCATCTTCTATGTAAATTAATATGATTGATACAAGGATTAATGGAGATAGTATTAGAAGAAAAAAAATAGAAAATATTTTATCTATTATTATCTTAATAAATAAATTAGAGCCATGAAATTTTGAAATTTCATAATTTTTATATTCATATTTGTGATTGATTAAATTACTAGATGATTTTTTAGTTTTGGTTCTTAAATTTATTATTAAAATATCTACTGAAAATTTAATTACAAATTTTAAATAGTACTCTAAAGTGTCAGGATCAGATTTGCTATTATCTAGTATCCAAATTTGTCCGAGTGCATGATATTCTAAAATTGACCTTATGTCCGAGTCTTGTGTAAAAATTGGAATTTTTATTTCGTGTCTAGCCTTTAATATATCTTGATTATTATAAGATCTAATCAAACAACATTTATATATATTAATTTTATCTTTATTTTCACTAAGTATTTTTTTAACATTCTCAATTGATCCTACTAATAAAATATTTCTTTGGATAATATTATCACTTAAAAGATTATTATATATTCGATCAAAGATTGTTTTTATTAAAAATAAATTTATAAAAATTAAGATTAGAATTAATAAAATATTTATATTGATACTAAAATCAATTTTAAAAATAAAAAATATTAGTGCACATATGGGAATTGCAATAAATAATGGTAGAATATCGTTTAATAAAAAATATATAAAATTAGCTATATATTTATTTCCCCTATTGAGAATAAATGAAGAAAATAGATAAAAAATTGAAAAATAAAAAGAAAAATAAAAGTAATTTGATTTTATATAGATATTCATTTTAGATAAATCATAAATTGAATGAAATTCTAATATTGAAAAAATATATATACTTAAATAAACTATAAAACTTTTTAAAAATATTAGTATATTTATAAATAATAAATCATTTTGTTGAAAAATTTTTTCTAATCTAAACATGCGTTACGCATCATTATGATATTTATTTGAGTAATTATAATTATAGTTATAGTTATAATAGCTGTCTTTTGATGTATCTAAATCATTAATAATAATTCCATCAATCTTAGCATCAATATTTTTAATTTTTTTTATAGACGACATAAAAGCTAAAGTTCTTGAAATATCCGATCTAATAACAAATAGGTTATAGTCTGAAGCTTGAATAAGAATTAGCGTATCTGATACGGGTTGTACTGGCGGAGAGTCTATTATTAAATAATCATATTCTAACTTCAGTATATCAAAAAACTTTTTAATCTGATCTTTATTAACAATATCAGACATATCAAATCTTTTAGCACCAGAGGTTATAATTTCTAATTTTGTTCCAGGTACAGTGAAAATAGCGTCTTTAATATATGTATCTCCTGAAATAATTTCCCCTAATCCAAATATTTCTTTATCAAATTTATAAAAACTATTTAATACCGATGGTCTTCTAATATCCGCTTCTACAAATAAAACTTTATGATTTTTTTCTAATGATAAAGCTAAGTTGAATGCATAACTAGTTTTACCTTCGGATGGATTACTAGATGTTATTAGATAACTTTTATTTTTTTCAAACTTAGCTTCAATAATGGCTCTAGATGATCTGATAGCTTCAGAAAAATTTGATTCACTATCCTCTAGAAAATTTTGTAATATATGATAACCTTTTTTAATATTTAAAACTTTTGGTAATACTCCAACCTGTGGTAAATTTAAATGGTCTATGGCTTCTGGTGTCTTAATAATTGACGAGTTCATCTCTCTATAAAATATTAAACTATAAAATCCAATAAATGATATTAATAAAGAAATAACAAAATTTTCGTATGGTTTTGGTGAAAATGGCCCACCTGGAAGATTGGGGGTTTCAATTATTTTTAATTTTGAAACTTGTAAGTTTTGTGCCTCATTGGTTTCCTTTACCCTTTGTAAAAAAGTTTCGTATAACTTTCTGCTACTTTCAACTTCTCTAGAAAAATTTAACATACCAGCTTCTTTTTCTTCTATCACCATTAATTCATTTTTTGCATTTTCTAAATCTTTTCTTGATAATTCAATAAAATTTTTCTGATTACTTAATTCAAAAATTTTTTTTTCAATAACCTCTCCTACAATAATTCTTAATTGATTTTCTAAACTCACAGTCAACTCGTGTGCTTGAGAAACTTTTGGGTGCTCAGGAGTGTAAATTAATAATAAAGATTGAATATTAGTTTTATTAGCACTTAAATTATTTTTAATATTTGAGATTTCTTTTCTTTCGCTAAGATCTTTAATTGCAAGAAGGATATCCATATCATCATTTGCAGTTTTAACTGAGATTAGATCATTTTCATGTTTTTGCACATCTTGTTTCAATTTAAGGATATTATTTGAAATAGATTGTATTTCTTTTATAATTAATTCTTTAACATTTCCAGTATCAACTAAATTATTCTTTTTTTTATATGCGGCTAAATCCTTATCAGCTATGTTCATTTGAATTCTTAATTCTTTTAACCTTTCTTTAATCTTTGTATTGGCGTATGTGGTGATTTGAATTTTACTATCCACTTCATAACGTTGGTAAGAACTAATAATGTTGTTTAAGGCTAATTGTGAAACTTTTGGATTATTGGAAACAAATGATAATAATAAAACATCACTTCTTGGCACATTTTTAACACTAAAGTTATTTCTAAGAATTGATTTAATATAATCTTTATCAATAATAATTTTTTTTGAAAATATTCTACTAAATATATTTTTTTCTAATTGTGAATAAAGAGTTTTAAACTCAAGCTGATTTTTTTCATCGTTTAAAATATATTCAATAACTTCGTCACTCTTTAAAATAGCAATTTGATTATTTACTCTATTTTGCATACTGCCAGTAGAGTATGCCTCATCTATGTTAATTATCTTATTTTCATCAGGCGAAATCACTAATGTAGCTTCACTCAAATATTTTTTTTCCATATTGAATGAAATAAAAAGTACTATTAACGAAACTAAAGCAGATGCCAATACTAAGTGTTTTAAATTTTTTTTAGCAAGCAGCACAAAAAAACTTAAATCACCTAGATCAAAAACATCAAATAAACCGAATGTTTTACCGAACATATTGTTAATATATTCAATTTATATTAAGATAGATACCTGAAAATGATCAGAAAAAAGTATTTATAAATTTATTCATAACAAAAATTATCAACTATCATGAATAACAAAACCAGTAACTAAACTATTAATGAATTCAATAAATTGTAGAAAATCTTTGTTTAAAATTAGTAAAGTAATTTTTGTGATATTTTTAACTTATAGTTGCACATATTTACCGGGTATTAATAAAGGTATAAAAAGTCAAAAGAGTACAAAAAAAATTACAGGATACTATTCAATAAACGATATTACTGTAGATATCATTGACATTAATAAGCTCGATGAAAACCAAATAAATAATTACAATAAATCTCAAATTAATAAACCCAAATATTCAATAAAGGAATTTTCAAATATTTATAACTACCAGTATGCATATGCATTAGGTTCTGCTGATACAATTTCTATTAATTTAACTGATACTGATGATATTGATGGGTCATATATTATTGGTCCAGATGGAAATATAGATTTACCATTTATTGGGAAAGTAAATGTTGAAGATTTAACATTAACTGAGACAAAAAATAAATTAATTTTTGTATTAAAAAAATATTATAAAAATTATGATTTACAAATTAAAATAGAAGAATTTAATAGTAGTAAAGTTTACATTTTAGGTGCTGTAAAAAATCAACTTACAATTAACCTTAATCAAAAACCGATAAAATTAATTGATGCAGCGATTCAAGCTAATTACAACCCAAATTCAGCAGATAAAAATTATGGTAACAAAGGCTTGTTAAGAAGAGATAATCAAGTTTATAAAATTGATATAAATAAAATTTTTCAAAGTACAGACACGAAAGAAAATTTTTACTTAAAAAAAAATGACGTGTTATTTGTTGATAGAAATTCTGAAGCTTTACATATTTTTGGTGAGGTAACAAAACCAGGAGTTTATTTTCCTAATATGGATTACTCTTTAACAGAATTAATTTCTAGCGCTGGTATGAATAAATTAACAGCCAATGCATCAAAAGTTTATGTTATTAGGGAAGATTATAATTCTTTCTTAAAAATAAATGTTTTTAAACTTGATATTAGAAATCCTATTAATTTAGTTTTGGGAAAAAGATTTATACTACAACCAAAAGATATAGTGTTTATTCCCTCAACAAACCTTGTTAAATGGAATAGAGTTATAAGTTTACTCACACCACAAACGGATTTATTTAGTTCTTATAATCCAATCATTCAGGAAGGTGTGAAATCAAGTAATACAAATTTAACAGAATAAATCAGTCATCAAATTTTTATTTCAAGCTTATTACTTCGTTCATAGCTAATACTTAACAATAAAACAAATAAGAGCTGAATTATTGGTATATGAAAAGAAAAATCAAAAATAAGTATAAATATTAATAAATAACAAAGTAAGGAATTTTTAAATGAAAAAAAACTTTTACTAGCACATGCTACTAAAAGACTCAAAGAAATCAAAATAGATCCAATAATCCCAAATTCACCGAAAAACTCAATTAAATCAGCATGTGCGTGCGTCGCATATAATGTTGATAAATTTGGAAAGTTTATTTTTAGCAAGTTTTCAAAACCCCCTGCTCCATAACCAAAAAAAATAAATTTTTTAAACTCAAAAAATCCAAATTTTGTTAGGTCACCTCTTGATAAACTAAGTTCAGTTGTAGCTGGTAGGTATTCGATCATTTGTTCATCTAAAAAGGAAAATCTTTGTATCAATTTTTCAGATCCAAAATAAAATCCTAAAATCAATATATCAAACAATATAATAATTATTAAAGTAATTAAAAAAATTCTATTTTTTTTATCATTTAAATAAAGTGCTTGTAAAATATGAATACTAATTAATGAAATAAATAAAAAATTTCCCAACTTTGAAAATGATGTAATTATACCAATGGTAATTAATAAAAGAAAAATTCTATTATAAATTTTATTAAAAAAATTACCTGTATTATTTTCTTTATGATTGTCAATTTTTTTTAAATATTCAATTCCACAAAAAAAACATAGAACTAAAAAACATGAAAACACCGTTCTATTAATAAAAAAACCTGTTGCGGAACTTGGATAAAATCTATTTTTAATTATTAAAAAATCAGGATTACCTACTAAAAAAAAATACACAGCCGTACTTGCTGCAAATGCTCCTAGACAAACTAAAAAATAATAGAATTTAAATATATCTTTGTTTTTATAAAAAAGACTTTTAAAAATAGTCAAATATAAGAATATTGATAAATAATTTAGTAAGCTAAAGAAAGAATTGGATGGGTTCAAGCTTATAGATGTATAGCCAACATTAAAATCTAACTTTTTTAGTATATTATATTTTTCTGGTGATAAGAAGCTTAACCATTCTATAGGCAAAGGTATTGTTTGAAATATTAAAAAACTTATAAACAAACTATATAATAAAATAGCTATCTTGTTTTTTGAGAAAATTTCTCTAACGTGTGCTAAGTAATTTTTTTCTCTTATAAATAATAAAAAAAAAATAGAAATTATTATAAAGTTAAATTGAATGTATAAATTGTTGTTACCACCATTAAAAATAACCATAAGAGTTATAATTAATAAAAAAATATATTGATAAAGCTTATTCTTTTTAATTAGCATAGGATTTATGCTCCTGATACGTCATCAATCTCATCGTAGGATGCATTCCATTGATCTGCTCTATCGAATCCATCAACATTATAACCTGCTGAATTATATCCATCATCATCACGTGTAGTTCTTGTTGTTCTATGAAGTCCATCACTATCAAACTGAGTGTCTGTAACATTATGGTTGAATGGTGTGACAGTACTAAATCCATTTGCATCTAGACCATCATCTTGTTCATTCCCATCTTTATCAAATCCATCAGGATTATAGGCAGTTCTTGTTGTTCTATGTAATCCCCCACTATCAAACTGGGTTCCTGTAACATTATGGTTGAATGGTGTGACAGTACTAAATCCATTTGCATCTAGACCATTATCTTGTTCATTCCCATCTTTATCAAATCCAGCAGGATTATAGGCAGTTCTTGTTGTTCTATGTAATCCCCCACTATCAAACTGGGTTCCTGTAACATTATGGTTGAATGGTGTGACAGTACTAAATCCATTTGCATCAAATGCTCCACTTTTACTATTTCCATATTTATCTATTCCAGCATTATTATACATGGTTCCTGTATCTCTATGGTAGTAAGGTGGGTCCATACTAAACCCAGCGCCGTCGTATGTTACACTTGAATTACCTGAGCTACTGGTACTAAAATTTCCATCCTTATCAAATCCAGCATTATTGTACATGGTTCCAGTATCCTTGTGATAGTAAGGTGGGGCAAAAGCAAATCCAGCCGCATCATATAAAGTGTCGTCTGTAGTAGTCGTATCTGTTGCTGATGCATCGTCTGTTGCTGTTACTGCTGCATCGTCTGTTATTGTTGTTGTAGTGGCTGCTAATGCTACTTCATCATCTACTACTATGTTTGTATATGCAACAGTATCAACTAAATTATTAAACTGATTCATTTGTTCACTATCAAAGTATGTATTGTTAGTTGTCGCGGCAGTTGCGACCTCAGATAAAACTTCTGCTGCAAGAGTTGAGTATGGATCATTTGCTGCTACTGTTGCAATATTAATTAACATTGCACCTGCTGTATCACCATCAGATTTAGTAATTACATTTGCTAACATCATGGCACCATCTTCACTATTAGCTGCACTAAATACAGCTGTTTCCATCATTTTATCAAATTGATCTTTTCCTTCTCCTTCAAAATTCATATCATCAAATGATGCTGTGTCTGCCATCGATGATAAAACTTCTAATGCAAGAGTTGAGTCTGCGAATGTTTCACCTACCTGTCCGATAGTATTCATCATCATGCTTCTACTTTCTTCATTTCCTTTCGTCATCATATTCCCTAACATCATGGCACCATCTTCACTATTAGCTGCACTAAATACAGCTGTTTCCATCATTTTATCAAATTGATCTTTTCCTTCTCCTTCAAAATTCATATCATCAAATGATGCTGTGTCTGCCATCGATGATAAAACTTCTAATGCAAGAGTTGAGTCTGCGAATGTTTCACCTACCTGTCCGATAGTATTCATCATCATGCTTCTACTTTCTTCATTTCCTTTCGTCATTATATTTGCTAAGAATATTGCACCATCTTCACTATTAGTTGCACTAAATACAGCTGTTTCCATCAATCTATTAACTTCTGCTTGTCCTTCAAATCCAAAATCTACATCATTTAAAGATCTAGCATCTGCAACAGAAGATAAAACTTTCAACGAAAGATTTGCACCTTCATTATTTGCATCTGATGTTTCAACAAAATTTATCATTCTTTCAACTGTAGCACCGTCAGACTTTGAAATTATATTACCAATTAATGCTATGTTGTTATTATTACCATCAACGTCACTTAACATTTGAGTGTATATTTTTTCTTTAATAGCATTATTAGCTTCCGAGTTAGAAGTAGTAAGAAAGGCATTATCTTCGTTAGCTAAATTTGTTATTACACTGGCAACTAGATCATTATTGATTTCAAAAATCTTATCCATTGATTGACCAATGCTTGCTTCATCAGATTTATTTAAAACTTGTGATAAAAATTCTGTATTTTCACCAGTAGAATTATCAACAATAAAATCTAATTTTTGTTGTTTTTCAATTTTGATACCTTCTTTAATTACATCAATGTCAGATGCATCAATTACTCCATCACCATTAGCATCTAAAAGACTACCATTTAATAATTTTTCCTCTAAGTTTTTTTGAATTGCATTTTCGTCTATAGAGCTTGCTTCAATTAAATCATTAGAAACATCTACTAACTCTTTTTTTTCATCATCAGTTTTTGGTCTTTCAGAAATACCCGTTTCAGCATTTACTGAAATTACCTGCTCAGTATCAAATAAAGTTTTTACTTCACCTGCTGATGCAATATTGATTGTTCCAACATTATCAAAGCTATCTTCTGCTAAACTAACTTCTGAAGTTCCATCTGGATTATTTACTATATTAAATCTAGTTCCTTTAATTCCTAAAGTCATTTTAGGAAGCTCTATAACCATAGAACCATTATCTTCTTTTGCAATCTTGCCTGACTCTATGATTACAGACCCCTTTTTAACCTCTCCTAAAAAAATATTTTTTAAACCTATGATATTAAAATCCGTGACTTTAAATGAAGATGATTTTTTTATTATTATGGTTGAGTTATCATTATATTGGACAGTTGCAGAAGATAGTTCATTTGTTAAAATTTCATCTTGCAATAAAATTTCATCATACAAATCTAATAATCTTTTTTCTCCATCAGCATTAATTGCAAAAACTTCCTCTTTAAGGCTTACAATGGAACCAATTTTTTCTTCTGAATGAGTTGTGTTTATAAATATTAAAAAAAATAAAAAAGTTAAAATTAATAAAGAATAGATTTTTTTAAAGGATGTATTAATATTATTCATATGAAAAAATTTAGTTTTTTTCACTTTTTAAAGTTATTTATTATATTGTTACTAACATACAATATTATTGTAGTATCAATACTTCATATTCCGTCCATAAATATACAGAATTTTTTATGGAAATGGACACCCTATAATTATAAGCAAATACTCTATTATCCTACTAATTTAAGAGAAATATCTCTTTCAAACAAGGTTAACAGATCGTTAATGCTAAGTTTTTTAGATAAAAGTAAATATAAAGATTATCTAGATATTGATTTTTGGGGTTACAAGCAGATTGTAGAAAGTATTGATCGAGGCAATATTAAAGAGTTAGAAAAAAGCTTTTATAAAGCCTTTATATTATCAAAAAATAATCCTAAAATTAATCTAAAATTAAGAGATTATTTTATTGAAAATTATTCTAAATTCTCAAATGAATATAAGAATAAAATATTAAAGAGTTTTTTCTGATATATATTAAGCTATATATTGAATTTTCAAATATCAACTAACAAAAAAATCTCATAAGTTTGATGTATCGTTTTATACAAATGAATTAAGTAAAAATTTAGTTAAGCTTTTTTTCAAGATTGTTTTAGAAAAAAGTTGATCAAAATAATTATAAAAAATAATAGAAAAAATTATCTTTTTATATTTCTTTTGTGGTCTTATTCAAAATTCTACATTATGGTAAATTTTTATGGTGAATTATATAATTAAAAATTTTGTCAAATAATGTGTGGTATTTCTGGAGTATTTAATTATTCAAATAGAAATATAGTATCAAAAAATATAATAGAAAAAATTAATGACTTGCAAAAAGATAGGGGTCCTGATGGTAATGGTTTATGGCAATCTGATTGTAAAAAAATTACACTTGGACATACTAGACTTTCAATAATTGATCTTACTGAAAACGCAAATCAACCATTTTTAACTGAAGATAAAAATTATGTTATCACATTTAATGGTGAAATTTATAATTATGCTGAAATTAAAAAAAAACTACAGGGGGAAAATGTTAGATTTATTTCAGACTCAGATACAGAAGTTATTCTTCAGTCCTATAAATTCTGGGGTTTAAAGTTTACAAAATATTTAAGAGGAATGTTTTCTTTTGCAATATACGATAAAAGAAAAAAAGAATTAATTTTAGTTCGTGACCCATTTGGAATAAAACCTTTGTATTATGTTAAAAGTGGTAATGTGATATATTTTGCATCTCAAATTAAATCACTATTATCAATCAGCCACATCAAATTTACTTTATCTAATGCAGGGATTTGTAGTTATTATGTGTGGGGACATTTGCAAGAACCTTTTACGCTGTATAAAGAAATTAAATCTTTAAAAAAAGGATCAATTTTAACAATTAATTCTAATGGTATTGAAAAAACTATCAATTATGCTTCAATCAAAAATTCAATTCTAAACACCAAAGGTATTCACATTAAAAACAACAATGATGCTAGTAGTTACTTAAAAAATGCATTAAATGAATCTGTAAAATTTCATAATATTTCAGATGTACCAATTACTTGTCTTTTGTCATCTGGTATTGATTCAAATGTGCTAATTACATCTGCGGCAAGTCAAAATTTAAATAATTTTGATGCACTAACATTGGATTTTGGTTTTTCTGGTGAGAAAAATGAAAATAAACTTGCATCTGCTACGTCTAAACTAAATCAAGTAAAGCATAGCATTAAGAAATTTTCAAATAAAGAAATACAAGAATTAATGAAAGATTTTTTTAAAAAAATGGACTCTCCAACCGTTGATGGTTTTAATAATTTCTTAATATCAAACCAAGTTAATCAAAATAAAAAAAAGGTTATGATTTCTGGTGTAGGAGGAGATGAGATTTTTTTTGGATACCCAAGTTTTAAAAGAATTCCTAAAATTTATAACTTATTTAAATTTATACCTAATATTAATATTAAAAACCCAAAATCTATAATTAATTTATTAAATAAAATTAAAATTAATCCTAAATTTTTTGGTTTACTTAATTACAATAGTACATACGAAAAAATTTTTTTTCTACAAAGATGTTCATTTATGCCTGAAGAATTAGAAGGTGTTGTTGATTTCAATGTTTTGAAATCAGGATTAGAAGAATTAAATGTAGTCGAAAATTTAAAAAATGATATTAAAGATTTTGATAATGACTCCTTATTAATTACCTATTTAGAGACTGAATATTATTTATGTTCAAGATTGCTGAGAGATGCTGATTGGGCAACAATGTCAAATTCTGTTGAAATGAGAACGCCATATGTAGACTGGACATTTTTTAATGATTTAATTCCTCTATTAAAATCGAATATCAAAATTAACAAACATACTTTATTAGACTGTTATAAAGAAAAATTGCCTAAAGAACTTTATACAAGAAAAAAAACTGGTTTTTCAATTCCATATAAAAAATATTTTGACTTATCTGATAATGATAAAAATGAACAATCTAGTTCTTTGAAAAATTGGGCTATTTTCTCATATAATTCATACATTAAGAATAATCCACTTAATCAAATAAAATAATGAGAAATGAACTTAATAAAGTTTTATCTACTGGATATGCCAAAATAACTGAAATTTTTTTATTGGTCTTAGGGCAAATCTTAATAATACCATTAATTCTTTCTAGCTGGGATGCAAATTTGTTAGGTTTGTGGTTTACCTTAATAGCAACATTTCAATTAATTCAGTTGATAAATCTTTCACATCAAGTCTACCTTTATAATAGGGCATTTATATTTAATAGAAAAAATAAAATAAAAATCAATCAAGACATTTTTTCTGCAATTCCCATATCATTAGTAATAAGTTTTTTGGTTGTGATATTTTTATTAATATCTTTTAAATTTAATATATTTGGAACTCTTTTAAATATGGATAAAATTTATCTAGATGACTTTAATTTAGGTATTATATATTTATCTATCCTTTATTTTTTTACTTATTCTTATGGCACTTTCTTTTACGGACCCTTCAGCGTATTCGGATATTATGCAATATATGCTTGGTTTAAAGTTCTTAGAGCTATTTGTAGTTCTTTTTTTCCTGCTATATGCATATACTTTGGTGCAAATTTTCTTGAGGCCGTCTATGCATTAATTTTTTCTGAATTATTAACATTTATAATTATTGCGATATATTCTAAAAAAATATTTAATAAATTATCTTTTAAATTTTATAAACCAAATTTAAAAAAAGGTTTGAATATTTTAATTTCAAGTTCGTTAATTCTTATAAACTATTTAATAGATTTTAGTAAAAATATGGGTTTAAGAATTATATTGGCAATAATATTTTCTCCATTGTTAGTTTCATATTTTGTAGTGTTAAGAATAATTACAAATTTTATTAAATTTTCTATGGATAGCTTACGAGACCCATTACATCCTAAATTAATGAATTCTTTTCAAGCCAAAAATAAAAAGAATACTTTATTAATAATTGAATTTTATTGGTTAGTAAGTATTTTTTTAATATGTCCAATGGTTGTTTTAATACAAATTATTATGCCCTATTTCTTTGATGTGTGGACTTTAGGCAAACTTGAGTTTCAGCCAAGATTATTTTCTTTATTAATTACAAGTACTTTATTCTATTCTGTATATTTACCGTTTGATATGATTTTAAAGGGATTGAATGAAAATAAAAAAATTTTATATGGCTCAATCACTTCAGCTATTATTTTTTTATTTTTAATTATGATACTATTTAAATATTATTCTTTAGTTTCAGTAGGATTTGCGATACTGATCTCTGAAATATTTTTACTTATACTCTATTCCTATTATATAAGAAATTTATTTATAAATAAGAAAATAATATTTAATTATAAGTTATTAATTTTGACAATATTATTTGTTATAAATACATGTTTTATAACAATATTTATTACTTACACCGGTTTCACTCATAAACTTTTTGCATACTTTTTATTTTCACAAGTTTTTCTTATTTTTAATGCAAATAAAATATGCTCTTCTGAATTAATAGAGATATACAAAAATTATTTAAAAAAAGTTTTTGCAAGAAAGAAAAAAAATTATGAAAAAACATGATATCAAAATAATTTTAACTACTCAAAATGGAGGTGTAAAAGATTATTCGGAAAATTTAAATGCACTATTTAAAAAAAAAGGACACAATTCAAAATTAATTTTTTTAAATAAAGAAAATAGAATAAATTTACTAAAAAAAATTTCAAATGACGATGTAATTATATTTCAATATGAAGCATATGGATTTCAAAAAAAAGGTGTTCCTCTTTGGTTACTAAAAGATTTAAAAAATCTAAAAAAAAAAACATATAACTTAATAATTTTTTTTCATGAACTATATGCAAATTATAATATTTGCCACCCTTATTTTATAATAACAAAAATACAAAAACATATTTGTGTTGAATTAACAAAAATTTGCAGTTTTTGGATTACGAGTAATAAGGTTTATAGTGATTGGTTAATTAATAATGGAGTAAAAACAAAAAATTTTATTTGTTATACAGCAAGTAATATTTTAATTAAAAAAGAAACTGTAAAAAAAAATAAAAGACTTGTAATTATTTTTGGAACAGAAGCATCACGATATAACGTTTACAAAGAAAATTTAGATAAATTAGAAAATTGGATCAAGAATCATAATCTTACCGTTGTCGATATTGGACCAAGATTAAAAAATAAAGATTTAGAAAAACAATTAAAGAAAATGAACTTTCTAATTAAAGGAAAAATTAATTTTAAAGATATTACAAAAATTTTTTCAAAAGCTAATTTTGGATTATTTTCAACAGCTAACAAATTAGCTGTTAAAGGTGGGATATTTAGTACTTACTGTAAGTTTGGTATTATTCCAATTAATACACATAATTTTGATAAAAATTTAAAAAAAAAATATGACAAATATTGGATAAATTTTTTACCAAATTTAAACATTCCAAGTAATAAATTCAAAGTGTTAAGGACAAATATATCACACCATGCAAAGAAGTCATCTATAAATCATCATATTAATATTTATCTAAATAATATTAATTAATAATGTCCATATTATCCATACACCCAACTAGTAATAAAAATTTTTTTTACTTAATTAAAGCTTTAAAAAAAAATTTTTTACTTAAAGCAATTTTCTTAAGTTTAAATATTAATTCTAATAATAAAGTTTATTCATTTTTACCAAAGAAAATTAGATTTTATTTAAAAAAAAGAGATTTTACTAAATTTAAAACAGACACCTACTCACTGATGCCTATTTTTGAACTTTCTAGATTGTTAAATAGTAAATTAAAAATGAATAACATATTTGCAGAAAAAATTCTCAATGATTTTTTTTCTGAAAATAAACTTTATGTAAGATTTGACAAAGAAGCTTCTAATAAAATTAAAAAAATTCATACTATTAATAAAGTTTATGCATATGAAGGGTCTGCTTTAGAAACATTTCGTGTCGCAAAAAAAATGGGTATAAGATGTATTTATGAGATGCCCATTAATTATTGGCGAGAAAAGAAAAATATTATTAATAAAGAATATCACAAAAATAAAAGATATAGAAAGTTTCTTAATTATGATGATTTAAAATTATTTAATAAAAGAATTGATGAAGAATTATCATTAGCTGATCAAATTATTGTACCTAGTACTAAAATTAAAAAAAGCTTAAGTTTGTATCCAGGAAAATTATCTAATATTAATGTAATAAATTATCCTTATGATCCGATCATTAAATCAACTAAAAAAATTTGGTTTAATGGTAAGTTAAAATTAAAAGTGCTCTTTGTAGGCAGATTAGATTCACGAAAGGGCATGGTTCAAATCACTGAAGCAATAAAATATTTAAAAAAAACAAAACAATTAAATAATTTTGAAATTATATTTATTGGATCTGGTAAATTTTACAATAAAGTTAAATCAGAATTTAATGAGATAACAATTTATCCATCTTTACCAAATAATTTAGTAATGGATATGATGCAAAAAAGTGATGTCTTATTATTTCCAAGTTTATTTGAAGGCTATGGCCTATCTGCTGTTGAAGCAATGTCTAGAGGTATGACTGTTATATGTTCAAAAGATTGTGGATTTTTAGATTCCTGTAGTAATAAAGATGTAATGATACTCAAATCAAATACATCATTGAATATTTCTAAATCTTTAATGTTACTTTTTAAAAATCCAAAATTAGTAAAGAAGATTGGTTTAAATGCCATTAATGCTGCTAGCAAATATCAGTTTGATGAATATCAAAAAAAATTGATTAATATAATTGGTAAGTAAAATTATTAAAAACATGGAAAATATTAAAAAAATAAATCATGTATCATTTATAAAAAATAGATTTTTATTATTATTTTTTTTTATAATTTTAGAAGGTGCTATTAAGAAATGGTTCATTCCAAACTCAAGTGTTTATCTAATATTAATTAAAGATCTAATTGTTTTAAGTTGTATTAGTTATGGCTTTAAAAATTATCTATATAAATTAAGTAGTCCATTTGAAAAAGGAGTATTTTTATGGACTGTTTTAGTAATAGTATGGATGTTATTTCAGTTAATAGTAAATTCTTCATCTTTATGGATCATATTAATAGGATTAAGAAATTGGGTACTATATCTCTGGTTTAGTTTAATTTGTTATAGGGTTTTAAATTTAAAAGATTTAACTTTTATAATTAAAATAATTATTCTATCAATTATTCCACTAGCAATCATTTCTGTAACACAACATTTTTTACCTGTAGAACATTTTTTAAATGATTTACCCGGTGATGGATATATATTTCAAGTAATACCTGGAATTGTTAGAACAACGAGCACTTTTAGTTTTGTATATGGATATACACAATATTTAATGTTTGTATGCCCACTTATTTTTGCATTGATAATCTCAGACTTAGATTTAAATCTAAATAAATCAATTTATACTATTATCATAGCCTCATTTATTTTAGCAGTTGTCACCAGTGGTTCTCGAGGAACAATAGCTTATAGTGCTGCTATGTTATTACCTTTATTGTTTGGTTTAACACAAGCTCAAGCCTCAAAAAAAATTTTTTTAATTATTTTAATTGTTTTAATCAGCTATTTTGCAGTAACAATTTTTTTTGCAAATGCATTAGAAGCAACTACACAAAGATTTGAATTAGCAAATCAAAGTGAAAATTCTTATCAAAGATTAATAAGTGTCATTTTTGGTTCAAGTGATACATGGAGAAACTTAACTATATTTGGAAAAGGTATTGGGCTTAGTAGTAATGCTGCTGAATTATTTTTAAAACAAGGAGACACCGAATTTTTGCTGGGAGAATTTGAAACAGACCGAATAATAAATGAAGCAGGATTATTAGGAATAATTCTTATGTTAATAAAATTTATTTCAATATCTTTTTTATTTAAATCAATCTCAATTCTTAAAAATCAAAAAAAAGCATTACCATTTATTTATTGGTCATATTTAACGATACATATATTGACATCTACATTAACTGGACAAATCACATCTCATGCTTTTACTTATCTTGCTTTAGCTATTGGTTTGGTTCTAATTAAAGATGAGGCAAATTCAAATAGTCAGCAAAATAATAATATATAATGAAAATTCTTCACGTTATATCATCGTTAAACCCAATAAATGGCGGACCAGTCGAAAGTGTAAAAAACTTTTGTAAGTATTACAAACTTTTTAATGAAGATGTGGAAATTGTTTGTTCTGATGAGCCACATGATAAATGGTTAAAAGACCCAAGACTTCCTAAGGTTCATGCATTGGGTCCAGTTAAATTTAAATACAGTTTAAATTTTAAGTTATTAAAATGGTTTAAAAATAATATAAAAAAATACGATGTATTAGTAATTAATGGCATATGGCAATTTCATAGTTTTGCTAGTTGGCGATATTGTAAAAAGAATAAGATTCCATATGTTTTATTTTTACATGGAATGTTGGACCCTTATTTTAATAAGGGAAATATATTAAAAAAATTAAAAAAAATTTTATATTGGTTCTTAATAGAAAGTAAAATTTTAAGAGATGCTTATCGTGTATTGTTTACTTCAAAGTTAGAAAGAAAATTAGCTTACAAAAGTTTTTCCCCTTACAAGATCAATGAATACGATCTAGGTTATGGTGTTGAGGGAATACCAAAATCATATAATTTCAAAAATAATCTTTTTATAAAAAAATACAATTTAAAAAATAGAAAATATCTTCTTTATTTGGGAAGATTAGATAAAAAAAAAGGATTAGACTTACTTATTAAATCATTTGCTATAATTAATAAAATTGATAAAAATTTAATTTTAGTTTTAGCAGGCTCTAGAAATGATTATTTAACTAAAAATTTAATAAATTTAATAAATGATTATAGTTTAAAAAAAAATATTGTTATTACTGGTCCTATTTATGGAAATTTAAAATGGGGAGCGCTAGCCAATTGTGATGTTTTATGCCTTACGTCTCATCAGGAAAATTTTGGACTAGTTATAGCTGAAGCACTTTCATGCAGTAAACCTGTACTGATAACTAATAAAATTAATATTTATGATAAAATAAATCATTACAAAGCTGGACTTGTATGTGAAGATAATTTTGATGCTGTAACTAAAATGATGAAGAAATATATAAGATTAAATCCAAAAAATTATAATACAATGTGTAAACAGGCAAAAATTTGTTTTAATGAAAATTATAAAATAGAAAAAACAGTTTATAAACTTCTTAATTTATTAAGAAAAATAGTTTAAAATATTAATAAATCTTAATTATTAATTATGACAAAAATAATTAAAAGTATCGATAATCATCATTTTATCAGATTTAATAAGCAGATTAATGTTATAGACTTAGGTTATCATGAGGGATCTTTTGAAACATGCATTAAAGAAAATTATATTTCATATGAGTACATTGGTGTTGAAGCGAACCCTACTTTTAAATCAAAACATAAAGCCAAAATGTTTAATTATTGTATATCAGAAAAATCTAATAAAATAGTTAACTTTTACTTAGATGATGAAAATACAATGGCTTCTTCTCAAGTTTTTAAAAACGGAAAGTCAAAATTAATTCAAGTTAAAACAATTTCTCTTAAAAATTTATATAATTCCTCAGGATTTAAATTCGTTGAGATTTTAAAGATAGATGTTGAAGGGTCTGAATTCAAAATATTAAATCAAGATAATGTAAAGTTTTTAGCTAAGAATACAGCTCAAGTGATTGTTGAATTTGACGATTGGATTGATAAAAAACTAAAACCAGAAAAAATAAAAATAATTAACTACTTTAAAGAAAGTAATTTTTTTAAAATACAGTTTTCCTATTTTGATTCTGCAAAAGTATTATTTCTAAATAAAAATTTTATAAAAGTTGGAATTGTGCAATTTCTATATCTATATTTATTTAAATATTTAAATGGTATTAAAAGATTTATACTTAGGAAATTTAAATGAGAAAATTAATTGCACAATTTCTTGGAAGACAAATTCCATATTTTAAAGGAAAAGATAAAATAATTCGTTTCTTATACCCCACAAATAAATATAAAAACATTCAAGAAGGTGAAGAATTTATAATTGAATATTTTGACAAGAAATATCAAGGTATCACTAGTAATTATATTGATTGGGGGGTTTATTTTTATGGTGGCTTAGAAAAAGGATTAATTAATTATATCAAAACTGAAATAAAAAATTTTAATTATTTTTTAGACATAGGTAGTAATTCTGGAACTATTTCTCTTCCTTTTATTAATGAAAATAATTTAAAAATAATTTGTTTTGAACCATTAGAATATAATTATCAAAAATTGAAAAAAAATTATGAGCTTAATAACTCATCAAAAAATCATATTATTCATAAACTAGCACTATCAGATCAACAAGGAGATGGTTATATCCACTTTAAGGATATTAAAGATGAAAACGCAGGAGGTGCAACTTTAGATAAAACTCGAAACATAAATGACACACAAAGTGAAAAAATAAAAATAGAAAGACTTGATGACTTATATAAATTCAAAAATGAAAATATATTTATTAAAATTGATGTTGAAGGATTTGAAAAACAAGTAATTAAAGGTGCAATTGATAATTTAAAAAATAATAAAATTTTAATGTATTTAGAAACCGAAGATCCAGAACTCTTAAGTTATATGCAAAAGTTAAATTTCAAAATATTATACCCTCATTTTAGAGAAAATAAATATAAATTTTTAGAAAAGCAGCAAGGTGTTGATATATTGCTCAAAAATTTTTAGTTGTATAAATTAACCTAAATTTTTTCAATAGAAGATTTTTTATAAACTTACTAGTATAATTATTTTGATAATATATTACTTTTTATTATTTATAAATAAATAATTTGATTTATGTAATTTATTATTTTTAATAAAACGATAATTACAATTTAAATTTTTAAAAAATATTTTTGCACTTGCTAGGTTAGTCTTTTTTATTTCAATTAAACAATTCGGCCTATTTTTTAAAAAGAATTTTCTTCCACCTCTAAGAACTTGCAACTCATGTCCCTCGACATCTATTTTAATAAAGTTGATATTTTTAAAATTAAAAGAATCTAATTTTTTACATGAAATTTTTTTTTTTTTAAAATGAACAAATTCTTTTGGCCAAAAAATTTTATCTTTTTGCAAACTACCCCATCCATGAAATTCAATATTATTTACGATTGGTATTCTTAATATTTTAAAACCATTTTGATCAGAAAGTGCATTATTAAAAACCTTTATTTTTTTATTATTTTTTGTAAAATTTTTTGTTAGATCTGAATTGGGTTCAAAAGCATAAATTTTATTTACATTTTTAACTTTAGTTAATCCAAATGTGTATAAGCCAAAGTTTGCACCAACATCTAATGCCGAACCTTTTTTATTTATTAATTTTTCTAAATTAAAGGCTTCATATTCATTATTTCTTTCCAGATAATGAAGATAATATAAAAAATTTAATTTTTTAGAATTAGGAATAAAAATATAAAATTGCTTAATTATTTTATGAGTAAATAATAAAATTATAAATAAAAATTTTTTAATCAAATTATAATCGCTTTAAGTTATTTTTTAAACTAAACTAAATCATATTATTTAACTAAAAAATAATATTCATAATATTAGACTTATCATAATTTATAAGTAGTACTATTTCTTTTTGCTTCATAGAATATTTTTAATTTTTAATATTTTTTTTAATTTTAATATTTTAATGTTTAAAATATAAAGTAATATAATATTAATTATACTTTATTTATTCATGAAAATAGTTAATTTTTTAGATATAAAATTTTCCTCAATTAATAAGTTATCTTTAAAAAAAGTAATCAAAAAAAAAGGTTTATTTGTTTTTCCATCTGGTCCAGGTCTTTCCGAATTAGGAATTAATTCTGATTATCATAAGTCTTTAATTAATTCTGACTATGTTTTTTTTGATAGTGGCTTCTTTGTTTTGCTTTTAAGGATTTTTAAAAATATCAATATTGATAAATTATCTGGGTACAAATTTTTAAAAGTGTATTTTAATTATTTGAAAATTAGTAAAAAAAAAGTTTTTTCTATTGACCCTAATTTAAGACTCTCTAGCTCGTACAGGCTATACCTAAAAGAAAAAATCAAAGTAAAAAGTTTTCACTATATCGCCCCAAAGTATAGCTCAAAAATTAAAATTGACAAAAATTTGATTAAAAAAATCTATGATTCAAAAGCTAAAGAAATTATTATTAACATTGGGGGAGGTATCCAGGAAATTTTGGGATACCATTTAAAAAAAAAATTGAATAAAGATTTTAAGATAGTTTGCACTGGTGCTGCAATTGCTTTTTTTACTGGAGACCAATCACCAATTAATTCTAATATTGATAAATTTTATTTAGGTTGGCTTTTTAGAATTATTTATAATCCAAAAATTTTTTTACCAAGATATTTAAGTGCTTTTAAATTATTTTTTTTATTTATTAAAAAAAAAAATACAATATCCTTACATTAGTGAATTCAGTCAAATATTTACTTACTAGCACTTTTTAAACTGCTCTTTTAATAGAGAGTGAACGTTATGGACTAACTAACATTAACTCACACTACCAAACACCTAGTTACATGGACTATACTCCTAACATCAATAAAATATCTGATAAAAACTCAATTATTTTTAGAAAAAATATTTTCTGGATTAGAGACTTTTTAGATAAAATAAATAGTTAATTAAATTTGATTTGATATAATTATATTTAATAATGATTCATCTAAACACACCCAATGGTTTTAGTGTTGAAGTTCCAGAAAATAAAGACGAAGATATAACGCCAAAATTTGATGTAAATTTAGAACGTGAGGCAGCAGTTAAATATTATCAAGATAACGGTTATGTTATATTCTCAAGTTGTGTTTCAAGTGAAGACTGCGACCAAATAAGGAATCTTTGGGAAAAAAGTATAAAACCTTATAAAGGAACAATTTATAGACAAACAACTGCTAAAGCAGAAAAAAATTTACTTAATAAAAATAACTGGATTATGAATCCAGTTTTAAACATACAAAGTTTAAATCCATACTTATTTGGTGATTTTAGGAATTCAGTGGATAGTAAAGTTTTTTCAAATATTTCAATTTGTAAAGCACTCAGATCAATATTAGGTGAAAAACCAAAAATAGTTCAATCTATGTACTTCGAAGGCAACTCTGCAACTTGGGAGCATCAAGATTCGTACTATCTTGACTCAGAAAAAATAGGGGAAATGACAGCTGGATGGTTGGCTTTGGATGAAATTAAAGCAGACGCAGGTCGGTTTTTTATCTGTCCGGAAAGTCATAAAATTGGTCATGGGAAACAAAACATTGATAATAACATTGCTGAAAACCATAATAAATATATTTCAGAAGTAATTTCAATTATTAAATCTAAAAATATGAAAATTAAAGCCCTCTATATGGCAATTGGTGATGTTCTTTTTTGGAATTCTTGGACCATACATGGTTCAATTGATTCTCAAAATAAAAATTTTAGTAGGCCTTCAATTACAATGCACGCCATACCACAAAGCCATAAATTTTTACAGTTTCATTCTCGAAAGATGTATTTACAAACAGATGATCTTGAAAACTCACTTATTTATAGACCTAAAGATCAATCTAAACTTAAAAATAGATTGATACTTAAGTTTGAAACTCATTTTCCAAGTTTTTTTTATTGGTTAAAGAAACAAGCTATAAAATTTTTAATAGGAAATAAATAGTATATTAACTGGATACTTTAGAAATAAATGAAACTATGAACGAGGAAACCTACATTAACTCTAATTTTAATATAAAATGCTGCTCTTGACTTGCTATTTGGTTTGTTTTAGTCCCTCATTATATTTTTGATATAATCTGTTAATCTTAAATCAAAATTTTTAAATGAAAGCTCTTCATTTAAATTTTTACAAAAACAATTTTTTTTGTTAAGTAATTTAATAATTTTATTGCTTAAACTTTTCCTATCATTTGGATTTACAAAGTTAAAACATTTATATTTTTTTGCTTCAATTAGTTCATCTTTAGTAGGATTACTCGCCAAAATATGTTGCCCTTGAGACGCAGCTTCTAAGAAAGCAAATCTATAGGGATAAGTGTCAAAACCTAATCGTGAACCTGGCATAGAAAATACTTTAGATGATTTAAGAACATTATCTCTAGCTTTATCATTTAGGTAACCTTTAAATATAACGTGTTTTTTTATTTTAAGTTCATTAGCTTTTCTAATTAATCTTTCCTTATCATCTCCATCACCAATTATAATATATTTAAATTCAATTTTTTTAATTAAGGCCATTGCCTCAAGTGTTTCGTCAATTCCAATATATTTTTCTACAGCACTTAAACGAGCTACTGATGTAACTATTTTTTTCCTTTTACCAATCTTTTTACGTGGATTATAATTAGCTTCATCAAATGAATTGTGTAGTAAAAATTCTTTTCTTGGCTTTATTTGGAAAATACTCTTTTGTTTACTCATAGTATAGCGTCTCATGCTAATAAAATATCTTATTTTTTTAATAAATATTTTGTACAGAAAGTTTTTTTTATTACCCCATATATCCAAACCATAAGAAAATAAAACAATCTTTTTTTTATTAAAAATCAAAAAAAATAAATAAAGAGTTAAATTAATATGTGTAACAATTATCAAGTCACTTTTAAATATATTGATTAAGTTCTTAATGATAATAAGGGAATGAAATTTTTCTGAAAATTCTATAAATACATTTTTTTTATTGAGAAATATTTTTTTTTTAGAAAAAATATTAATCTGAAATTTATTTTTACTTTTTGATAAAACATTAATTATATTTTTAACATATTTATCAATACCTCCATAACCACCATGAGCACCATGAGTTAAAATAATTATTTTTTTCATTAATGAAACATAGCCAAATATTTTAAATTAAACCAAGTAAATGATCTTGTTCTCTTAAGGTTGTTTATCTTTGAAGTTAGTATTATAGTTTTTACGTTCAAACCCAAGAATTTTTTTAATTTCCCTTTTCGTATTGCCTGTAAATATAGATTTAACTAAAAAAATTGATCTATTAAAAATTGCAGTGAATAATTGTAATTGTACTTTAAAAATATCAGAAAAGCCTAAATTTTTCATTTTATTATTATATGGTTCGTGGGGCATAGTATTTTTTCTACCAACACCCAAATAGTTAGAAATCTCTTTAGTAAATTCTTTCACAAAACTTGTGTTAATAATTATTTTTTCACCATCATCTATTTCATTATCTATTTGAAAAAAAAGTGACTTTCTTGACCACAAAAATTTATAATATGGCTTGGCCCTATGAATCGTTCTACTATCAAAAACTATGATTGATCCTGCCGGATATTTAAAAGGAGTAACATCTTCTTTTTTATAATTCTTAATAAAATCCTCATCAAAATTAGAAAAATTATATGCATGTGATGTTAAGTGACTGCCTCGTATTGCTTGAAATTCCCCATCTATAGTATCATTTAAATAAATCATAAAAACTAACCCTTTTACTTTAGTATTTACGTTACCATGATTCTTATTATCAGTATGCCATACACCCCTCGTGAAAGGGTCTGTTGAATAAACTCTATGACACTTAAGTCTAAATTCATCACCAAGGTACTCTTTTGCTATATTCAAAATTTTTTCTGATGTTAATAGTTTGTATAAAGTATTTGATTTAGCTATGGCGCTTGAAGAAAAATAACCAGTATCACAATGAACAGGTGTTATGTCATTAGAATTTAGGTTTAAATTAAATAAATCAACTTCAGATAAAATTTTATTTACAACGTCGTTGTTTACAGCATTTTTCATATCAAAAAATGAGTACTTGGTAATAGTGTCTGCTATTTGTTTTCCTGAAACGGTCTTAAATTCATCTGTATAAAGTTTACTACTTTCCATTTTTTAAATAATTTCAATATCTGGTAATGGAAATATCAATTTTCCACCATCGTTAAGAAATTTTTTTTCTTTTTTTACTATAAAGTCTTTAAAATGCCAAGGTAAAACTAATAGGTAATCAGGCTTCATCTTTTTAAGCTTAGTTTCAGATATTATTTTTATGTTAGATCCTGGTGTGTATTTATTAAATTTATATTTATTTACCTCACCAATATATGGAATCAGTTTTTGATCTATATTACAAAATTGAAGAATGACGTTACCCTTTGTTGAGGCGCCGTATCCAAAAACCTTTTTTTTCATGTCTTTAAGATTTTTGAGAAGATCAATCAGTAATACTCTTTGCTTAAGACACTCTTTATAAAAACCCTTATGTTTATTAATATTATTATAATTAAGAACATCTTCTTTTTCCAATAGCCACTGAACAGTTTTATTATTTTCTGTATGTCTTGATGTTTTCTTTGCTACTGTGAGGGCAAAACTTCCACCATTAATATCGTTGAACTCTAAATCAATAATTTTAAATCCCACACTATCAAGAATAAATTTAATTGATTTAAGTGAATAATATTCTAAATGTTCATGACAAATTGTGTCATATGAGATATTTCTTATCATAGCTGGCATGTAGCTTTGCTCTAAATGCCATATACCATCTTTATCTAAGGAGTCATAAACATCTTGTACAAATTTTATTGGATCGGGCAGATCATAAAACATAGAAATACTAGTAATTAATTTAGCTTTCTTATTTTTTAATATTTTATTTAAATACGTATCCCAAATGTCACTAGAAAAAAATTCTGGAATCTTGATAATATCTTTTCTATAAAAACTGTGGAATTTTTTAATTGTAGGATCTACACCAATTAATTTGTATTTTTTTTCAAAAAAACTTAAAAAAGTCCCATCATTACTTCCAATATCAATAATAACATCTTGTGATTGTAAATTAATTAGTTTTTTTAGTTTAGGAACTTTATTTTTAAGATGTTCAAACATAGACTTGTTTAGGGAGGACATGTATCCATAATTCTCTCCATACATTTCATTGGCATCAAATGAGTGTCCTAGTTGTAATAATGAACAATTTTTACAAAGAACTAAAGATAAATGTCCTTTGGTAACTACTTGTTTTTTATAATCTGGAAATACACCCGTCAAAGACTGCTTGCCTAAATCAAAAGCTTTTTCTAATTTTTTACTTTTACAAGATCTACAATATTCAATCTTCATTTAATTTAATACTATCAAATTTTTCACGATTAAGAAATAATTTATTTTTTACTTTTCCTTATAGTTAAGCACTTAACTGGATTACCAGAGTAAACAGACCATTTTTTTTTTAATGTTTTTGTAACAACGCTTCTTGCGCCAATAACAATTCCATCTTCTATTTTTACACCAGGATGGATAAATGCTTCTGCACATATCCAGATATTTTTTTTTAATGTTATCGGCTCAGCGTATAATGGAAAATTTTTATAGTTATAATTATGACTCCCTGTACACAAAAAAGCTCCTTGAGAAATTACAGAATAGCTTCCAACTCTAATTGTCGCCATATTGTAAACTTTAACCTCCTCTGCAATATGCACGTAATCATTTAATACTAAATTCCATGGAGCCCAAATTTCTGTAGTATTAGAAATTCGACAACATTTTCCTATCTTTGCACCAAACAATTTTAAAATTGCTACTCTAAATTTATGAAATGTTCTAGGGCTAAATCGAAAAACTGAATTTTTAAAAATATTCCAAATAAATCTTAATAAACGATTAGATAATAAAAAAGAGGGTCCTGAATAAGGATTATTATTATTAATTATCTTATAAGAATTATAATTTTTTTTTATCATTTGTTTATTTGTTTTTAATTATATTTATTATAACAATACTTTTAAGAAAGTTTCTAGACTTATAATACCAACTGTTATCGCTTCAATTAATCCAACTATAAAGAGTTTGTAGCCCATTGATTTCAATTCATTTAAATTAATAGATATACCAACATCGACCATTCTCATTCACTTATTGTTTTACTAGCTTAATTAATGGTTTTTCGTGCCGTTTCGTGTTTTTAGAATATCAACGCCGAATATTATCAATCTCAAATATGAGATTTAGGTAAATCGGTCATTATTTTACCACTTTGAAATTGTTCGGTAGCCTAAGTGGTCTCAAATAATAGACTCATTTGATGATTTTTTCTTCGTGCTTTAATAAAATGTTGAGGCAAAAAAAAGCCCAGTAAAAACTGCGCTTTTTATAATTTTTAGTAAAGTGAACGGGTTTACATTCTCGTTCATAAGTTGATTAAGCATTTGTTTATCTACCCTTTTGAATATTTGTTCATATTGAAGATAATAATTATTTAATTGATTTTTTTATTTTATAACTTCTCTGGGTCATGCAACTGAAACCCATGTCTCACTAGGTATTGGTAGTAAAAATCTTGGTGCTGGCACTGATGGAGTGACTCGATTGTACTTAATTGCTCCAGAAGACAATTTCGAATGGGAAAACCTTCCAACAGATTCTGATGCTTATTTTTTTCCTGTAATGTCTAAAAAATATTTAAAAGAAATTGGTTATAAAAAATAAAAAAACCCCCGAAACTTTCATTCCGAGGGTTTAAATTTTTCTAGGTAACTAGATAGTTTGGAATGGTTTTACATGTCCATTCCACCCATTTACTTGAATATATTAATTGGTTTGGGATTGTTACATTCGCCTACCTCAAACCAAAAGTGAATTTAACAATTAATCCAAAGATTTATCAGGCATTTAAAGAAGCAACTGCTAAATCTTTACAACCTAAATCTTGGGTTATTGAAAGAATGATGAAAAGATACATTACTGAAACAAATAAATAGTTAAGTAAATTTATTCATTTTACTTCACCAAGAAGGGCAGTAGTTATTCTTTGCTACTGCCCTTTAAAAATTTTAAGAACACAATCAATCTATAACCTAAAATCAAACAACATAAGAAAAGAGTTAATTACACAATTAACAAACATACGATTGATAGATTTAAAGTCGTCGCTGATAAAGATATGAGAAAAATGTCAAATATAGTTGAAAACTTAATTAGACGATATGTGGAAAGTAGAGTTTAGTTAGATTTTAATTCTATTTTTTTAATTTCTTTCATTATTAATTCATTAATCATCTCAGCACCTTTTATGGAAGGATGGTCATCATCAGAGTAAAATATATTTTTATCATCGTGAACTATACATCTATCCTTAATAATTGTGTCACAAAATAATGTGTGAGGATAAACTCTATAAATATTATCTTCTTGAATAGAGTCTAATAATTCAAAACTAGATTTAGTTCTATCTTTAAAAACTTTATAAGATGTATCATATTTGGCATTTTTGGTATTTGAAAAAAATTTATGATTAATAAGTTTAGTAACAATATCAAAACCAACTTCTGGTATTGGATAAACTAAAATAATCTTAATATTCTTATTATTCAATAATTCTTTTATTGAATTTTTAAAACCATCTTCCCATTTCATTTCCAAATTCTCAATATGCTCAAAATAGTGATTGATATAAACTTCTTCTATCCCACCCTCTAAATTATCAAAACCAGTTTTATTTATATAAAGAGGAAGCCTGGCGCCAATCAAAACTATACTTTCTTTATTTGCTGATAAAATTATAGTTTTTATGAATTTGTTTCTTTCAAAAAAATCAGAATTTTTTTTTGAATCTTTTGTGTATATATAATGAAAATCTGGCAGATAAATGAAACCACTTGAAGTGAATTGATAATAATTAAAATCTTTAAGTCTGTTTTTTAAATCAATAGTAAGAGTTGAAATTTGAGAACCACCAACAATAAAAAAGTTTTTATTATTTTGATTTTGGATAAATGAACAATTTTCTAAAAAACCATCACCCAATTTATTATTAAAACAAGGTCTGCCGTAATTGCCTATTACCAAATCATACACTTCTCTATAAGTACGCTGAAACCCTTTATCTAAATTAATTATTTTATTTTCAATAATATTTATTCTACTACTTAAATTATAAAATTCTTTTTCTTTTTTAAATAGATAAATATTACTAAAAGATAATGATAGAAATAATAAAAATATAATTATTTTATTTTCAAATAAGAATTTGATTATTTGTTTGTATAAATTTGTATTATTTAAATTTTCTAAAAAATAAGTTATTAAACTTATTGATATTAAAGATATTAAAAATACCCCTTGTTCAAACCAGATGCTTATAAAATAAATTACTGGCATATGAATTAAGTAAAGTGAATAAGAAATTTTACCTAAGTATGTTAATGGTTTAACAGATAATATTTGATTAAAAATACTCGGTTTTGTTGAATATAAAAACAATATAGTAGTAATTGTTAAAAGAATCTGAACTTTTCTCCAAGCATAAAACCACTCAAAATTTAATTGCCAAATAATAATAAAAATAATAGCGATATAAATCGACAGATTATTAAAATATAATTGTTTTTTAGATTTAACTAAAAAATACAGACAAGAACCTAATAAAAATTGCCAGTATCTACTTAAAGGTGAGTAAAAATTAAATAATAAATTATCTTTATAAAAATAATAAACTAGAAATAGAACTAAAGAAATAAATAATAAAGAAACAGTAATAAAGTCTTCCTTAAGGTTCAGTTTTTTTTTAACAAAAAAAATAATTTTTAAAATAAATGGAAAAACTAAGTAAAATTGAATTATTACACAAAATGCCCAGAAAGGAAGAAAAGGGTTTATAAAATTCTGTTGTCCATAGACATCTCCAATTTTAATAAGATAAAAATTAAATAATCCTATAATAGTTGAAACGAAAGACCGTAAAATTATAATCCATTGAGTAAAATCACCAAAAAATAAAAATAATAAAATTGTTAAAGATGCTATTAAAAATATCTGAGGATATAATTTTAAAAATCTTATTTTATAAAATTTAATTAAATCTATTTTTTGATTGACTAAAATATGAGATATTAAATAACCACTTATTACGAAGAATATATTTACACCTCCACTAACAAAATTTAATTGCTTAAAATGAGAAAGCACAATAAAAATAATAGCAATTGCTCGTAAACCATCTATTTCTGGGCGGTATGTAATTTTCATTTACTAATCAAATACCACTGAAATATCAAAAAAAAAACAATTAAACATCACAAATAGTTGTTTGAAGCTCTACATTACAGATATTGTGCTTAATAATTTCTTCATTTGGTGGAATGGTACTTTCTCTTTTTAGGATATTAAATACCCAAGATTGAGGAAATTTCTTACAAGTTGCTTTAGATTTTTACTATTTTTCCCCTTCCTCTTTTTTGTATTTTGCTATTGTTTTTGGATAGTCATAAAAACTTAAATCAGAAACACTGTCTGCTAATTCTTTTATAATTTCACGCTCGTGTTTATTTTGACAGAACTCACAATACAAACGACCAACTGGATATAATTCATTCAACTCAATCTCAAATTTAGATAATTGAGTAGAACATTCTGAACAAAGATAATCCATTATACTACTGCCTGTAATTCTCGTTGAATTATCTTATGTGTCCAAGATAATGGAAACTTCTTACGAGTTGATTTAGAAATTTCTGATGAAATTATTCTATAACTTTCTCCTTGTTTTCTCATCATTAACATTTGACGAATAATTTTTTGTTCTTTCTCAACAGGAACGAAGAAACCATTTTCATCTTTGTCGTAACCAAAAGTCATCTTCCCACCAGAGAACTTGTTTTCTGTTCTCATTCTTTCCTTATAACTTTTTATTTTTTGAGATGTCTGCTCTGCTGTAAATTGAGAGAAACAAGACAACATAGTTAAGAAAACATTACCTTGATAATGAAGAAACAATGGCGATTGAAGAACATAAAAGAATGTTCCAGACAAAAGATAAATCAGTTATCAAATTTAAGAAAAAGTAATCTCCCACCAAAAATACTCCCTAACTCTAAATCACAAGTGAAATTGTGGTTTAAGAGTTAAAATGTTCTATGAGAAGAACGAAATATAAGACACTCTAAAGGGTGTCCAATTGAAATCGTATAGTGTCTATCATCTTCACTAAATTGAGACGGAAACAGCGAAGGTGACTACATTGAATATACATTGTTGCTACATTATAAATTGAAGATAAAAAAAACCGAAAAGCATTGCTACCGTTAGGGTTTTTAAATTTCGTAGGTACGAAAAGGGTATTACATTGCCATATTTAATATTGGTGTATTTTACTTTTAAATATCAATAAGAGTTTTTGTATTAGAAATTTATTGGTCTTAACCAAATTGCACTAAAGTACCTATTAAGATTACTCCCCAATATGCAGATAGACCAAGAAATATTCCTGTTTTTAATTTATTTTTTTTAATTTCAGAGGGTAATTTTTTAAGTAAATCAGGCATTAGTATTTCTAATAACATGAGATTATTATTTGTCAAACTATTACATTAATAATAAAAATTTTTTTATCTTTAAAACTAGTAGATGGTTGCTCCAAAAACCTTAACATCATCCCCCTCAACACCAAGGACTAATCTTCCAAGGAACTCACCTTCAATTTCCTTGCTCTTTTGTTTAAATAAGACAGTAATATTCATACCTCGTCTTAAACATCCAAAAGCTTTGTAATCTTCAGATAAACTGGTTAACAATTTGTTGTTAGCCCACTGCTTACCTAGTTCTACCTCATTTGCTCCAAATAACATTTGAGTTCCAAAGTCCTTAGTAAAACCACCATAATCTTTCATATTAGAAGTTTTAACAAGATTATCCCAAATAGGGTTAGCAATCGCTATAATCTCATCATCAGATTTCTCTAAAAGATTCATAATTTAAGTTTTTGGTTTAAGAAGCTTTTCTCTTCTCGTTCTCGTCAACTATGTGATAAACCGGTACTTTCTCAAGAGAGAATTTACCAGTTTTAGGATCACGTCTAGAAACTGTTAAACAATGCCAATTATCGTCATCAAGTTTCATATGATCACCTCTATAATAATAACCAGGCCATCTAGTTTCTTCTCTAAACATAGTGTGTTCAGTTACACATTGAGAAGTCAAAGCTCTGTGTTTTAACTCCCAAGCTCTCATAAGTTGGTGTAAATCCTCAGCACCTACTTTTTCTAAATCTTCTTCTAACCAAGCAAGTAATTCTAAGCCTCTTTTAAGCATATTACCATTAGTCATGTAGTTAGTTGCAATTCCTCCAACATACTCATCCATAATTCTTTGTAGACGTTGAAGACCTTGAATAGGTGAAATGTAGCTTGGTGAAACTGTTCCACCTGTAATTTCATTTTGTGCTACTTGATATGTTTCTAAAGGTTTAAATATAGCAGCTTTAAAGTCTTCACATTGTTTATCTGTAACCTTAATACCCTCTGCTTTTTTATCTTCTATATATTTAACAGCAGCTTTTGCAGCTAAACGACCTTCAGTAAATGATCCAGATGAAAACTTATGTGCACTTCCACCTACGGTATCACCTGCACCAAAAAGACCATCAATTGTTAACATTCTGTTATAACCCCAGAAATATTCTGGTGGAGATAAATCTTCAGGTCCACTAACCCAAGCTCCAGAACAAGTTGCATGAGAACCCATAACGTAAGGTTCAGATGTAGTTAATTCAGGATTTGTATATTTTGGATCGATATTTTGTGAAGCCCAAACAACTGCTTGACCAACCGTCATACCTAGAAAATTTTCCCAACCAACAGTCTCTAAGTGTGGATCTTGGAATGCTTCAGTAGTTACCATGTGAATGGGTCCACCACCTGCAATAGTTTCTTGAATAAATGCGTGGTTTCTCAAACAAGTTGGTGTTGGATGGTGATCAATATACTCACCAACTAATTCTTTAGTTTGATCATACCACTTCTTCTCATAGTTCTCTCCATTTGCATTTTGAGTATATGTTTTAAGGTGTAAGAAATATGCTCCAACTGGACCATAACCATCTTTAAATCTACATAACACAATTCTGTTTTCCATTTGTGTCATTTTAGCTCCAGCTGCAATCGGTAGTGCATAAGCTGAACCATTACTCCAAGGAGCATAC
>Ga0233433_10000765_pt1 | contig 33513 bp, 29 predicted proteins | sample SI_122_August201_5_FD_179868 | JGI IMG/M metagenome (GOLD analysis project Ga0233433, IMG submission 179868) | Seawater microbial communities from Saanich Inlet, British Columbia, Canada - SI_122_August2016_100_MG | ecosystem: Environmental > Aquatic > Marine > Inlet | place: Canada: British...
CTTTGGCACTAATGACTTCGTCCATGATTTGATCACTTGCCAGTTACGGTGGTCGCCTTGTGGTGTCGGGGCGAAGCGATCGACGATGCGCAAATACCACGGTAGGTTCGACCGTTCAAAATAGCCCTTGAACAGCGCGTTGGAAACTATATTCAGCTTTGGTGCCACTTCGGTGAGACCTGTTATGAAATCCTGATGCTCCTTTTCAGCCCCTTTCCAATTGCTTACGCCGAGGGTACCTACGGAAAATAGTGCGACAGGCTTTCCATCGATTCGTTCCGATGTGATTGCGGCGAACATCCCGGCAGCTGCGAGCCAATGTCCGCCGTAGATGGGCGATCCGATGACGAACGCATCGTAGTCATCGGGGTTAAGTGAACTTGTCGTTTCTACCCCGTGAGCGTCGAGACCGGCAGAGTTAAGTTCGTGAACCATTGCCGAGACAATTTCACGGGTGGACCCGAAGCGGGTGGCAAACGCAACCAGAACTCTTGTCAATTTCGGCTCCACTATGAGACTTCCTAGTGCCATTCGTTTCTACATGGCTATTCAGGTAGAAAGTATCGCGTAAACAACTCACTGGGTGCAGACTGAATGTCGACAAGGCGACGCGGCGATGCCGGATTCTGGATACTGACATATATTCCTCCCCCCTCCCCGTGATCTCGGGAGCTTCAGAATGCACTTCGGCCGAAATTGCCGTGAAGTTCCAGAGGCGATCACGCCTGTTAGCCTATCGACTCACCACGTGTCGTATAGATTCTCTACGTGGGCTTATCGATTGCATTTTCGAACACGAAAAAAGCGGATGATGTTGCTCCATAGATGCAACGCCAGCCGCTTTTTTCGTGTTCAAGTTTTTGGGTTGCTAGAAAGATTTAGTCAAGAGAGAACGGTGGATATTTGTCGGTGGTCAACAGGAATGCGTACGCATGTACTCGGAGCAACCAACGGTTCACTCCAACTAAGAATTTGTGGATTCCTTGAGGGAGTTTTCCGGTGATGAGGATAATGACCCATGCGACCAGCACAAGAACCGACGTAATCGCTAGTAAAACCGCAAGAACGATGTAGTGCGGTATCGCCAATACCCACTTGATAAGTGGAAGCCAGCGATTCAACTCACCTTGAGCCGGGTAGTCCAAAGTTAGATGGGTTGTTTGTTCCTCATCGGTCGACGGATATTCATCTGTAAGCAACATCCAATACGCACCAACTCGGGTCGAGAATTTGGTCACTTCCAAATTGAAATCAAACCACCATCGCGGATATTTCTTTCGGAACAGAACCATAAGAATTATTGGTATTAGTATTGATGGCAGGCCAATGGTTACGATGAGGATTGGTATGAGAGTTATGACCCTGAAAAATACTGTCAGGCGATTCCTACTAGAGTCTTCGTAGTCGATTACCAAGGTTGCCGGGTAAACCGACGGGTTCCGATTTGGCGAATCGCTTGTCATTTGAATGCGTCTCTCTTCACTAACTGATATCGAGCGTGTGGTGCCGGCAGTGTATGACATTTCTCACTCATGCAGTAAGCAGTGGCTATCGCTACCGCTTGAGTCAGCCGGGGTGTAAATTGTTGGGCAGCGAGTGTGAAACACAGCATTCGCAACATATACCGATTAGGAAAGACTCAAACATGCGTGCAGGACTCGGACAAATCAGACAAGCCTCACCTGAATTTTTGCTGTACGCACAGCAATACGGAATGAACGATATTGTGTTCAATACCCCCGACATCCCAAGTGATGATGGAACATGGGCTGTCCATGATCTGGTGAATCTCCGAAGAAACGTTGAAAACTACGGACTAACACTTTCTGCACTTGAGAACGTTCCTACTACGTTCTACGACCACATCATGCTGAACGGTCCGAAGCGTGATGAGCAGGTCGACAACATGATTACGACCGTGCGAAACATCGCTCGTGCTGGTATTCCTATCTTTGGTTACCACTGGATGCCTTCACACGTTTGGCGAACACCTGAACAGCTGATTCGCGGGGGAGCTAGGGCTACCGCGTTCAACTACAAAAAAGCTGGTGAAATGCCACTGACACACGGTAGGGAGTACACCGAAGAAGAGATGTGGGCGAACCTCGAATACTGGATCAAGATCATTACGCCGATCGCTGAAGAGGAAGGCATTCGACTTGGTATTCACCCGTGCGACCCGCCGGTAAAGCAGCTCGGTGGTATTCCGATGCTGTTCAACTCGTACGACAACTACCGTCGTTATTTGGATATTTACCCGTCGGACAACTGCGCGATCGAGTTCTGCCAGGGAACTGTTTCTGAAATGTTCGATTCAGAGGGCGACGCTCTTTACGAATTCATTGGTGAAATGACGGCGAAGAACAAGATTTTGTACGTTCACTTCCGAAACGTTTCGGCTCCAAACCCGGAAGACTTTCGAGAGGAATTCATCAATACGGGTCACGTTGATATGTACCGGGCGATGAGGGCGTACAACGATAACGGGTACGACAGCTTCTTCATCGATGATCATGTTCCGCACACGCATCAGGACACGCAGTTTGGTCACCGCGGCCGTGCGTTCGCCAACGGATACATCCAAGCAATGATCGAAGCCGTTACAAAGGGTTCTTAGACCCATTTTCTCCGGATGACGATGGCACGTTTTCTTCCACAAGGACTATTGATGCAGAGTCGATAGATTCTGGCCGGGGGTGAGATTGCACTATGAACAAACTTGAATCGATAAGGTTTGGGAGCACTGGTGCCGATGTAAGTCGCATAGGCTTCGGAGGTGCACCTGCTGGCCTAACCAACTATTTGGATCCGTTTTCGCCGGTTGATGTTGAGCAGCGGGATGGGGTATTAGCTGCGATCAAAAGGGCTGTAGAAGTTGGAATTAACTACTTCGATACGGCTGCGGCTTATGGCACTGGTGAGAGCGAGAAGATTTTCGGTGAAGGGCTTGCCGCTGCTGGAATTTCGGGCAAACGAGACGATATTTACGTGGCTACGAAGGTTAGTCACAGCGAAGAAAATCCACGTGTTTCGATCGAGCGATCTTTAGAAAATCTTCGGCTTGATGTGATCGATTTAGTGCAGGTTCACGGAACCACGTATACCCGAGAAGCCCGGGGTCAGACCATGCGTAACGACGGAACTCTAGAAGTGCTTGAACAGGCTCGTGATGAGGGGCTAATTCGGCATATTGGGTTTACGACTGAGGACCAGAATCCGCCCGTGTACGAATTTATCGAGTCGGGTCGATTCGATGTGATGCAGACCTGCTACAACATCGTTTTTCAGCACACCTACGAACCGGCTCGACCTTTTGGGTCGATCTACGAAGCCGATAAAGCTGGCATGGGCGTCGTAACCATGAGGGCTCTCACTGCGAGCGTTTTTCAACGCTGGATGAGTGCCGTGCGACCCGACGACGATTTCGACTATTCAGCCGCATTGTTGCAGTTTGTGCTTTCGAATAAGCTGATCGATGTTGCGTTGGTTGGCATGCGGACGCATAAAGAGGTCGACAAAAACGTTGCAGTGTTGAATGATCTGTCGGGTCGGGTTGATCTAAACGATTTGCACGAAAAGTTTGTCTAGGTAGGCTGTTTCGAGGATTAGTGCCTCTAGCGCGACTCCGCTCGCAAAATCTGATAGTTCCATATCGTAATGCAGGAAGAGAACAAGATGAGTTCGTTTAGAGATTCGGTTAAGTCGGGAATGTCGGAATATCTCGGCGAGCTCAAAGACAAACTCGAAGGTCTCACCGATGCCGAGCTTTACTGGCAGGCGAGTTTGGAAACCAACACGATCGTCTGGCTTGTTTGGCATATGGCACGGGTTGAGGACAATTGGATCAACGGCGTGATCGCTGGCGGCGACAGCGTGTGGGATTCTGGTGGATGGGCAGCGAAGACTGGCATCACGTCGGAAGGTAACGGTTACTCGAACACTATGGATGAAGTTCGGGTGCTGCCTGAAGTAGCTGTTTCGGATTTACTGGATTACTACGACGACGTGCGGGATGCAGCGTTTGAGGTTATCGACGGAATGTCTGAACAAGATGTTTCGAACGAATATTCACATCGCAAGGGAACGATCACTTGGGGATGGATTCTCGGGCATGTGATTGTTTAAGAGTCTCAACATCTTGGTCAGGTCGCCCTGATTCGTGGAATAATTCGAGGACTCAACCGTTAACAAAGGTGCGTGCGTACGATATGCCTTCTTTCAGAGATCCGATAAAAAGTGGACTCAACGAGTACTACGGCAAACTCAAAGAATCCGTAGAGGGACTGACCGCCGAGGAATTGTTGTGGCAGCCGAGTCCCGATTCGAACCATATCTTGTGGACGGTTTGGCACATGGCGCGGGTGGCAGATCGCTGGGCGAATTCGACTGTGCTTGGTAATGGTGAGCTGTGGACTCGCAACGGTTGGGCGGCGAAGCTCGGTATGCCGGAGGACCGGTACGGGCGTGGCGAAACGCCGGCTCAGGTTCGTGATTTTCCTTCAGTCGATATCGAGCTGGTACTCGAGTACTACGATGAGGCACACGCATCAGTGCTTGCGATGATCGATGCGTTAGAGCAGTCGGATTTGGACCGAGACGTGTATGCCGAGTACCGAGACGAGTCGTTGAATATCGGTTGGATTCTTGGGCACATTCTCTCCGAGGAATCTCAGCATTTGGGTCAAGTCGCCTACATTCGTGGGATTCAACGAGGATTCAACGGGTAATGCCTATGGTGATGGCTCCCACATCGGAATCGGAGCTGAAGCCGCACGCGGTGAAGATGACTGCAAAAAGCGATAGGAGCGTTAGTGGAATAAGTTTTCGCAAGTGAGATATTGCTTTCTTCGAAGTCTGGGTAATCTGGACGAGAGTGAATACTAAGGCTCCAGGGCGAACGATATCAGGCAATATCGGTTTTTCTGTGTTTTTTCACAATAAATCAACGCATTTTGCACATCATAAAATATCCAACATGCTACATTCCTTCTCTCTGACAAAGTGGTGAATATTGAGAGTTGAACACGCCGTCTTAGCTGGCGGAGCTGCTTTCGATAATTCGAGAAGGAATATTACATGGAACCTATGGTCGCACTGCACGGTAATCCCACTGACGAAGTGCTGCAGGTTATGGCACAGTTTGAGATAGAAAATATCCTCGTATATGGCGGCCCTGGTGCCGCGCATATGAAGTACCACGAGTATGTTGCGCTGCGAATGAAGATCGAATCGTACGGCCTGAAATTGGCTGCTATCGAGGGTGGATTCTCTCCACAGCTTGATTACCATGATGTGATTTTCGGTGGTCCTAAGCAGGACGAACTAATCGAAGATTTGCTCGTGCAGGTACGAGACATGGGTCGAGCGGGTATTCCGATTTACGGATACAACTGGATGCCGAACAGCTGGGGCAGGGCACAACCGACCATAGTTCGTGGTGGTGCTCTCGGTACCGGTTACAACTACGACTGGGAGAACGACCGTCGTCCGGCTACGTTCCCAGACGAAAATATCACCGAAGATCAGATGTGGGACGCACTTGAATACTGGATCAAGGCGGTAACTCCGGTTGCCGAAGAGGTTGGTATGCGCTGCGGCATTCACCCTGAAGACCCGCCGGTCGATCAGCGTGGCGGCGTACCGGGGCTGTTCCGTTCGTTTGATGCTTTCAAGCGATTGATTGAAATTACCGATTCCGACTACAACGCAATCGAGTTCTGTCAGGGAACTTTCAGCGAAATGCCGGGCGAAGATATTTACGAAATGATCGATTACTTCGGAAGACGCAACAAAATCTTGTACGTCCACTTCCGTAACGTCAGCGGTCAGGCTCCGGCGTTCAACGAGGAATTTATCAACACCGGTTACGTAAATATGAAGAAGGCAATGCGTACTTATCGTGACGCTGGATTCACCGGTAATTTCATCGACGACCACTGTCCGTTGATGACCGACGATGAGGACTTTCCGGGCAATTTGGGTGGGTATCGTTCGCGTCTGTTCGCACAGGGTTACATATCTGGTGTGATCGAAGCGGTGCAGAAGGAAGTTGAATACGGCGGTCCGGTGGATATGAGCAAAGTTACGAAAGGAGCTAACTAATGAGGATCGGAATGGGACTCAATAGCTCCACAAATCGAGAAGCACTGCGCTTCATGGCTCAACTTGGTGTGCAGGACGTTGTGCTGAACACTCCACCAGTGCCAATTCGGAACGGTATTTGGGAATTACCAGATCTCGTTGGGCTGAAGAACGGCATCGACGAGTGGGGCCTGAAACTGACGGCAATAGAGAACACGCAGATCGACATGCGTCACCACATGATCGCTGGTGGTCCTCGGTTCGATGAGCAGCTTTCAAATATGCTCGAAACCATCAAGAACATCGGTAATGCCGGTATTCCGATGTACACCATGAGCTGGCGATACCCACGGTTCTACCGCACGGGTCACGTCGATATTGGTTGGGGCGCGCTGGGTACGGCTTACGACGCTGCTGAAGAAAACTGGCCGAGTGTTATCGATTGGGATCTTTCGTTAGATCGTGCTTGGGAATGTCTCGAAACTTGGGTGAAGGAAGCAACGCCTATTGCTGAAAAATACGGCGTGAAACTGGGTCTGCACCCGGTCGATCCGCCAATGCCCGAAGTTGGTGGTGTTCCTCAACTTTTGCATAATTTCGAGGGTTACAAACGGTTGATCGATATTGTCGATTCGCCTTACAACTCGATTTTGCTTTGTCAGGGATCGTTCTCGCAGATGGCAGGTGCCGATCAGGACAACGGCGAGAGCATCTACGACATGGTCGAGTATTTTGTGAAACGGGAACGGGTGCTTTATGTTCACTTCCGTAACGTTGAAGGCACGGTTCCGAAGTTCCACGAAACGTTCGTGAACAAGGGCTATGTAGATATGTACAAGGTGATGCGCATCTACGCCGAGAACGGTTTCAATGGCTTTTTCATGGACGATCACGTGCCAATGACGAAGGGCGATACCGCTTGGGGGCACCGTGCAAAGGCGTACGCAAACGGCTACATCCAGTCACTAATTGAGACGGTTACCGACACGTCGCTGTATGGGCTGCATAAGTAGGAATTCTCAGAGCCTTCTCCTTTTACGGAGAGGGTTTTTAGTGAGCCGCTGGAAGACAAAAGAATGAAAATTGAGAAGATTGAGACTTGGCTCGTAAGTAAGTGGCTCACCATTCGAGTTACCTGCGATGACGCTACGTATGGCGTTGGTGAGGGTAATTTCTGGAGCTATGCCGATGCGACCGAAGTGATTGCGCACCGGATTGAGGACGATATTCGTGGGCTCGACCCAAGGGATATCGACCGAATTTGGAACGTTGCCTATCGCAAATACTCGTTCCGAAGTCCGGCGATTACTGCTGTTCTCAGTGCTATTGATATGGCGCTTTGGGACATCAAAGGCAAGCGTTTTGGCGCACCGGTTTGGGATCTTCTCGGTGGCAAAGTTCGAGACAAGGTTCGAGCAATTCCGCTTCTTGGTGCGTACGGCTACTCGGGTCCGCTTTCGACACCAGAGAGTTTCGCCAAAGCCGCTCGGATGGTGAAGAATGATGGCTACACTGCTCTCAAAATGACGCCGTTCCCAGAGAACTGGGGAGAGCTTGCGCATGGCGAACTGATTCGGCAGAACACGGCAATAGTTGAGGTTGTTCGGGAAGAAGTTGGCTGGGATTTCGATATCGGAATCGAGATTCACAGGAACATGTTCCCCGGATCGTCAGTCGTATTCGCACAACAGATCGAGAAGTTCTTGCCGTATTTCTACGAAGATCCGATTGCGCCTGATTCGGTCGTTTCGATGGGTGGCGTTGGCGACAAGGTCAACATTCCGCTAGCTGTTGGCGAACGGAACAACACCCTTTGGGAGTTCCGGGAATATTGTCAGCAACCGGGTGTGAGCTTCCTAAAGCCGGATATCGGACTTGCGGGCGGATTTACGCACGTTAAGAAAATCGCTGCGGTTGCTGAAAGCTTCCATATCAAAATGGCTCCGCACCACTTTTTGGGTCCTATCGGTAACATGGCGAACACGCACATCGCAACGGCTACGCCGAACTGGGATGTGAACGAATTCTCCCCCGAAGTAGGCACATTCAAGGCAGAAATCGTTACGAACGTTTCCGAAGTGAAAGACGGTTACTTCATTCCTTCGGAAGCACCGGGCCTGGGAATCGATATCCTCGAAGAAAAAATGGCGAAGTACCCGTACGACGCCGGAAATGGCGAGTCGTCACGTAGACCCGACGGCGGATTGGTACTGGGATAGGGATTATGAGTTCATATGAACCAAAAGCACGCCTGAAAGGCAAAGTGTCGATCATCACCGGTGGTGGTGGGGGTATGGGAGGAGCTCAGGCTCGTCTTTTCGCTGCTGAAGGATCGGCGGTGTGTGTTGCTGATAATCGATTAGCGGCGGCTGAAGTGGTCGCTGAAGAAATTATCAAAGCGGGCGGCCGAGCAATCGCGGTTGAACTCGACGTGCGTGACTCAGGCGCTTGGCACGAGATTGTTGCACGAACCGAGTCTGAACTGGGGCCCGTGAATTTGCTATGCAACAACGCCGGTGCAAATTTTAGAGTCGGTTTCGAAGATCAGACTGACGAACAGTTCGAACTAATTATGGAAGTAGGGCTGAACGGGTCGTTTTATGGGATCAAAGCGGTTGTGCCTTCGATGCGAAAAGCAGGTTCGGGAGTGATCTTGAACATGGGCTCGTTGGCGTCGATTCGTCCCGGCGGGGGAAGTCCTGCTTACGCAGCTCAGAAAATGGCGATGGTGGGTCTGACTCGATCGGCGGCGCACTCGTTCGCAAAGGACAACATTCGCTGCGTGATTATCTCTCCGGGTCACGTCGATACTCCGTTCATACGGGGTAACAACGAGCACAGCCCGAATAGCTGGGAGACCAGCATCGATAACCCAGACAACTTTGAACGTCGGTTGAAGAACACTCCGCTGGGTCGATTGCAGCAGCCGGAGGACATCGCAAATGCGTTCATGTTTGCTGCGACCGATGATGCAGCAATGATTACAGGTTCGATGATCACAGTAGACGGCGGAGCCGCCCTCTAGCCGGCATTGCCGGGTTTTCTTGAGGACGTTTCGATTGTTCTAGCTAGAGGTTTTTTTCCTCGGGCTGGCGATATAGGTTTAGGAATCGATTTTATGAGTGCAGTTGAAGGCGATTACGGCGTAATAATAGAGCGAAATCTGGAAGTTCCGATGCGGGACGGAACGATACTTCGCGCCGACGTTTGGCGCCCCGACGCTGACGGAAAATTTCCGGTGTTGATCGAGCGGACGCCTTACGACAAAACCGGCTCGTCAGAATCGAATCTTGGAGCCGGTGAATATTATGCTTCTTACGGCTATGTAACTCTTATTCAAGACGTCCGTGGTCGCTTCGCATCGGACGGGGAATTTTATCCGTTCAGAGATGATGCTGATGGCGAGCATCAGGATGGGTACGACACGGTCGAATGGGCATCTGAACAGGTGTGGTCGAATGGCAAAATCGGAACCATAGGTGGGTCGTACTCTGGTGCCACCCAGTACCGAATGTTGTCGACTCAACCACCTCATTTAGAGGCACAATTTGTGCGGCAGTCGTCAGCTGATTACTACGATGAGTGGGTCTACAGAGGTGGCGCGTTCGAGCACGGGTTTAACACCATGTGGACGCTCAAGCACACATCTACTAACGCCCGGAAGTTAGCTCAGATCGGTGCCGAAGATGAAATCGCAAAACGAGTAGATCAGGCGTCAGACGATTATCAAGCGTGGCTCGAACATTCACCTGTTTCACCATTGCCTCCGGTTGCTGATCTGCACAGCTGGTTTAGCGATTGGATGAACCACCCAAACCACGATGCTTATTGGGAAGAATTTAGCAACGCTCGCTTCCACGACAAAACGAACGTTCCTGTGCATCATTTCGGCAGCTGGTTCGACTGCTTTTTGAATGGAACGATCAGGAACTACGAGGGCATGCGCTCGAAGTCGACTACGGCCGAAGTACGTACGAGTCAGCGGATGACGATTGGTCCGTGGGTGCATAATCCCGGACCCGCCGACTTACGAGAGGCTGGCGAGGTAGATTTTGGTGAGCAGGCAATATTGGGTTGGTTCGAAACTCGAAAACGCTGGTTCGACCATTGGCTGAAGAGTGCCGACAACGGAGTCGATTCCGACAAGCCAGTCAAGCTTTTCGCGATGGGCATCAACAAGTGGCGTGAATTCGATGAATGGCCACCCGCTGTCGCCAAGAACACCCCGTTCTATCTATCGGAGGGCAAATCAGTTTCGGCTACGTCGCTCAACGATGGTGTACTCAGCAAAAATAAACCTCGCTTGTTCGGAGAGGTGTTCGATGAATATGATTCTGATCCTGAAACCCCGATTAGGTCGTTTGGTGGTGGTCACCTTGGTGACAACAACGGCCCAAGAGATCAGCGTGGTTACGAGGACAACGTTCTTACCTACACAACCGAAGTTCTCGATGAACCGCTTGATGTAACCGGGCGTGTGAAGGCTGTATTGCATGCGTCGTCATCGGCGATCGACACCGATTGGGTCGTGAGAATCACCGATGTTCACCCTGATGGCACTTCTATGCTTGTGTGTGACGGAATCTTACGAGCGAGATTCAAAGACTCGTTCGAGAAGCCGATTGCTCTCGTACCACACCAACCGACCGAATTTGTTGTTGATTTATGGGCGACAAGTCACGTGTTTCAGAAGGGACACCGACTAAGAGTTGCAGTTGCAAGTAGCAGCTTTCCACGATGGGATATCAACTGGCAAACAGGCAAGAACAATGCGTTGGAATCGAGTGGAATTGTGGCTCACAATCGGATCTTCCGTGATGAAATTCGACCTTCTCAAGTAATTCTGCCGCTGCTGTAGTCGCCGTGGAGTCGAGTCAAATGAGGCTCGTTCGTGCACAAATCGAGTTTGGCCGTTTGGCAGCGTACGCCTCTAACGTATGTGCGTGTGCGCACACGGGCTCGGTGCGACGTTTACTCATGTGTGAAATGCCCTTCGTGACTAATCTCAATTGAAACACCGATTCCGACACCTACAGTAGTTATTCCTCCGGATCGTCGAAATTGCACCAACAGAAGTGCTGCCGGTTGCTGCCGCACCGGTCGATCCTGAAGCGGCACCAGCTTCTGACGATGCTGCTGCAGAAGACACGTATGCTGTAGTTTCCGAATAGGACATCGCCGCAACTGTATCCGCAATGCTGGCTGCTGATGAAGATCTAAACGGCGAAACTTCGGCTGAGGTCATACTGGCCCCTGAGCCTGCGCTGACGGTGTTCGGCTGCAATGTCCCAACCGGGCCCGAGGCGGCGGCTGGCGCGGTACTAGCTGGTGCTGATTACATCCTTATGTCTGCCGGGTTGTTCGGTCTTATCGTTGCTCGTGTTCGACCTAAACGTCGTAAAGACGAAGATTAGTTTGCACGACTAAATCTGACTTAAAGGTACGGCCCGCCAGGACCCCAGTCGTCGGCTCCTGTAAGTCGTTTTCGCAACGTACGCAATTGAAGCGGCATTTTAGCGTTCGATTCCCAAGTCTGGTCGATCCCCTCGGCTTGGGGTTGGCCTTTGACCATGATTTCGATCAGGACTGGTCCGGGACTTGAGAGAATTTCAGATAGCGACGAGTCGAGCGACTCAACATCGTCGAAGCGATAGACCGAGGCGTAACCACATGCTTCTGCGGCTTTGGCGTACTCAACACCGGGTGCTGGAACTGCTTGCCCGCCAGTGACCGAGTAAATGCCGTTGTTGAACACGAAGTGATAGAGATTTTCTGGCGCCATCCCTGCGATAGTCGCGAGCGATCCGAAATTCATCAGTAACGAGCCGTCGGCATCGAGGCAAATTACCGAGCGTTCGGGTTTGCCGAGGGCTACTCCGAGCGCGACTGATGAAGCTTTTGACATGGCGTTCGCAATCCCGATATCAAGGTCGGGATGTTTGGAAATCTGGTACCAGTATTTAGTCTGTGTCATGGTCGTGACTACAACGGACTCGTCGCGTGAGTCGTTGATAACTCGGCAGGCGTCGGTGTAAGTAATCATTGGGGACCGCCTTGTACCGCACCGGTTGCTTTGTCGGATTTGGCATATTCGGTGCCTATCGCTACTGCTACAGGCTGGTTCGTTTTTGCTGCCAATTCAAATGCAAGTGGTACTCGATCAAGATCTTCATCCGATTCAACGACGAAGTAATCGACGCGCCACATGTGGAGATACGGTTCCAAGAAGGTCGCTGCGGAATCAGGGGTGTCGCCTTTGCGATTGTGTCCTCGGTATCCGATGAACATAACGAGTGGTAGGCCAATTCCAAGTGCGAGACCTCTTAAAGCGTCGCCAGCTTCGTACAGCCCGGCGTTCTGAATTGAGATGACAGGATTTTGACCCGCCACGAATAACCCTGCCGCAACAGGTATCGCCTCACCTTCGCGAGCTACAGGTACTAGGGTTATCGATGGTTCGTCCATCAGAGCTTGGTACATGTGTGCCGTCTCTGAATCAGGAAGCGTTACGTAGTGTGAAATACCGTGTTGCACGAGCTGGGCTATTACGTTTTTTGGGTGCAGGACGCCGTTAATCAAGCAGGATACCGTTTTCTTGGTTCGAAGGGATGATCGGAATGCAGGGCGAGATTAGCTGTCGATAGCCTTCAGCGCAATATGTTGACCGGTGCGAACTACTCGACGACTGGCTTTGTTGGCCGCCTAGTGGCGATCAATAGCAGAATAGCGAGAATCGCTGCCACGGTGAACGTAGGAAACGTTCTTTCGTACGATCCGGTGTAGTCGAAGATAAGTCCGGCGCCGATGGCACCAATCGCTTGTCCTCCGCTTACGAACGGTTCGGTGGCGCCCCGAATTGCTCCGAGCGAACTGCGCCCGAAGTAGTGCGCAATGGCTACAGGTGGAACGACCAATAACCCTCCAAGACCAATTCCAAATAAGGCGGCGGCGGTGAACGCCATCGCTGGTGAATCGACCAACAGGAACAGTAGTGACATTCCGCCGAGCCACGCAGCTGTCATCGAGTAAACGATCTTTACTGGCAATCGATCAAGCAGATTGCCCCACAGAATGCTGCCGATTGCGGTTCCGCCTGCCATTACGGTTAGGGCTGAAGCGGCTATCGACGGACTAATGCCGTGGTCGCGCAAGAAAGCTGCCTGATGAATATTCACACCGGTGTGAATGAAAAATACGAGTCCGCCGACTAACGCGAGAGTCCACATTGCCGGAGTGCGCATAGCCTCTTTGAGAGTCCATTGTTCTTCTTGATCCGCAGCCGTTTTTGTTTGAGTCGTCCCGGTTGTATCGATCGTCGCCGTGTCGCCGTCGGGTGTCAGTCCAACGTCTTCAGGCTTGTTTACGAAGACCAATAAAGTTAACGGCAGGGCGATTACCCAAACGGAAATGCCCATCCAGAACCACGCCATTCGCCAGTCGCCCTCATTGGCGTTCATGAACAGCTGTGCGAATAGTGGAAAGAGCCCCATACCTAGAGAGTGCGACACACCGAGCATCGACGATGAACGTCCACGCATACGAACAAACCACTGCGCCACGGCCGTTGAAGCTCCGATTTGGAGAGGAGCTTGGAACATTAGACGACCTACGCCGAACAGCAGGTAAAAGCTAATCGGACTGGTGGTCCACCGGAGCGAGAGAATTACGGCGCCCAAAATAAAGACCGATGAAGCCATCAGTGCGCGAGCACCGTAACGCTGAAGAATCCAACCGGCAAGAGGGGATACGAACATTGACACCACGCCAGCAGCAGCGGCTGCACCTACGATCAGAGTTCGACTCCAGCCGAGATCTTCGCTCATTGGGAACACGAACACGGCGATAGTCAATGTTGCGGCGGCGTTGCGAACAAACATCGTTGATCCGGCTGCTAGTACCACCAGCCATCCGTAGAAAAATGGAGTGCGTTGGGCAATAGCAGTGCGTGGATCGGTCGATGTAATTGGCGTTGGATTCATATTCAGAAGAGCTAGGCGGGTGTAGTTATTTACGCAAAGCAGGATGCTAGCAGCGGTAACTCGGTGAATGTTCCTCAGAAATAGCTAGTACCGCTGGTAAAGTGGTTACTCGAAGTAATGAGTCAGACGTTTTCACCGCGTAGTTGGTGGTAAATTCTGATCTGCGAATTTGATCTTTTGTAATCACACGGTAAAAGCAGCAAGCGAAATATGTCACCTGAATCCACTTCATTCGACGCCAAACGATCGTTCGAGACGACGACTGGGACAGTCAACTACTACTCTCTTTCGGCTCTCGAGGATGCCGGACTACTCGATGTTTCTAAGACGCCATACTCGATCAGAGTGCTTCTTGAGAATGCATTACGCAAAGCGGATGATGGACCTGCCAACGACGATCATGTGAAATTAGTCGCCTCGTGGAGACCCAATGCAAAGCCCGCCAGCGAGTTTCCGTACATGCCGGGTCGAGTTGTGCTTCAGGACTTCACGGGAGTGCCGGTAGTCGTCGATATCGCTGCAATGCGTGACGCTGTTTCGAATGCTGGTGGCGATTCATCGATCATCAACCCGATCGTTCGTTCCGACATGGTCATCGACCATTCGGTGCAGGTCGACTATTTCTCAAATGCCGGCGCGCTTGCGATGAACATCGAGCGTGAGTTCGAACGAAACACCGAACGGTACCAGCTGCTCAAATGGGCGCAGGGTGCTTTCAATAATCTGAAAATCATTCCGCCGGGAGCAGGAATTGTTCACCAAGTGAACCTCGAATTCCTAGCTGAAGCTGTGCTTTCTGAAGAAAATTCCACTGGCGAACGGGTCGCATTCCCTGACACATGTGTCGGCACCGATTCGCACACGACGATGGTTAACGGGCTTGGTGTGCTTGGTTGGGGTGTGGGCGGAATCGAAGCCGAGGCAGTGATGCTCGGTCAGCCGTACTACATGGTTGTTCCAGAAGTAGTCGGTGTTCGACTTACCGGGTCTCTGCCAGAAGGCGCCACCGCAACTGATCTTGTTTTGGGCATTGTTCAGATGCTTAGAGAAGAGGGTGTTGTCGAGAAATTTGTTGAGTTCTACGGACCTGGTCTCGACACTCTGCCGCTGGCAGATCGAGCAACTATTGCGAACATGGCGCCTGAATATGGCGCAACTTGTGGCTTCTTCCCTATCGACGATCAGACGCTGAAGTACATGCGTGACACGGGTCGGGATGACGCTACGGTTGAACTTACTGAGAAGTACGCAAAGGCGAATTCGTTCTTCTACGACCCTTCTAGCGAACCTGAATATTCAGTCGAGCTGAGCTTTGATCTCGATAGCACCGTTCCCGCGATGGCAGGTCCGAAGCGACCACAGGATCGCCTAACTCTTTCGGAGGTCGGTGCGAATTTCAATTCTTCATTTGCTGATGCTTCGACCGATAAGCACGATGTTGAAGTCGATGGCTCCAAGGGCGCAGTTGGTGATGGCTCGGTTGTGATTGCTGCGATTACTAGCTGTACCAACACGTCGAACCCTTCAGTGATGGTTGGTGCTGGTCTGTTGGCTCGAAACGCTCGTAAGCGTGGACTAAATCGGCAGCCTTGGGTGAAGACGAGTCTTGCACCCGGGTCGACCGTTGTTACTCGCTATCTTGAAGCAGCGGGTTTGAACGAAGATCTCGATGCACTCGGTTTTAACACCGTGGGCTACGGCTGTACGACGTGTATCGGTAATTCGGGTCCGCTTCCACAGGAAGTATCTGACGCTGTGAACGATCACGAGCTTACGGCTGCCGCTGTTGTTAGCGGAAACCGAAACTTTGAAGGCCGTGTTCACCCGCAGGTGAAGGCGAACTATTTGGCGTCGCCTGTTTTGGTTGTTGCGTACTCACTTGTGGGTAAAGTCGATACTGATTTGATTCGTGAACCTCTGGGTCAGGACGAGCAAGGCGTTGACGTTTTCTTGAAGGACATTTGGCCTTCGCAGCAGGATATTGCTGACACGATCGCCGATTCGCTTACTGCCGACATGTTCAAAGAACAGTACGGAACGGTGTTTGCTGGTTCGCCAGAATGGCAGGATCTTCCGGCGCCGACTGGTATGAACTTCGATTGGGATCGTGAATCGACTTACATTCAGGAACCACCATATTTCGAAGATTTTGGTGATGAGCCAACTGTTCGACCTGAAGTTATGGGGGCGCGTGTATTGGTTGGATTTGGTGATTCGGTTACGACTGATCACATCTCACCAGCCGGTGCTATTCCGCCGAGCGCGCCTGGTGGTCAGTTCCTAGTCGGTAACGACGTGCCACGTCGCGAGTTCAACTCGTACGGATCACGTCGAGGAAATCACGATGTGATGGTTCGAGGTACTTTCGGAAACATTCGACTGCGCAACAAGCTGACACCTGACATGGAGGGTGACTGGACTGTTCACTTGCCAGACGGCGAGCAGATGCGCATCTTCGAGGCTTCTGAGAAGTATCTCGAAGAAGGCACTCCGTTGATTGTATTGGCGGGTAAGGAATACGGAACCGGTAGCTCGCGTGACTGGGCTGCTAAGGGCCCGATGTTGCTGGGTGTTCGAGTCGTTATCGCTGAGAGCCTTGAGCGCATCCACCGATCTAACCTGATCGGGATGGGTGTGCTACCACTCGTTTACACAAATGGTGATACTGCTGAGTCGCTGGGTCTCGACGGCAAGGAATCATACGACGTTCCGGGTATTGGCAATTCGGTTGAGCCTGGCTCTACTGTGACTGTCACGGCGACGTCTGACGATGGCAAGGTGACTAAGTTCGAGGCGCTCATTCGAATCGATACCGATATCGAGAACGAGTACTACCGCAACGGTGGATTGCTGCCTTACGTTCTTAGACAGATGATGGCAGAAGCCTAGAACTGGCCGATATTTTGTTAGTAAACAACAAAAAAACCGGGAAGCGATCGTGCTTCCCTGTTTTGTTTTAAGTCTGGATCGCTTTAGATTGTAGTGCTCGTTAGCCCCGTTGATTGTCGCCCCAGTGATCGACGCGGGAAGCGACTAATTCTTCATGTAAAACGTCTTCAAGTGATTCGAATGTCCATTCGAATCCCGCAGCACGTAATTTTTCGGGATAAGCCCGCTGACTCGATAGCATCGTTTCTTCTCCCATTTCACCAAAAAATAACCGAATAATGGCTGAAGGAATATGAAACCACGCCGGTCGAGAAAGAGTTTTCGACATTAGTTTCGTGAACTCTTCGTTACGAGCTGGAGTTGGAGCCGTGAAGTTCACTGGACCTGAAATTTGTTCGTTTCCAATTAGATAAGAAAGACCGTTGACGACGTCGGGTAATGAAATCCACGGCCACCACTGACGACCGTTGCCGAGCTTGCCGCCAAGTGCAGTTTGGAACGGCATCCGAACCCTCGCTAAGAGACCACCTTGTCGAGACATTATTAGTCCGAATCGGGCATGTACAACTCGAATTCCGGCTTCGCGTGCGATGTCCGCTGCTGCTTCCCATCGAACGGCGGTATCAGAAAGAAACCCTTCGCCGGGGGACGAATCTTCGGTGAGTGGTTCTTCCCCGCGATCTCCATAAAACCCGACTGCGGAAGCGACGATAAGTACCTTGGGGGGCGATTGGAGGCCAGCTAGTGCCTGCGAAAGAAGGCGAGTAGATCGAACCCGGCTTTCACGGATGAGTAGCTTTCGTTCGGCGTTCCAGCGTGCACCGGCTATGGACACTCCGCCAAGGTGAATTGCGGCGTCGATGTTGCCGAGCAGTCTCGAATCAAAAGCACCGTGTTCTGGGTCCCATCTGAATTCAAGAACTTTTGCATCAGGATTTGCAGTTCGTCTAACCAACTGGACTATCTGATGCCCGTCGTAGGCGAGTGCGGTGATAAGCGCACTTCCAACCATTCCAGAGCTACCCGACACGAGGATTCTCATTCGGTTTCCAGTTTCATTTTCAACTTGATCATTGCGAACGTTGATGTTGTCATTCTAGAGCATTCGCGATGTTCCGAGGTAATCACAACGGTTGGGTTGAATTGAACAATTCCTAAACCAAGTTGTTGCTTACCGTGGGAGAGGTGATCTGTGTTGCGCCGTGAATTGTGAGACCGTCGCCAACTATTTACGAACATATTGCGCATATGTATACGAGAAAACTGCAACTATCTGTTCTCACATTCCCTAACGAGGTTCGCGGCTAACCACGATTCGCCAATGGCTACCAACCGGCAGAGTTGTATGTGTAAATCGAATCTTTGGAGGGGAAATGTCAAAGGTCCTTCGATTCCCAAATAGCGGGCAAGGTAACGGCAAGCGACGTGTTGTACGTCGTGTGATTAGACGCACTCCGGCAGCGAGAACACTCGCTCCAAGAGTACGTCAGGCTCCGGCACGTGTGCTTAAGCAACCGATCGCTCGTCGAGTCGCCGAACGTACCGGATTAGAAGTTCCGGGCAAGATTTCGGTGTATGCCGGTTTCGAGTTCAATCACGAACTGCATCAGTGCCTAGACCCTATGGACAGCGTAATGATCGCTGGCACGGTTGAGAACACGCAGTCGATGGTCGCAATGACAGCAATGTCGAAAGCCGATCTGGCGATTATCGAGCTCGATTTCGATGGCGAACTTCAGGGTCTAAACGTTGCCAGAGCGATAGCAGTGAACTCTCCTGCCACGGGAATCATGATTTACACACCATCGCTAAATCCTCGTGCTTTCAAGGCACTGTGGGTCTATGGATCAGAGAAGTGGTCGATCATACTCGTGCTTCATTAGCTAATCCCAGCCACGTGCGAGCGACTGTGAAATCGGCTGTTCGCGGTCTGACCTGGACCGAACCGGGCGTACAGCGTGAATGGTCAGAACTCGGAGATCGCCCGCGGAGCGTCGAGGATCGTCGATCGTTGATGAGAAGCGCCGCTTAGATCAGTTCACTATCTTTTAGTCTGACGAAAATTTGAAACTAAAAATCCCTCGGAAACGAATTCGTTTCTGAGGGATTTTTGAATTTTGCAAGCAAGGCGAACATGTCGCCTAGAAGCTAGCTTCGATCTGCAGAGATTTTTTCGAGCATCTTTGGCGGGAGAGGGAAGATCCAACCCCGATTCTGGATGATTGCCTTAGAGAGCTCGGGCGGAATTGCAACGATAATTTCTGGTTCGATCGAGAATCGACCCGTGAATCCACCGATTGCACTACGAGCGTGAACACCGCCGTAGTTTTGATCTTCGCCGTCTTCAGCGAATTCACCCTTGCCACCGCCGAATACTGACTGCCAGCGTTCGGAGAAGCCGTTCATAACTGCTGGGCCACCGTTGAATGCAACGTCGGTTGAAACGACCATGCCCAATGCTTTCACAGTGTAGATTACGTCGTTCAAGTCGCCGCCTTCACCACCGCAAGTCAAACCCCAGTGGAGGCGCTTGATCATCGAGCTGGCGATCCACTGTGCTGCGTCCTGACCCTCTTTGATTCGGTCTGGGTCGTCGTACATCTGGCCGGGGCCATATCCGTGACCTGAGAGATAGACAAGACCTGACTCGTGGAAAACGATTCCACTGATTCCCGCGCCTTTGAGGCTTTTTACATCGGTTTCGAACGACCCCATATCCATTTTGAGTTCATTGATTCGATCGTAAACATCGAAGTCACGTCTCAGATGGTCAGGGACTATGGAGTTGTCGTAGAACGTTCCCATGCATGTTTCCTTTTTTGTTTCGCCACTGTGTGGTCGAATCAGTTTGTCGTTATTGGTTGAATAAAGAGGTCAAGTATCTAACGGCCGCCGGTAGAGCATCTTTCGAGAGAACATCGCCGCGCGGCTCATAGACGATCGATATCGGACCATCGAACTGTGCATTTTTCAAGATGCGAACTATACGTGGGTAATCGAGCCATTGCTCGTCACCAGCGGATGCAAAATAGAACTTTGTCCGTACCATATCGGCTCTCGGCGCACACATCTCGATGGATTCGTATAGCTGCTCGTCAGCTAGGTTAGTTGGACTACCGGTACCCGACGAACCGGGTGAACCCGGAAATTGCCCAGTATCGAGAACGTATGAAAGTGCCGGGCTATCGACCTCATCAAGCATTTTGAGCACCAGAGCACCGGTCGCTGGCGTTGAACCGTGATTATGGTTGTGCAGAAATACTTTGACGCCTGCGTTCGCAGCGTAGTCGCAGATAGTCTGGAACTTCTTGCGAACTTCCCCGAACGTGAATTCGAGCGTTTGACCGTTCACCACGCCGTTTCCGGGAAGTCGAACAGCGTTTATACCCAGATGCGGTACTGCATCGATCAGCGCTCTCGCTCGGTCGAGTTCATCCGGAATCGACGAGACAGGTTCTTGGAACAGGACTATCACACCGGCGTAGCCGAACTCCACACCACGACTTTCGACTGAATGCGCTAGTTCTTGAAGGTACTCTGGCTCGTACGAGGCCAAGAGTCGATCTTCAATATCGACTCCCGCTATACCGAGCTCAGCAGCCATATCGGCTGCCGCGTGAATGCAGTCGTCGCCGTTTCCGTATGTGTCGTGAAATGAGAGGGCCTGGAGGTAGATGGGGTTCATGAGTGCTCTTGTTTGGCGACTCGCCTACATCTCGTGCTTTGCGAGCATTGATCGTAGGTAGGTGTTTGCCAGAGGGACTGCTGCTGGTTCGTCTAGCTCGTCCTGACCTTCGAACACGATGGACATCCAGCCGTTGTAGCCGACGTTCTTGATGATTGGCATGATGCGTTCATAGTCGAGCCACGCCTCTGTGCCGCTGGCGATTCGGTAGATTTTCGCTCGAACGTGGACAGCGCGTGGTGCCGATGTTTCGATAGAGCCGTAGAAGTTCCACTGTGGGTCTTCTTGTCCGCGCTCGCCGAAAGAAGCACCGGGTGATCCGCGGTACTGGCCTGTGTCGAGTATGTGCGAGTAGTAAGGATTGTCGACATCGTCGAGAAGTCGAATCACCTGATCTCCGGTAGCGGGGATACAGCCGTGGTTGTGGTTGTGCAGACCGACGACAACACCTTTTGATTGGCCGTACTCGGCTACCTCTTTGGTCGAGGCTACGAGGCGAGGCCATGCTTGTTCTTCAGTTTCGCCTTCAGGGAGCCATGAACCGAATGCTCGAATCATTGGAATGCCCATTTTTGCGGCAACATCGATCCACTTTTTCATTAGATCGATCTGTTCACGAAGCTCTTCACCCGTCTTACCGAAGTTGTTCGAAACTCCGATGTAGCACATGTGGAGCCCACGTTTGAGACACGCCTGCTTTACTTCTTCGAGGTAGTCGTCATCGGTCGAAGCGAAATGTGTGAAGTGCAGATCGACGCCGTCCATTTGGTACTCGGCCGCTTTGTCGATGATCCCAAGCAGATCGATATTTCCCGCATTGAACGTGTCGCGGTAGGAGAGTGATTGCAGGCTTAGTTTGATCATAGTGACTCGTTTCTATGCTGGTCGACGGACTGGATCCAAAACTGAAAAACCAACGATGACGACGAGCTTGTATGTCGGGATGGCAGCGAATGTACCACCGCGGAGCGTCGAATCAAGGGGGTGCGAGAGTGTTTCTTGAAGCGATAGTGGTTTTGTAACAAGCTTCTATCTGTGTTGATGGGGATCACGTAAGCTTCGCCAATCTGTGAGAGGGTTGGCGTTAATGGCGTGGACTAACTCTGTGACAATGACACTCGAGAAGACGTTATGAAGAAAATCGATTCACATCTGCATGTTTGGGCGCACGATCCTGACACCTACCCGTACAGGGCTGGCCAAGAGCCGCCGACGGCACGTGGTGATGCCGAGTTTTTACTCGATTTGATGGATCAGGCAGACGTGGCTGGATCGCTTATCGTGCAGCCGATTGTTCACGGTTTCGACCATTCGTACGTTGATGACACCTTGGATCAGTGGCCTGATCGATTCGTTGGTATGTGCCTTGTTGATCCACAGTCTGCGGATCCGGTAGCTATGCTCGAAGACCTCGTTGGTCGAGGATATCGAGGGGTACGGTTCAACCCTGCGATGTGGCGCGAGGGTGAGTTGATGAACGGTGATGTTGGCAGGGCGCTGTACAAGCGCGCTGGCGAATTAGGGATTCCAGTGGGTTTCCTTGTGAGTCCGAATAACTACCATGAGATCGAGACGCTTGCGTCGGTGTACCCGGATACTGAGGCGATTGTCGACCACTTTGGGCACTGCGTTCCGTCGACTGACGGAACGGAAGTTCCAGAGTTCGAGCAATTGCTCGCTATGAGCCGCTATCCACAGATCAACGTGAAGCTTTCTGAGTTTCCACGTGCTTCAAATCAAGAATTTCCCTATGTGGATATGTTCGGGTGGGTCCACAGGCTGATCGAGGCATACTCGGCTGATCGACTCATGTGGGGTACTGACTTCCCGTTCATCGTGGAGCAGACGGGCTACTCCAAAGGTTGGGAGATTGCTGACAAGATTGAACCTGCGATGGGGCCAGGGCTTGGCGATAAGATTCTGGGTGGAACCTGTGAACGGTTGTTCGGCACTTGGGGTGACTAGGCGCTAGCTAAGTTCGTTGTGAGTCGACAATTTTCAGGTGCTGATGCTTCGTGGATTCTCCCCATGATGCCGAACGCTGGCTTATAGTTGGGCATTCGCCCGATTACATCTCAAAAGGAACCTCGATGACATCGTCGCCAATCCCATCCTCAGCTCCTGACCGAGTAAAACGAATGACTGCCGCAGCGAACGATTTTTTGAACTCGCTTGATGATTCACAGCGAGCGACGGCATCATTTAGTTTCGCTGGCGATGAGCGATACAAGTGGGCTTACACACCGATCGAACGTGAGGGGCTTAGTCTTCGTGAAATGAATGATGCTCAGCGTAAGGCTGCGTTTACGATGATGGAGACCGGCTACAGCGCACGTGGGGCGGCGACTGCTCATAGAATCATCGAACTCGAGACCATCTTGGGCGAGTGGGAAAAGATCAGCGAAAATATTTCTCAGTGGGAGCGAAATACCGACCGATACTGGTTTAGTGTTTTCGGTACCCCGGGAACTATCGACAAAGCTTGGGGTTTCCGTGTTGGTGGTCACCACATTGGTCTTACTGCGAACATCGTGAATGGCGAACATGTTTCGATTTTGCCGCTGTTTTTCGGTGCGAACCCGGCCGTAATTCGACATGGTGACCGCAAAGGCGAACGAACGCTTGTCGAGGAGCAGGATTGGGCCCGAGCGCTGCTAACGTCGATGGATGGAGAGCAGGTGAAACTGGCAGTTGTTGACGAGATTGCCCCTGCCGATATTTTGACTACGAATGTTCGTTCAGCAGATCCCAACATCGCACCTAGGGGCATTGGATTCAGTTTGCTCGGTGATCAGCAGCGTGATCAACTTGTGGCGCTTGTAAGGCACTATGTGACGCGAGCCTCGGACGATCTTGCTTCGAACTATTGGCGCGAGATTGAATCGGCCGGATTCTATGATGTGACGTTCGCTTGGGCAGGACCTGCTGAGGTTGGAGCGCCGCACTATTACGCAATTAGGCATCCACGATTCCTGATCGAATACGACAACACGCAGAACGAGGCGAATCACATTCACTCGGTGCTGCGTGACTACGCCCACGACTTTGGTGAAGATCTTTTGGCTTCTCACTACAGGGCATCGCACTAGTCGTTCGATTTACGGCTAGAACTTTAAAGCAAGGTAACCATGGTTAATCCATCAACTCATCTGGAAAACGACGAATTTGGCTACTCGTGCTACACGATCGTCATTCCTGCTCCTCCCGAACTCACTGAACTACTTCTTGAGATTGAGCGGGCAGCGGGACAGAAACGGGCCAAGATACCGGCCCATGTCACTGTAAAGGGCACGCTTTATGGGATTGCTAGCCTCGACGGAATGATCGAGACGATTCGCGAAATTGCAGGTCGCCACGAACCGTTTGAACTCGGAACGGCTGGTATGAAGGTCTGGGATTCTAGCGATAGTTTGATTTTAGGATTTGACGTTAATCCTGAGATTCAGGCGCTTCATGACGAGTTGGTTGCCACTATTTCACCGCTCGGAAAACCTGCGTACAAAGACGACCCGTACGGTGTTCACATGAGCATCGTTAACGAGGCGGGTGAGCAGGGTGTGGAGGTTGCGATGAAGATGCTTAAAGACGTTGACTTCGGCGATTCGCTTAGCGTGTCGACTATCGATCTAATGGGGCGTGATGGCGTTGCATGGGGCGGCGTTTGGAAGCGATTGGAGCGGTTTGAATTGAATGTGATTAGCCAGTCATCCGATTAGCTGCAGCGGAGCGCTGCCTGAAGAGCACCGGCATTCGACTTCATGATTTCGAGATAGTCGATGCCGTTCGATGCCTGTTCCGAGGTTCTGACTTCAAGTGGATGAAGAGTGAGAAGTTTCGCACCGGTTTCGGCTGCGACGGTTTCCGCTAGCCGATCGCTTACGTTCGGTTCTTGCATGATGTGCGATATGCCTAGCTCGTTCATTTTTCCGATTACGCCTGCGATCTGCGCTGGTCCAGATTCGAACTCAGGAGATAATCCCGCGAGTCCGATTTGGCTGAAGCCATAGCGTTCAGCCATGTGCCCGAACGCTAGATGAGAGACGACCACGCTATCGAGTTCACAGCGTGCGATTTGCTTGCCGATTAGATCGTCCAGTGCCTGAAGTTCAACATCGAGTCCATCGGCATTTCGCGTGTAAATCTGTGCGCCTTCGGGGTCGACTTCGATGAATGCGGACAGTATTCGGTCGGCTTGTTCTTGTGCCTCTAGAGGATTGAGCCAAACGTGCGCATCGAATGTCGAATGGTCTTCTGCATGTCCACCGTGATTTTCACCAGCCAATTCGAGATTAATCGTCTGAACTGTGACAGTCGGCGAATTGTCGCCGTCAGCACTTGCAGCAGAAGCAGCAGCGCTTAATGCCCAAGACTCAAATGCAGGGTGATTGTAGATAAATAGATCAGAGTTTGAGATAGCTCGGATATCTGATGGTGCAGGCTCGAAATCGTGCGCCTCCACTCCCGGCTTAGCCAGTTGATTTATGGTTATTCGATCTCCGCCAATTTTCTCCGATAAAAAGGTCAGAGGGTAAGTAGTCGTTATTACGGTGACCTCGCCGTCTGCAGGCGGTTCGAGATCGCCAGCACAGGCTGCAACGACAACGGAAATTGCCACGATCAGGATCATCAATAGTGCGTTGCGAGGAATAATCATTTGAGACCTAGTATCAATTATAAATATATGAAAAAGAGACGCTTGAGTTGGTACAAGTAATCATAGTAGGCAAAATATGATACTAGGTATCATAAATGAGTGAATTTAATGTTTGCTCGATCTACGAAAACCTCATCAGGCGGGGCTAGCTTGGTTCGACGATTTTCCAGCGAGGAACGGTGCCGCCCTCGGCACCGCGAGTTGACTTGTACAGGACTCGGTCGCCAGCACTAGAAGTTTCCGGGGCTTGTTCGACTGTCTCGCCGCCTGACCAGTGCCCCCACGCCGCACCGCAATTGGTGCAGTTGTCGGATTCGTACACGCAGCCAGTTGTGTGGCAATTAGCGCAGAACGTAGTCAGCCCAGAATCGATGGCTGTTTGGTTCGGGGCGGTGTCGGCTCCGCAAGCAGGACAGTTCGGTGCTGACGACGGTAGGAATCGTGGTGTCATCACCTTGGCGCAAACTTTACATGTGAATGTGGGACGGGCTTCGGAAGTCATTCTTACTCGTGGTTTGATTCGGTTTGTTTGGTTCTGATGAGGTGAGCTGAATTATATCTAGCGTCTACGTGCTTAGGATTCCGGTGATTTCACCATCGTCCGAGAGATCAATATCCCACGCATTCGGCTTTGATGGAAGACCCGGAAGAGTGATGATATCGCCAGCAAGCGTAACTATTTGTCGTGCACCGGCAAGAATACGCAATTCCCTGATAGGAAGTGTGTGTCCGCTTGGCGCACCTTTCAATTTGGGATCGGCCGAGATAGAAAGGTGGGTTTTGGCAATGCAGACCGGAAAGTTCCAGCCGTTCGCTGCGAATCGACGTGCGGTGGTCTTGGTCATCGGTCCCCACTTCACGTCGCCAGCAAGATAGAGCGATTTTGCCATGTTTTCGACTTTGTCGAAGTAGTCGTCATCGTCTTCATATAGAAGCTTGACGTCGGAGGGCTGGTTCGCAGCTTTTACAACAGCGTGTGCCAAATCGATCATCCCATCTCCGCCCTCGGCGAACCCCTTTGCTTCTTCGACTCCAATAACTCCTGCAGCCATCGCAACTTCTTTGACTACAGCGATTTCTTCAGGAGTGTCAGTAGGGAAGCGGTTGATGGCGACCACGGCTGGAAGACCGTATAGACCAACAATACGCAATGCATTTTTTAGATTTTCGCCACCGCGACGTACTGCTTCTGGATTGGCACCAGCCATATCTTTTATTGCCACACCGCCGTGCCATTTGAGCCCGCGAATTGTAGCGACCACGACTGCTGCCGAGGGCTTGGGACCGCCCTGGCGAACTTTGATATCCATGAATTTTTCAAAACCGAGATCGGCACCGAATCCAGCTTCTGTTACGACGTACTCTCCGCAGTTGATCGCAAGCTTGTCAGCGATGATCGATGAGCAACCGTGGGCTATATTGCCGAACGGACCCATATGAACGATAGTTGGTTGACCTTCCGCGGTTTGTGCAAGGTTGGGCTTGATGGCGTCGCGAAGAAGCGCCATGATCGAGCCGATTCCTTTGATTTCACGAGCAGTGACAGGAGTTGTGCCGTCTTTTTTCCAACCAACTACGATGTCGCCAATTCGCTCTCGAAGATCTTCGTAAGAGTTTGTGAGAGCACAGATCGCCATGATTTCAGATGCAGCATTGATGTCGAACCCTGCTTCACGAACCGGACCGTTAAGTTTGCCACCCGCACCGGTCACGATTGTGCGAAGTGCACGGTCTTCGGTGTCGGTCACTCGTCGCCAAGTGATTCCAGTTGCGTCGAAATCGTCGATAGCGTTTCGGTAGACAGCGTTGTCGACCATGGCGGCCAGTAAGTTGTGTGCTGACTCGATGGCATGGAAGTCGCCTGTGAAATGAAGATTAATGTCGACTGCTGGCTGAACGGTCGATTTACCTCCACCAGTGCCGCCACCTTTATGACCGAAAACAGGACCGAGTGCGGGCTGCCTGATGGTCAGAATTGGTTTCTTACCGATCTTGGCTAAACCTTGGGTGAGTCCTACTGCAGTGGTCGACTTTCCTTCACCTGCCGGGGTCGGAGTGATCGCCGTTACCACGATCAACTTTCCCTTTTCAGCAGAGTCAGGGAAGGCATCGAGCGGAATTTTGGCTTTGTCCTGACCGTAGGGTTCTAGAACAGAAGAATCGAGGCCCATGTCGGCCGCGAGGTCAGCAATTGATCGCATAAGGGAATCTTTGGGAATTCTGAATCGGGAGGGTGGGCGTGCTCGCCAGCCCGGCGAGTTCTAATTTACTCAAACCAGCTAATTCTACGTGCAGAACCCACTTTTGGCTTACTTCGTTGGTAGTGGCCAATCGGGAGCACTGTTGCTGAGCAGCCATTTGGCACGGGGTGCGCCGGTGACAAACATTACTACGGCGATGATTGCAATGAGAATGGCGCCAATATAGGTCCACGCGAGCAGTGCTGAGGCGATTGCGGCTAGCAAGACTTCGATTGCGAAGCGGATTCTGCCGGGTACGGCAACTACAACATGTAGTTTATCGCCTGTTGTCGAAAATACTCCGGGCAGCGCTACTAGGATCGCTAGGGCAGGAATAGTTGCGAGCCAGCTGCCTGTCAGATCGGCAGCGGCCCAGGAGCCGACGATCCATGCGGACTAGCTCGATGGCAAACCTCGAAGCTCCGGAAAATACCGTATCCAGAGGCTTGTCGAACTTTTTAGACGATTCGTTGTTGCGCATGCTGCAAAAAATATCAGGAACAAGGTACTGCGTTCAAGTTGGTGTTCTGGGCTAGGCGGGCTGGATCAAATGGATTTGAACTTGCGACCAATCGTTAGGAACACGAATCCGATCGAGCCGAGAACAGAAACTATGTCCCAGTGGATAATTCTCCCGATGGCAAGATTGGCAATGACAGCAATGGTAAGCACCACCACGACAGCGATTGCCGAGAATGCCAGTGCTCCAAGCCATGTACGGTCTACGACTGCCGAGTTCAGTTTGTTCGTGTCGTTTTTACTTTGGTCTGCCAGTGTATTGCTTCGTAGCTTCGAGGGTGTGCGCGCTAGGCGTTCCGCCGATTGGGCAGGTTCGCTATGAAAGGCAAATCGTAGGTGCCGCCGAAGTAGCGGAGAGACGGCTCGCGGTATCCCCAAAGCGCCATGAATTATTTGATGCCGATAGTTCATAGGACGATCCGAGCTTAATTGTCGCTAGTCGGGGCGGTTACTTGGGCGTAGCTGGCTTCGTCGCAAGCAGAATCGTGGCCGCCGCAATGATGCAGAATCCGGCAAGGGTGAAAAGCGATGAATCATAGGATCCCGTGTTGTCGTAAACCCTGCCGACAATTACCGGAGTTGCCATCATGCCCATTGCCATTGGGAAGGCTGACATGCCCAAGATCACCCCGAAGTGCTTGCGCCCGAAATAGTCGCCTCGCATGGCGTGAAGCATTGGCGTTCGACCGCCAAATCCTATCCCCCAAACGACTGCGAACACTAAGGCCCCTATGTACCCGACAGCCAAAGCGAGTACCACCATTGACACTCCCTGAAGGAGTATGAGAATTGGAACGATTGTGCGCTTGCTTATCCTATCTCCTAAGAAACCACCCATCATTTGAAATGCGAACGAAGATATCGCCATGATTGGAATGATTGTTGCAGCGCTTGAATCGGACAGATTTACTCCGCCCGGGTCGGTTAGCTGGAAGAATATGTGAGCTGATACTGCCCCGACAGAGAGGTTTGTGAGAGTGTGGGTGATAGATATCGACCAGAACGCCCGTGTTCTTAGTGCCTGTTTCGCGGTGAAGTCGTGCTGGAACTTCGGTGTTGAATCCTTATCATCAGGATTCGAAACCTGTTTCATCAAGTCACTGTATTCAGGGGCACGCTTGCCAGCTATGTACGCAAGCGGAGGACCAACAGCGATGGTGATGATTCCTATGACGAACGTAGTTTCGCGCCAGCCGTGGTTGTTGATACCCCAGACGATTGCCGGAACGAGCACGCCACCTAGGCTCGAACCGCCAATGACGATAGCCATTGCTGTGGCACGTTTATGGGGCATCCATGCGTTGACAGCCGACATCGAAGGCACGAATCCGCCAATTGAGAATCCGAGTGAAATGATGAAGTAGGCGGCGTAGTACTGAATTGGTCCCTGAAGTTGGGAATAGAAGATGAGTCCGCCACCACCAATAGTAAAACCGGCAACGACCATTTTCCCAGTACCGAACTTGTCGGTGAGCCAGCCTTCAAGAGGGCCAAGCATTGCGCCACCAAATCGTCCGAAAGAAGCGACTCCGGCTACGAGTGCGCGTGACCAGCCGAATTCATCTTCAATGGCTCTGAACAGCGTGCTTGCAGCTTGAAACGTTGGACCGGAGCTGACGAGCATATTCATCGCGCCGGCAAGTGCTACCCACCAACCGTAGAAGACGCGTCCGACTCTAGACTTCTGGTCGGTTGGTTTCTCGGTTGTCATTGATTAGGGCAGGTTAACTTTGCGAGGCGGAACAGGATTAGAAGCAAGAAGAGTACGACCATTTGTGTCGTGATGCATGGATGAATCGACTCGGTCGTTGATCAAATGTCTGATTCTGGATATACACAATTTATTAGAACCGGCGTAATCTGTCGCTCTGAATCGAAAAGAAACATTGGCAGGATCAGTATGAAAATCACCGAAATCACAACCACGATGCTGCACGACCCTGACGGGTACGTAATTCAGGATGCGACGATTCCGGCTATTGATCCCAATGCTAAAGGTAAGAACCAGCTATTCGTTCACATCCATACAGATCAAGGCACGATTGGTCTTGGCTATGCACCGGGGCATCGCTCGATTCAGGCTGTGATTCACGACAACCTGAGCGCGGTATTGATCGGTCAGGATCCGTTCATGATCGAGAAGCTCTGGCAGGACATGTATTGGCGAGTACGTGGATTTGGTCGAAAGGGTGTGGCTTTTCAAGCAATTGCGGCTATCGATATTGCTTTATGGGATCTGAAGGGCAAAGTACTGGATCAGCCTATTTACCGATTACTGGGCCCTGCGCATGAGGCGGTTCCGATTTACGGATCGGGTGGTTGGACGAACTATTCTGAGGATGAATTGGTTGCCGAACAAATGGGATATATTGAGCGGGGTATTCCTCGTGTGAAAATGAAAGTGGGCAAGGATTTCGGTAAGTCCGAACGAGAAGATATCGAGCGACTCGCCGCGGTAAGAAACGCAGTCGGAGATGAGGTCGAAATTTACGTTGATGCCAACAACGGGTACTACGCCAAGCAGGCTATAAAGATGTCGAAGATCTTTGAACAGTTCGATGTGGGCTGGTTTGAAGAGCCTGTGTTGGCTGATGATATTCCTGGATTGGCTCAGATTTCGCAGGCAACTACGATTCCAGTTGCTACAGGCGAACATGAGTACACCAAGTATGGTTTCAAGGATCTACTGATGGCGGGTGGTGTGGATATCGTTCAGCCAGACGTCCACCGGGTTACGGGTATTACTGAATGGATGAAAGTTGCTGCCATGGCTGACGCGTTTAACTTGCCTGTTGCCCCTCATGCCGTATCGCTGGTTCACTTGCACTGTGCGATGGCTACTCCAAATCTCAAGGTCGTTGAAGTTCTCGGAGCAGACGAGCACAGCCAGAATGTTTGGTGGACGGAGGTGCCACCGTACGGTGATGACGGTACTTGGAAACCATTTGCGGATCGACCCGGACTCGGACTAGAAATAAATCCAGATTCATTGAAGAACAACGTAATCAGCTGAGCGTGTTTCGTTGAATGCGGCACAAAAAGGAAGTTGGGATCGTATTCGTATCCTAACGAACATTTTACCCTCAACCTAACCTTCTCCCCAGGGAGAAGGGACTTATTGTGAGCAACTTACGAAGCATCCGAAAAGGAATTAAAAATGTCCGCAGGTAATCGTCTCGAAGGAAAAACGGTCATCGTTACAGGTGGAGCATCGGGGATCGGAGAATCTACTTCCTGTTTGTTCGTCGAGCAAGGCGCTCGCGTAGTGATCGCTGATATCGACGATGCTAAAGGTAATGCGCTCGAAGCTGAACTGAACCAGAATGGCGAAGTTGCGATGTACCGCAAGCTCGACGTCACTCAAGAGAGTCAGTGGGTCGAGGTTGTCGAAGAGACGATCGCGAAATGGGGACGGCTCGATATCTTGGTCAATAACGCCGGGATGTCGGGGGCGAAAGGTAGGGCGACTGTCGAAGATACGATCGTCCAGAATTGGGACGCTGTTTTCGCAGTGAACTCTACTGCTGTCATGCTTGGGACTAAGACGGCTATTCCAGCGATGAGGAAGAACGGCGGCGGGTCGGTGGTGAACGTTTCGTCGATCTTCGGGATTGTTGGATCGCCTATGGGTGCGGCGTACCACGCGTCAAAAGGTGCGGCGCGGACATTCAGTAAGGCGGCTGCGGTTCAGTACGCTCCAGACAACATTCGTGTGAACTCGGTTCATCCCGGCTTTACAGATACGCCAATGACTCTGGATATTCATTCTCAAAAAGAAATACGTGACGCTCGATTGGCGATGACGCCGATGGGACGACTCGGATTGCCGATAGATATTGCGTATGGGATTCTCTATTTAGCTTCCGACGAAGCGGGATGGGTGACGGGCACGGAACTTGTTATCGATGGTGGCGAGATCGCCTGGTAGGTGCGAGGTTTCGAAAGTTCGATATCCTGAATCTAATTCAGGATGACGTTATCACTCTTGATATGCGTTAAAAAAGAAAGCCTCATGCACCCACAGGAGGCTTTCTCGCGTCTGAGCGACTGAATGACCTCTTGAACTTTGGTCTAGGACTTTGCCTTGTGGGCAGGGGAGATGTCTAGCCCATATTTCCGATTGCGCCGATCATTTAATCGTCGCTTTCACCTGATTTCGAACCCTCTTTGTGTAGGTCTTTCGGAAGACCGATACACCAGAAGTTACCATGTCCCGACACCCAGTCAAGTGGCGGGCACCCATCTTGTGAGTCAGCGCCCAAGCTAGACCGAGTTTTGTATCGAACAGAGCGGGGTTATTTCACCTGGTAGCGACCAACCGCCTGCCCACGAAACGTTCGTGGAGAGCCGACCCTGTGGTGTCTTCTAGTGCTTGAGACCCACCTATGAGTTCTAGCACGGTAGGGGCTACATCGAAGAGTCTCGCCTGATAATCCGGTATGCCGACGACCAATTCAGCACCGTCGGTTCGAATGATCGTCGTCAGTACATCGTTAATCGAGTGAGCAGAAGTGTCGTCTTCGATATTGCCGTGGTCAGACGTAATCACCATGTAAATTCCGGCTTTTTTAGCAACGTCCGCCATTTCGACAAGAGCCTCGGCTGCAGCCCGGTAGGCGGCTTTGGCTTCTTCATAGCGCGCTGGTAGAAGGTGCCCCACCATGTCGGGGGCAGCAATGTTGCAGCAGATCAGGCGTGATGCGCCTCTCTCAATTGCTGTTACTACATCGGCTGTGACTTCCTTTGCTCGCATGCCGGGGTGAAGGTAGAAGTCAGTATCGGTCAGCACACCGTCCTTTTCGCCGTGAGACGGCGTCACGAATCGAGTTTCATTTGCACCGTTCACTGGGTCTTCACGCCGACCTCGGAAGAAGTAGCCCATGTGGGATGACTTCACGCTTTCAGCAACAAGTGTGTATTCATCTTCGCCTACGATCTCCGGCCATTGAGCAAGAAAATTCTCCGAGTGAGGCTCGGTTTGGTATGCGACTGATACACCGTATTCAGACTCGAATATAGGGTGGTATTCGGCGATTGCGCAAATGTCTAAATTTAGATTGTGGTCGATCCACGAGCCGCTCCACTTTCGCCCGCGTGAGTCGCCTTCAGATTCTAGGAACTCGCGTGCGCCCGCGAGGACACCGATTTTTGATCGTTGTCGATCGGAACGGAAATTGAGATCAATAAACGCATCATTGACTGCGATAGATGGCACTGATCCGTCGGCTTTGAGAACGGCAATCGGTGGGATGTCCTGATCGGTCTTGCCTGAATCATGGGTTGAGGAGATGATCGATCGAGCCGCTGCGATGTTGGCGACTTGTTCACCTGCATTGCCAATCAACAGATCGAAGTCGGCTTTGGCCGCTGCTTCTCTATAGTCGCGGTCCATGGCGGTCGAGCGACCAACGAGCCAAGCTAATGACGATTCGGCGTCGTATTTCGATAGAAGCGTTTGAAGCTGCC